>Ga0214207_1000690_pt1 | contig 9281 bp, 8 predicted proteins | sample TroBogEpilimnion_6_FD_153045 | JGI IMG/M metagenome (GOLD analysis project Ga0214207, IMG submission 153045) | Freshwater microbial communities from Trout Bog Lake, WI - 13JUL2009 epilimnion | ecosystem: Environmental > Aquatic > Freshwater > Lake > Epilimnion/Euphotic zone | place: Trout Bog... | reverse complement strand
CCGGCTGCCAAAGCTTCGTTGACCGTGAGGCCACCAAGTTCGGCGTGGACGGTATCTCTGGAGTAAGTATCAGCATCGGCGAAGACCTCATTGATGCGAGAGCGAAGTTCGGTGATCCGCATGAAAATGTTTAAAGGAGAGTCGCTAAGCGATCGGCTTGGGCGCGCGATTGTTCGACGGTGAGTGGTGAGGTGATCTGGGCGATCAACCAACGAAGCGCAAGGCCGACCGAGTTCTCATCGAGACCGAAGATCTCAGCACTGGCGCGATGGATATCGATCCAGAGTGGATGGTCGGTGATCGTTGTGAGTGCGACGACATCTGCTTTATCTGTCTCATTCATCTTCGCGAGCGCTGCATCATCAGAGATGGCGCGTGAGATCTCATAGAGCGCATCAGCTTTGCTGGTGGCGGCTCTCCCGATTTCGATCAGGCGCTCAACTTCAGAGGCAACGAGTGCATTCATCAACTCTTCGCGATCGCTGAAGTGGTTATAAATTGTCGCGCGCGAGACTTCGGATCGCTCGGCGATATCGTTCATAAGAGATTCGTAACTGCCAACGGTTGCGACAGCCTCTTTCGCCCCGGCCAAGATGGCCGCGCGTGATCGTTGATGGGTTGCCATTTGTGGGGCGTACTTCACGGGTTAGCGCTTACGCGGCGTCATCCACCACAGTAAGAGCTGGACTCTCTGCGCTCTTCACTTGTGCAACTACATCTAAGAGCAAGGTCGAGAGATTGAGATCGAGCGCTGTGCAAATTGCGTTGATCAACTCTGATGAAGGTTCTTTCTGGCCACGTTCGACTTCAGATAAGTATCCGAGTGAGACGCGGGCGCTCTTTGCAACGTCGCGCAGGGTGCGACCTTGGGCCACACGCGCACTGCGCAATGTGGTTCCGAGATAACTACGTAACAAGGTCATGGGGTAAGAATACGCGAAAGGCAGGCTAATGCGCTCTCAATTGTGGATTTTCTTACGGCGTCGCGGTCACCAGAGAGGGCGAGTTCGATCGTCATCGTCTCTTTTTTAGATGCAATCGCGATCCAGACCGTGCCAGCCTTCTGGCCATAGGCCTTTCCAGGGCCAGCGACACCGGTCGTCGCAATAGCGAAATCTGCGCCGAATTGGGATCGTGCCGACTCTGCCATCTGTTGTGCAACGACTTCAGAGACTGCGGTCGATTTCGTAAGGATCCGCTTTGGGATACCCAAGATCTTCGTCTTGCTGGCATCGCTATAGGTGACCATCGAACCTAGGAAGATAGCTGAAGATCCAGCGACATCGGTGATCGCGCTTGCCAGTCCTCCGCCGGTAATCGACTCTGCTGTGGCAAGTGTCAGCTTTCGCTTCTTCATCACCTTGATGATCGCTGCGACCTGATCGATCTGCTTCTGAGTACTCATCGCTTTAAGACCTGTTTGAAGTATTCATAGCCGGTCGTGACGGTTAAGAGAATGGTGACAGCCATAAAGAGATCGCGTGGGATGAAGAGCCAATGTGGCAGTGGCAAGATGAACCAGCCAACGCCGAAGCCCTGCATCAACGCCTTCGTCTTTCCGCCCTTGCTAGCAGGTATGACGCCATCAGAGATCACAACAAAGCGGAGAATGGTGACGCCAACTTCGCGCACCAGGATCACGATCGTGACCCACCAAGGCAGACGGTGCAAGATCGAGAGTGAGATCATCGCAGTTCCAATTGCAACCTTATCTGCGATTGGGTCGAGCAACTTTCCAAATTCGGTGATCTGATTCTTAGCGCGTGCGATTCGACCATCCATGAAATCGGTAAGGCCAATTGCAAAGAAGATGCACCAGGCCAAGATCATCCAGTGATGGTCATTGCCACCATTCTGAAAGAGCGCATATGCCCCAAATGGAGTTAAGACGATGCGAAGTACAGTCAGAAGATTTGGGATGTTCATAGCGGAATCGCAATCAAGTCAGCGCCAGATGCTTCAGAGACGATTGCATCGACGTACTCACCAACGTCGTACTTGCGTTGGCTCTGAAGTGTGGTCGAACCATCGACTTCAGGACCTTGGTGTTCGGCTCGTCCTTCTTGGAGATCAGCATCTTCGATCAATACGCGAACCCGCTCGCCAATACGCTCTTCAGCGCGCTGCATAAGGAGTTCATCGACTAAGGTAGAGAGCTGCTCTACTCGAGCATTAATAACGTCTTGATCCACTTTGTTCTCGTGGTTGAGCGCTTCTGTCTTATCTTCATCTGAATAACCGAAGACGCCGACGGCATCCATACGCGCCTCTGAGATAAAGTCGACGAGATCTTGGAACTCTTCCTCGGTCTCCCCCGGGAATCCAACGATGACATTTGATCGAATGCCAGCCTCAGGTGAGAGTGCGCGAATCTGTGTGATCAAGTGCAAGAACTTCTCACCGTCGCCAAAGCGGCGCATTCGGCGCAGCAAGGTCTCTGAAGCGTGCTGGAATGAGAGATCAAAGTATGGGACAACCTTCTCGGTTGCGATCATTGCTTGCAACAAAGTCGGACGCATCTCAGCGGGTTGAAGGTATGAGAGGCGGATACGCTCAACGCCATCAATCGCAGCGAGTTCTGGAAGGAGCTTCTCTAAGACTTTCAGGTCCCCTAAATCTTTTCCATATGATGTCGTGTTCTCACTGACAAGGAAGAGTTCGGTGACGCCATTATCAACGAGCCACTTTGCTTCATCCAAGATCTCAGTTGGTCTACGTGAGATGAAAGATCCGCGGAAGGATGGGATCGCGCAGAATGAACAGCGGCGATCGCAACCAGATGCGATCTTCAATGGTGCGACTGGATCATTATTAAGACGGTTACGGACGACGCGTTGGCCTTGGCCGAGCGAACCGGCAGCATCGGAAATTGGCGCGGGCTTCGTCGCTTGACGCTCACTAGGAGCAAGTGGGAGAAGTGATCGACGATCTTTTGGCTGATGCGCCTCGATTGATCCGCCAGCCATAATGGTCTGTAGGCGTTGTGAGATATCTTCGTAATCATCGAAGCCTAAGATCGCATCTGCTTCAGGGAGCGCATCAGCGAGTTCATTGCCATAGCGCTCGGCCATGCAACCCACTGCGACGACAGCTTTGGTGACGCCATTTCCCTTGAGTGAATGAGCCTCAAGGAGTGCATCTACTGAATCCTTCTTCGCGCTCTCAATGAAGCCGCAGGTATTAATGAGGGCTACTTCAGCCTCTGAGGCATCATCGACTAAGGTCCAGCCATCAGCTGCTAAGCGGCCTGCTAATTCTTCGGAGTCGACCTCGTTACGTGAACATCCAAGGGTGACAAGGGCGACGGTTCTCATTGAATGAATCCTACCTGTAAGGCGGTAAGAAGCGGCTTATGCGCAGATGAGGGATTAGCCGTTAGATGTAGGTGCTGCGAAGCTCAATGTCTTCACTTCACCAACAGCGCCGAGTAGGCCCTGTGACTTGCCATTAACGGAGACAGAGACCGCTCCAGCGTTTCCAATCGTCATGAAGAGGCCATTGGATGGATCGAAGGTCTGTGACTGACCGTTGCTGATCTTTCCAGAGAAGATCTTCGTTCCTTGAGAATCATTGACAGAAAGCCAGGACGTACCAGCTGATGCTGTCACGACTACTCCACGGCCAGTTGTGACTGTGCCGGACGGGGTTGTTGGAGTCGCATTCGTTGTCGTCTTTTGTGGAGACGATGAATGGCTCTGGCTTGTTGTGGCGACGGTGGAGACCGAACTCTTATGGGTCAGTGATTTTGAGAGCGCCATTCCAGTTGGAATGATGATTGCTACTCCAACGATCACACTTGCTGCAGTTGCAATTAACTTTGGTGAAATATTGAGGCTCTGCTTGCGACGTAGAGCAGTTGCATTGTTCTCTTCTAGCAACTCGATCATTGGGCGGTTGCTCTCGCCAGTAATCTCTTCAAAAGATGAGATGAGTCGATCAGTATCAGCATTAAGTAGTTTGCCGATCGTGCGGATATGGCCACGAGCATATGTAGTGCCACCGGATGAGGAGAACTTCTCTTCCTCTAAATCACGGATGACAGTTTGCGGAATTCGAGTGAGTGAGGCGATTTTCTCAACAGAGTAGCCAGCACTCTCACGCGCCTCGCGTAGATAGTTACCGACTGACATGGAGTACCTCGTAGATCTCGATTAGGGGATGGAACCGAGGCACCAAGGGTAGAACGTGGCTAGGTTAATAGACAAATCTTTTTGGGTGAACAAACGGGGTGAGCGTGGGCTTACTGGAAGCCTTGGATCTCCTCAAGGACATCTGGCATCTGCTCGGCGTTGATCAAGACCTCGCGCGCCTTCGAACCTTCGGATGGTCCAACGATGCCTCGGCTCTCCATGAGATCCATCAAGCGGCCAGCCTTGGCAAAGCCAACACGGAGTTTGCGTTGCAACATCGATGTCGAACCGAATTGAGTACCCACTACAAGTTGAATCGCCTGCAGTAAGAGATCCATATCGTCGCCGATATCATCTTCAATCACCTTAGATCTAATCGGTGCATTGAGATCGATGCGATAGACCGGCTGTGCTTGTGACTTCACGAAGTTCACAACAGCTTCTGATTCACGTTCAGAGACATAAGCGCCCTGAATTCGAACTGGCTTACTTGCACCCATTGGTAAGAAGAGTCCGTCTCCTTGTCCAACAAGTTTTTCTGCACCAGGTGTATCGAGAATAACGCGCGAATCAGCAAGGCTTGATGTTGCGAAGGAGAGACGTGAAGGCACGTTCGCCTTGATGAGACCAGTAACAACATCCACTGATGGGCGCTGCGTTGCAATTACTAAGTGGATACCAGCAGCGCGAGCGAGCTGTGTAATACGGACGATGCTCTCTTCTACTTCGCGAGCTGCAACCATCATCAAATCTGCTAACTCATCGATGATGACGAGCAAGTACGGATACGGCTCGAGAACTCGTTCGCTACCTGCAGGAAGATTGATCTTCTTCGCTTTGACTGCCTTATTGAAATCATCGATGTGGCGGAAGCCAAAGGCCGAGAGATCGTCATAACGTTGATCCATCTCACGCACTACCCATGACAAGACATCTGCTGCCTTCTTAGGGTTGGTGATAATCGGAGCAATGAGGTGCGGAATGCCTTCATAGCTGGTGAGTTCGACTCGCTTTGGGTCGATCATCACGAGGCGGACTTCATCTGGCGTTGCACGCATTAAGACGCTGACAACAAGTGAGTTGATCATCGAAGACTTGCCAGCACCGGTCGCACCAGCGACAAGAAGGTGTGGCATCTTCGCCAAATTGGCACAGATAAAGGATCCTTCGACATCTTTACCGAGTGCGATCACCATTGGGTGCGCCTCTGAACTTGCAACCGATGAGCGGAGAACATCGCCAAGGTAGACGATCTCACGATCGGTATTTGGAATCTCGATACCCACTGCAGATTTACCAGGGATCGGCGAGAGGATGCGAACATCGCTACTTGCGACTGCGTAGGAAATATTCTTTGAGAGCGCAGTAATTGCTTCAACCTTTACGCCCGCGCTGAGCTCTACTTCATAGCGTGTGACAGTGGGTCCGCGCATAAAGCCAGTGACAGTTGCATCAATATTGAATTGATCGAAGAGTTGAGTAAGGGATGCGACGACAGTCTCATTCGCCTTCGACTTCGCCTTTGATGCTGGGCCTGTCTTTAGCAGATCCATTGAAGGCAATTGGTAAGGAGTGTCTGCGGCGAGAATCATCTGGTGCGCAGGAGTAGTTGGCGCAGGGCGTTGTGGCAGAGTCGGTTTAGGTTCGGTCGCTACTGGCACCTCAACCGTAAACTCTTCATCAAACTCTTCTTCATCGATGGGTTCTTCTTCAACCTCATCGAAGGCGTTGAACTCCTGGACCAGTGGCGTATCAAAGGCAGGGGTCTCGCTGATCTCAAACTCTTCTGTCAACTCGCGGGCCGCGCGGCGATCACTTGCACGCACTCGACCGAGTCGGAAGAGCGCCTTGATCTTTGCAATGACGCGTGAGAGCGGAGTTGCAGTAACAACTAATACTCCAAAGAAGAAGAGCAGAAGGAGAATTGGTACAGCAAGAATATTTGTGGCGAGCGCAACGAGCGGAGTTGAGATCGCGAAACCGAGCCAACCACCGCCGCCTTGCATAGCGGTCTTACCGGTATCCCCTACCGACCCATTAAAGATATGGAGCAGGCCAGTAGAGGTGAGCAATAAGAAGAGTGTGCCGATAGTGATTCGCCCAGTTGCAGGGCCTTCATCCGGAGATTTGAAGAGGCGCACTGCAAAGTAGATAAAGATGATGGGTGAAAGATAAGCAATCTTGCCAACGCCACCGAAGAGCGCGGCGCGAAGTGCGCTGCCAACAAAGTTATTGAGGTGGAACCAGGTTCCTGCAGCTGAGATCAGCGCGAAGATCAGAACAAGAAAGGCGAAGCCATCACGTTGGTGTGCTGGGTCTAACTCCTTCGCTCCTCTGAAGACGAAGCGAATCGAACTTCCAAAGAGTTTGGCCAGGAGTGTCCAGAGGGTATGAAGAGCCTTGGCAAAGGCTCCGAGAACAGAGTTCTTCTTACCTCGACGTGCGGGTGCTTTCTTGCGTTTTGCCATAATCCCCTAAGCCTAAAGAGCAGTGAACTCTCGCTGGGCTAGGCGCGCCGAGGTTAGACCTCGATGACAACCGGAACGATCATTGGCTTGCGACGGTGCTCTTCTCCGACCCAACTGCCGACAGTGCGGCGTACTACTTGTTGGAGCTGATGAGTTCCGTTAACGCCGCCAGCAACAGCCTTCGCCATCGCCTTCTCGATCATGCTCTTCACTTCATCAAAGAGCGCGGTATCTTCAGTAAAGCCACGGGCATGGATATCTGGGCCAGCGACGATCTTGCCGCTCTGTGAATCGATAACGACGACGACTGAGATGAATCCTTCTTCACCCAAGATGCTGCGATCCTTGAGCGAGCTCTCGGTGATCTCACCGATCGAGTGGCCATCTACATAGACAAAGCCAACTGGGACTGCGCCAGCAACATCGGCATAGCCATCGTGCATATCAACGGCGATACCGTTATCGACGACGATCGTATTGTTACGAGGAACGCCAGTCTTGATAGCGAGTTCGGCATTAGCGCGCATATGGCGCCATTCACCGTGAATTGGCATCACATTCTTAGGCTTCACAATGTTGTAGCAGTAGAGCAACTCCCCTGCAGCAGCGTGGCCAGAGACGTGAACCATCGCATTTCCCTTGTGGACGACATCTGCGCCAAAGCGAGTGAGCTCATTAATAACGCGATAGACCGGATTCTCATTACCGGGAATCAAGCTTGATGCAAGAACGACAGTATCGCCCTTACCAACCTTGATTTCGTGTTCGCCATTTGCCATACGCGAGAGCGCTGCAAGTGGTTCACCTTGAGATCCAGTACAGATGAGTACAACTTGATCGCCGTAGTCACCGATATTTTTAGAGTCAACAACGAGTCCTTCTGGGACTGTGAGGTAGCCAAGATCTTGTGCCAACTTCATATTGCGCACCATCGATCGACCAACGAAGGCGACCTTGCGATCGTGAGACTCTGCAATATTGAGAATCTGTTGGATGCGGTGAACATGTGATGCGAATGAAGCGACAATCATGCGACGTTTCGTTGCGCGGAAGGCGCGATCGAGTGCCGGAATGATGTCTCGCTCTGAAGTTGTGAATCCCGGAACATCTGCATTGGTGGAGTCGGTCATAAAGAGATCGACGCCTTCAGTACCTAGTCGTGCAAAGGTGGCAAGGTCGGTGATGCGGCCATCGAGTGGAAGTTGATCCATCTTGAAATCGCCCGTTGCAAGGACGACGCCAGCTTCAGTCTTAATCGCGACGGCAAGTGCATCTGGAATTGAGTGGTTAACTGCGATGAACTCAAGTGTGAATGGGCCAAACTTCTCAACCATGCCAGCACGCACTTCACGCAGCGGTGCAGAGATACGGCGTTCCTTCAGCTTTGCTTCTGCAAAGGCAAGTGTGAGCTTTGAAGCAACGACTGGGATATCTGCGCGCTCTTTAAGTAGGAAGGGCAGCGCACCAATATGGTCTTCGTGGCCATGTGTAAGGAATACCGCGACAACATCCTTAAGGCGATCACGGATATAACTAAAGTCAGGGAGGATCAAATCAATGCCGGGCTGGCTTTCATCAGGGAAGAGCACGCCGCAGTCAACGATTAAGAGTTGGCCTTCATACTCGAAGACCGTCATGTTGCGACCAATTTCGCCGAGGCCACCAAGGGCGACGATGCGAAGAGTCTTTGGAGCTAACTTTGCTGGATAGGGAAGATCTGGATGGGGATGATTCATTATTTAAGTACGACTCCGCCTTGTTGAAGGTCCTTCCGCAATTGCGCGATCTGCGCCTCGGTGGCATCAACAAGTGGCAAACGTGTAAATCCGCCAGGCAAGCCCATCATGGTGAGCGCAGCCTTAGTCAATATCGCACCTTGAGTGCGGAAGGTTCCGGTGAATACCGGTAATAACTTTTGGTGAATTTCAAGAGCTCGAGCAGCATTGCCTGAGAACCACGCATCGAGCATCTCGCGCAGTTCATTGCCGACGGTATGTCCGCAGACTGATACAAATCCAACTGCGCCGATGGAGAGCAATGGCAGATTGAGAATGTCATCGCCTGAGTAGACCGGAAGTCCGGTGCGTTGGATAACCCACGATGTCGATGCTGGGTTTCCCTTGGCATCTTTGAGGGCAACAATATTTTTTACTTCAGAGAGGCGACAGATGGTGTCTTGCTCGATCTCAACACCGGTGCGACCTGGGATGTCGTACATCATGATCGGAAGATCCGTTGCCGATGCAACCGCCTTAAAGTGCGCTTCGATTCCAGCTTGTGGTGGCTTGTTGTAATACGGAGTCACAATTAAGAGGCCATCTACGCCGAGTTCGGCACAGCGCTTTGCTTGATCAACGGTGTAGGCAGTCTCGTTATCACCGGCGCCCGTAAGAACTTTTACTCGGTCGCCCACTGTTGATTTAACAACGCGGATGATCTCGAGCTTCTCGGAAGTCTTTGTGGTTGGTGCTTCACCAGTTGTTCCGTTGACAGCGATCGCATCGTGGCCATGATCGGCGAGATGTTGCGCCAGCTTTGCGACGCCATCCCAATCGATCGCTCCATCTTTATCGAATGGAGTAACCATTGCGGTAATCATGCGGCCAAATGGCGCCTGGATCTGCCCGGTACTCATGGGTGGAACATTACCTTGAATTACGGGGCTACACGTCCAGATTTCTGG
>Ga0214207_1000675_pt1 | contig 9368 bp, 11 predicted proteins | sample TroBogEpilimnion_6_FD_153045 | JGI IMG/M metagenome (GOLD analysis project Ga0214207, IMG submission 153045) | Freshwater microbial communities from Trout Bog Lake, WI - 13JUL2009 epilimnion | ecosystem: Environmental > Aquatic > Freshwater > Lake > Epilimnion/Euphotic zone | place: Trout Bog... | reverse complement strand
TCTAGATATTTCAGCATTATAGTACTGCATTCTGTTAATTAATTGTCGTATGGTTTTATATTGATTTAAATCAGTGTCGGTACTTTTTAATAATTTTCTTTTTAATAATGCGTTATAAGCACCTAACATGTCCACGCCTTCACCTGACAAATCTTCCCAGTTTAGCGCATTATTGGCATACAGTCTCATTAACCAATCGTCAAATTTGCCCGGGCCACTTAAATCTCCATACATTGAATCTCTTAAACGACTGTCAATTAAATCGCTTAATGCTTTTACAACATTATCGTCACTTGGATTTCTGCCTAACTTTACCAATACTTCCTTTGGAAAAGATCTGTCGTGATGTACAGCCAACGCTATCATTTTTTTAAGTTTAGGGTCGTTTATTTTTTTATAAACATTTGCTTCTTTAATAATATGTGCTATTTTCATGTTGCTACCAATTCACGTTTTAAGTAGTATAATATCGTTGACAATTTTTTAAAATCACCATTCATAACATCATCTAATATTTTTTCTCTTTCTTTTTCTCTTTCTTGACTGTGTAATTCATTTGGATAGAACACTAATCCAGTTAACGTTACTGCTCTATTTAAAGCATCTCTTAAAACCATCCACATGTTACTACCACCACGATCAGTACTAAATCTATTGGTTTTCAAATCTGTGTATAACATATGTAATTGATCTAGTCTTTGAATTTTATCTCTCATTAAATCATACGCATCATTTTTTAACATATTCATAGCAACGCCACGAACATCTGCTATAGACTTTTCAACTGTTTTTAATAATACAGGTTGAAATTTTTTTGCTAGGTGGCGAATATCATAATCTTTAACAAATTTTTTATTTTTCTCGGTAGACACTGGTAATACAATACGATATGCTTGTTTAATTTTGCCAACGTGTTCTTTAATAAGGCTTCCAGTGTCTTTTAAATTACCTACGTATGATGCATGATGTTTGCCAGACTGTGTATTATAAGTTTGTACATTATATCCACCTTGATTTTTCAACTCCATAACAGCAGCACCTACTTCACAAGCAAATATTAACATAACTTTTGAATTGCGGCTATATAGATCGCGCTCAATGTTTGTTAGTTCTAGTTGATTTTTGTTTATACTTTTTATTGGGACTTGTTTAATATCATGTGGATCGTGGCTTATTTTATATTTTTTGTGTAAGATTTTTATTAACTCATTAACACCAGGCGCATCTATTCCTTTGAAATAATTCAATATAGCACTGGCTTCGGTGAGATAGTTTAAAAAATGCCCAAATTGTACGGTGTCTTCTACTAACATAATCTAGTATTTATCCCATTTAATTATATAAGCAAGTTTCCGTATAAATAGAGTTTCATTGTCGTCAAAAAGAGTAACTTATGGATTCTATCAACGAAAAACTATACGTCATTACATGTATCTTTAACCCTGAAAATTACCAATCAAGGTATAAATTATATCATAATTTTGAAGAATATCTTAAAAAATTTGATAATGTTGAATTATATACTGTAGAATTAGCCATTGGTGATCAAGATTTTGCTGTAACCTCAGAAAATTGCCCCAGGCATATACAATTAAGAACTAATGAAGTATTGTGGTATAAAGAAAATCTACTTAATATAGGAATTAAGCAACTACCAAATGACGCTAAGTATATAGCTTGGATTGATGCAGACATTGACTTTGTTGAAGAAAACTGGGTAGAAAAAACTATTATAGCGTTGAATAAACATCCTGTGGTGCAAATGTTTAAAAAAGCAAACGATCTTGGTCCTGATAATGAAATTATCAGTACTGCTAAAGGATTTGTATATAAATGGATTACTGGAGATTTTACCGAGCAAAATAGAGGTCGTTCTGGACTTGCCTGGGCAGCAACTCGTGAAGCATTAGATAATTTAGGATTATTGATTGACTGGGGAGTAGTTGGTTCAGGAGATTGGTTTATGGTGTTTGCTTTAACTGATCAACTTACTGCTGAAAATATGAAGAAAAAAACCGGTGGTTACTCAGGAGATGCATTAAAAATATGGGCTGATAAATGCAAAGTTCATATTAAGAAAAACGTAGGTTATGTAAACCTAACACTTAATCATTTTTGGCATGGTAAGAAAAGTAATCGTGGGTATAACTGGCGTTGGAAAATATTAAGCGAAAACAAGTTTAATCCATTAACTGACTTAGACTATGCTGAACAAGGTTTAATTAAATTAAGAGTAGAAAAACCACAGTTACTTGAAGATATCAAAAACTATTTTCATTCTCGCAATGAAGATGATACTGAAACGTAATTATTGAAAGATTTTATGGTGTTTTTCACCATATATCTTAATGTATTTCCCAGCTAACATGTCAGCCATAGCCTCAATAGGGCTACCTGGATAACTATCACCGGGTTTAATCATGCCTATTTCGTCTTGTCTCCAATGTACTAATTCATGGAATACTGTTCTAAGTATATCTACTAAGTTTCTATTCTTAGCATATACCCAAACTTTATTATCTCCATGTACATGTCGACCGGTATGATGATTATCTTGTGCGTCTTTGGTGTCATAGCTTAAATCAATACCGGGCATTTTTTGAATGTGCAAACGTCTGCCCGCCCATTGTGCAAATTTTTCTACTTCTTGTCGCAAATATGCATCAGCTTGGTTTTTATCGTCTGCTAATGTGTGCATGAATTCTTGTGTACGCATCTAGTATTTATCTTGGTTTATTGTATCTTTGGATAAAAATAGCTGTTGTTATTATGATACAGGTATTCATCATAGTTAGCTTTAGACTTTAAAGTGCTAAAATTATGTTCTACTATAGGAATTATAAATTCTTGAAAATCTAACCAATCTTTGTCGGTAAACTTACATAATCTTTCCAATTCATCAACTATAGCCTCTATTCTTTGTACATCATTTTCTATATTATCATAACTTTCATTTATCCATGGGCTAAAAGTTTTATATCCTATTTCTTTTAATCTTTTGAGCATGTGAGGGGGTCCTGCTAAAATAAATGGATGTTTTGCTTTTACAGCTTTCCAAGTTTTTTCTGTAAAGTACATAGACCTAACATGCCATCCATCGAATTCCCATAACTTTTCAAATGCCATATCTTTAAAAAATACTGTTTCTGATACCAAACTTATATAGCTGTCATTATACAGTTTTAAATCATGTATAGTATGCCCATGATTGATACCTTTATGAGTTAATGTCATTGGAAACAACTCTATGTTTTTTGTAATAATTGTTTCAATTTTATTAAATTCTTTATTACATTTACTAATTAACGGAAGTCTTTTTAATATGTCTGGTGCTGTACTTTGCATAGACATATAAAAATTATCTTGTAAGTTGCGCAAAAGTATTTCTCCAATTAACCATAATCTATGTGGTCTAGACATACCGTTAAAAAACAAAAAGTTTTTCTTTTTAGTTTTGGTACTTAAATTTTGTACTGTAACAAAATTTGTATCAAACATTAATTCGTTGGCTGCGTTAGATTCAAATGTGTTGTTAAACAATAAATTTGGTATGGCAACGTAATTATTTTTCTTACACCATTCAATGTAAGAATTTATATTATCAATAACTGGTTCTGCTGAAACTAATAAAAACGTTTTGTTTATATCAAAATTATATCTATCTAATAATATTCTTATCACCTTTTCTATGTTGTATATACAAGGATAATAAAATGCTTCGCCCAACATGCTAAAAAGAACCCCTACTTTTTCTTCTGTTACAGAATGTAATATAGTTTCGGCTAAAGCATCACAATTTAAAGAATCTTTTTTTAATAAATTAAAATTTATAAAAAAATATTTCTCTAATTCTTTTTTTCTTATTTTGGTATAATTTAAATTATTCATTTTTAAATAATATATATTCAGCAGTTGTTTTGGTAGCTAAAGTGTTAAAATTATGCTCTATAATAGGAATGGCAAATTCTTGAAAAGATAACCATTCTTGATCAGTAAAGTTACACAATCTATGTAGTTCAGCTATAATAGCTTCTAATCTTTGTATATCATCATCAATTTCATCATAACTTTCATTTATAAATGGGCTAAATGTTTTGTACCCTAACTCTTTTAAACGTTTTAATGTGTTTGGCGCCCCTGCTATAATAAAAGGATGTTTTGCTTTAATTGGTCTCCATGTTTTTTCTGTAATAAAAAGTGATCTTACATTATTACCTTCATTATGTATATTTACATGTTTAAAAAATACCGTTTCTGCTACAAGACTTATATAACTGTCATTGTATAATTTTAAGTCACTAACATTATGTCGATGCTCATTTTTATTATTGGGGCTGACTACTAACGGAAACATATCTATATTTTCTTTTATGATAGATTCAATTTTATCAAATTTGTTTGTATTATAATGTTTTTTAAACTGTTGGTTAATTTCATTAATTAATTCTGAGACTATGTTACTATCTTGTTGTAAAGAAATGTAAAATTTATCTTGTAAGTTATGTAAAAATATTTCTCCAATTAACCACATTCTATGAGGTCTTACTACCCCGTTAAAAAACAAAAAATTCTTTTTCTTAAGTTTTGGAGTTAAACTTTTTAATGTTAAAAAAGTATGATCATACAATATTTCATTGGCTGCTTGATGTTGAAATATACTTACGTAAATTAAATGTTTTATGGGAAATAAATTATTTTTACTACATATATCATTATAAATTTGTATTTCTTCCTCAATTGGTTCAGATGATGTTAGTAAATACAATTTGTTTGTATCAAAATTATATTTGTCTATTAAGATTTTAATAACCTTTTCCAAATGTTTTAAATACACAACAAAAAAACCTTCACCCTGACAACTAAAAATAACTCCTAATTTCCCTTCTATAGATTGAAATATAATATCTGCTAAACTTTCATAATAAGTGTGCTGTTTTGACAATTTTAAATTTTCATTTTTAAACATTGTTTGTATTCTAGGCAGCATAAACCTACCCTGTGTGAGTATCACATATGATTGTTCTAATTCTTCAAACGTATAAGAAAATTGTTTATACATGATAGATATGATACTCTGCATTGGTTTTTGTTGATAAAACATTAAAATTATGTTCTATAATAGGAATAGAAAACTCTTGAAATTCTAACCATTCTTTTTCAGTAAAATTACATAGCCTACTTATTTCATTTGTTATGGCTTCTATTCTTAAAAAATCATCTTCTATTGTGTCATAACTTTCATCAATAAAGAGACTAAAAGTTTTATATCCCATTTTTCTTAACCTTTCCAATACGTATGGGGAGCCAGCTATAATAAAAGGATGTTTTGCTTTGATTGGTTTAAATGTCTTTTCTGTTAAAAACATTGATCTTATATTGCCCCCTTCTATGTCATTATTAACAGTTATTTTAGAAAAAAATGTAGTTTCAGCTACCAAACTTATATAGCTATTATTATAAAGTTGTAAATCTTGTGGGGTGTGAATATGTAATACCCCATTATGTGTCAACGTCATAGGAAAAAGATTAATATTTTGTTTTAATATATCTGCGATTTTAAGAAACCTATTGTTATTACCAATTTGATTAATTTGATTGTTTATTATATCAAGTTTGTTATATATAACTTTATTGTTATCTTGCATAGATATGTAAAATTTATCCTGCAAATTACGTAAAAAGATTTCCCCTATTAACCATAATCTATGCGGTCTTGATTCACCATTAAAAAACAAAAAGCTTTTCTTTTTAGTTTTGGGTTTTAAGTTTTTAATTGTTAAAAAGTTAAATTTGTTGATTTCGTTACCTGCATAGTATTGAAACCAACTAACATAGATAATGTTTGGTATAAAAAACCAATCTTTCTCTTTACAGTATTGACGATACAACTCTATGTCTTGTGATACTGGTTCTGAACTTGATATATAAAAAATTTTATTCTTATCAAAATTGTATTTTTCAAACAAAATTTTGATTACTTTGTTTATTATATTTAAAAAAGAAATGTAGAATCCTTCACCCTCACAATAAAAAGCTACTCCTAATTTACCATCATTAACTGATTGATTAATTGTTTTTGCAATATCTTCGTAAAAACTATTATTAGTTACTACGTGTGGTAATGTGGCTTTAAATGTATCTGTTAATAACATTGCAGGTTCAAATACGTTTTGAGTTAAAACTACATAAGAGTTTTTTAATTCATCTAATGAATGTGTAGAAATGTATTCAAACATGATAACTATCTACCAACCCTAATTTATTTAAAAATACATTAGTTTGGGAAGTTTTAACTCCAGTTAATTGAAATGTAACTCTAGGATGTTGTCCAGCATTTGCGGTACAGTGGGGTACGTTCTGCCAGTCAAATGTGGTAACATCTCCTGCATTCCATTTAGTAAAGTTATATGTTCCATAACTCCAAAACTGCCCCATTTGCCAGTCTGTTAATTGAATCATAATACGCATGACACTACTGGGGTTTTCAGGACACCATTTTTCTAATTTGTCAATATGTAAGTTCCAAACTTGTCCTGGCAACTGTACATGTATACGATTCATACAATCTTGTAGTGCAAACAAATCACTGATTTTTTGTAAAGTATCGTCTAATTCCCAACACAAATTAGTGATAACCATATCAGTATCAACGCCAATTCGTTCTAAATCATAATGTTCTTCTTTTAAATCTACACTTGGAATACTGTTTTCTTTTGCCTTATATCCACGTGTAGCCCAAGTTGCAGGTTTACTGTTTTCAACAGCAGTTTTTACAATATTACTAAAGTCACAATTAATTTTACCTAATCGAATAACTCTATCATATGCAGGATCAAACTTTATTGGATTAAAGTGATACTTGCTTTTAGCTACTGTTTTATCCCAACTTGATTTCATATAATCGCTACTTTAATATCAGCACTTGCATAATGTTGATAATACTTTTCATCTGGTATTTCAATATTAAGATTATCTGCTAATTCAACATTTGTGCGAGGATAAATGCCAGGATACTTATTCCATACGTTAAGTATACCATCATTCTGATCATTAATTAGCTTACTCATTTGACGTAGGTTATTATAGTAACTAACATAACTAGGATATGTAATATCAAAGTGCCCGCAACGAACCCACCATCCCAAACAACTATCGTTATTACGATATACTAATACTATAGGGCATTCGGGCCAATTCTTACGTAAATAGTCTATGTTTTCTTTGTAGCTAAAGATATGACTTTTAATAATACGAACGCCCTTGCCTGAGAACGGTTTATTAAATATTTTCTCCGCATCTTCTTTTGGATAATAAGTTAGGTATTCTGGTAATTCAAATTCCATGCCAGGATCAAAGTATGCACCTAGATGCATTAAATCTAGTTTTCCTGATGCATCGTGATAATATGTTCGTTCATCACTATAATCACTACGATCAATGCTATTACTATAATAGATATTTTTAACTACACTAGACCATTTGCTGCCCGGCGCGCCTGCTACAAAAATATATTTCATTCTAATCCCCTGTCTTTTTTAGGTTTAAGTCCCTTCCAAACGTGTTCATCCAACCAGTATTCTTCTACATACTGTACATATTTAGAGTTAGCATCCTTGTCCATATTAATAAATCTCATTAATGTTTGTTTTTCATAATCTATAGGAAATTTTAATATTTTACTTAACCATTTTAGATAGTGTTTTTTATGTAAAAAGAATGCTTCGTGATCTATAAAGTTTACAGAAAAATTACTATCTATCAATCTTTTATAATATTGTAATGCGGTATTGATTGTTATTTCTTTTCTTACACGCTGTTGTTGTAGTTTGTTAATATTTTGATCTCTGACGATAATACCTATAGATACTTGAAAGCCTAATTTTTCTGCTTCAATTGCAAATTCTAATATTTTGGGTACTTGTTTAACACCATCATATACAAATGGCACGCTTACATTTGCTACCCAATGTTTATATGCTGAAAAGTCAAATTCATTTAATTGTTCAGGATATACCCAATACTTAGCAAACGTTTCTTGGTCACTTGGTATCCAATATTCGTGTTGTAATTCTTTCCAACCACCTACATCTTTGTGTAGACCAAACAATCTACTAAACAAATGATTGCCTGATCCTTGTGGACCTGTAATAATTAATAATTTCTTTTTCATGGTTTCTTTGTAAATACCTTACCTGTTTTATTACCTTCATCTAATTCATTATACTCTACGTTATGTATATATTTCTTATTAGGATCGTCAGCTAATATCTCATCTATTTTTTCGCTTTGCCAATCAACAGGAATATTAGTGTTTAAACTTCTAATATAATGATGTTTGTACAAATATAACAATTCATATGATAGATATAAAGGAACTAGATTTAATCTATTAAACTGTTCGTAAAATAATGACATAGTAGATTGAGTTCTAATTCTTGTTTGTTGATAGTGTAATATAGTTTGATCTCTACCAGTAACAGCAACTTGAACAGCTAACCCACAGTTTCTAGCCGCTTTTATAAATTTCATAAGATCAGGATTCCAAACTGGATTAACTTCTGATCCTATAATACCCAAAGGACAACTTATACTTGTAAAATAATATTCACTTTGATTCCAATCAAAGTCTTTTAATGATTCAGGATTTCTCCAATACTTAGCAAATGGTTCTTTAAATCTATGCGGTTCCCAATAGTTTTCTAATAAACTTTTCCAACCATATACATCTTTGTGTAGGCTAAAGATTTTACTCCACAAATGATTACCTGCACCTTGTGGACCAAACAATATTAACAAACGTTTTTTCATAATAATATACTCAGTTCTGAAGGTAATATAGGATTTTCCATACGTTCGGGATGCCACATCAATCCAAATACGCTGCGTTTACGATGTCTGAAAGCCTCTATGCTATTGTCCTCTGCTGTAGCTATTACTTGTAAATCATCACCTAACTTTTTTAAACTCATATTATGATGACTATTTACAGTATAATATTTGTTTTCTAAAGTTATTTTATGACTAATATTAGAGTGGTTATCTATTGTGTCATTTATTCCCTGTTCTAATTCATTTATAACTAATGCGCCATGACATATACCAAGTATAGGTTTATTAAGTATGTATGCTTGTGTGATTAATCTTGTTTCAATCAATCTGCGCATTGGATGATCATCTCCGCCTGTTAATAATAATAGGTCTATACTTGTTAAATCTATAATTTGATGTAAGGTATTAGGGACATAAAAAAGCGTATGATTTTTTAGTAGGCTGTACCAGCCCTGTTCTAAACTATCATACGCTCTATTCTTATGAACAAGTGTGCGTTGTGTCAGCGCAATGTTCATTACCAACCATATGCTTCAGAT
>Ga0214207_1000662_pt1 | contig 9526 bp, 6 predicted proteins | sample TroBogEpilimnion_6_FD_153045 | JGI IMG/M metagenome (GOLD analysis project Ga0214207, IMG submission 153045) | Freshwater microbial communities from Trout Bog Lake, WI - 13JUL2009 epilimnion | ecosystem: Environmental > Aquatic > Freshwater > Lake > Epilimnion/Euphotic zone | place: Trout Bog... | reverse complement strand
TCGAACGCTGCAACACGGCCGCCGGTATCGAGGATACGCTGCTTGCCGGTGTAGAACGGATGGCATACGGAACAGACTTCAACGTAGATCGAACCAGTGGTCTTAGTCGACTTGGTGGTGAAAACTTCACCGCAACCGCATGTAACGGTTGTCTCTACATATTCTGGGTGGATCTCTGGCTTCATGGGTAATCCTTTATATGGAAGTGGCTGGGTCCGGCGAGCCGGTGAACCAGAAGGTATGGGTGAAGTCTACTCGAGAGCTCGGATAGGGCAAAACCCTAGCCTTACTTCTCCCCGTCAGCGGTGGTCTTCTGGATCTGCATCAAGAATTCCACGTTGGACTTGGTGCCCTTCATCTTGTCGAGCAAGAGTTCGAGCGCCTGCTGGCTATCGAGGGCATGGAGGACGCGGCGGAGCTTCCAGACGATATTGAGCTCTTCTGTTCCCATAAGGATCTCTTCCTTACGGGTACCAGATGCATCAACATCGACAGCTGGGAAGATGCGCTTGTCGGCAAATTTACGATCGAGCTTGAGCTCCATATTTCCGGTGCCCTTGAACTCTTCGAAAATAACTTCATCCATCTTCGAACCAGTCTCAACGAGAGCGGTTGCAAGGATGGTGAGCGATCCACCATTTTCAATATTACGCGCCGCACCGAAGAACTTCTTTGGTGGATAGAGTGCAGCTGAATCCACGCCTCCGGAGAGAATGCGGCCTGATGCAGGAGCTGAGATGTTGTATGCGCGACCCAAGCGAGTAATTGAATCGAGAAGAACTACGACATCGTGGCCAAGTTCGACGAGGCGCTTAGCGCGCTCGATCGCAAGTTCAGCAACCGAAGTGTGGTCATCTGCTGGACGATCGAAGGTTGAAGCAATGACTTCACCCTTAACACTGCGCTGCATATCTGTAACTTCTTCTGGGCGCTCATCGACGAGAACAACCATGAGATGACACTCAGGATTATTTGTCGTGATCGCATTTGCGATGGATTGGAGGACCATCGTCTTACCGGCCTTTGGCGGTGAAACGATCAGACCACGTTGGCCCTTACCAATTGGTGCGATCAGATCGATCACACGAGTGGTGAGAATTCCTGGCTCGGTCTCAAGGCGAAGGCGCTCTTGTGGGTAGAGCGGAACTAGCTTTGCAAAGTCGACGCGATTGCGTGACTCCTCGGGATCTGAGCCGTTAACGGTATCGAGCTTTGCGAGTGCATTGAACTTCTCTTTGCGCTCCCCCTCGTGTGGCTGGCGTACTTGACCGGTGATGACATCGCCCTTGCGAAGTCCATAACGGCGCACTTGCTGGAGTGATACGTAGACATCGTTTGGTCCAGCGAGATATCCAGTTGTGCGGATAAATGCATAGGAATCGAGGATGTCGAGCAGGCCTGCTACTGGAAGTAAGACATCATCTTCCGAGATCTGAATTTCGCGCTCACCGCGCTCTGGGCGATCGCCACGGTCACGGAAACGGCTTCGATCGCGGCCTCGGCCACGGTCGCCGCGATCATTGCGGTCGTTACCGCCTCGATCATTGCGGTCGTTACCGCCTCGATCATTCCGGTCCCGACGATCGTTATTTCCTCGATCATTACGATCGTTATTTCCTCGATCATTACGATCATTTCGATCGTTGCCGCCGCGATCATCGTTGCCGCCGCGTGGCGATGAATCCTCTGATTCATCTGAATCATTATCTGCACCTTCAGAGCGGCCCTTTGCAGAACCTGAATTCTTCTTGTTGCGCGCCTCTTGGCGGGCCAAGCGCTTCTCTTCACGCTCTTGCTTTGCAGCTTCGCGATTTGCTGCCTGGAGATCTGCGATCGATGAGACGAGATCACCCTTGCTCAACTTTGCGGCGCCATCAATACCTAGTGCGCCTGCGACCTTCTTGAGCTCGGTCACTGTCATTGCGGATAGTTCACCAGAGTCCTTCTTTGCTTTCGCTGACTTCTCGGTGCTATCGATATCTGTTGAAGACATGCTTTCCTTAATGTAATGAGTAACGGGGTTCTTCGGCTAAACCGAGGTAATCCCCATTAGAGATAACTTCTCTAATTTTTCAAGCGATGGATTTGTACAAGTGATTTTGCTTTTGTAGTGATTGTCTTAAGCGTTCTTCGCCTCAGTTGTTTCCGGCGGGCCTTACGACTCCCAAAAGGTAGCACATTCGAGCAGATATGCCCAAAATTAGGCCTGTTGATACCCCTGCTGGCTGATCGAAAGGTGCTTTACGGCGAAGGAGGAGCCTGCGGCGAGGACCATCTCTTCGACCTCGGTCTCTGATGAGGTGTGCAGGACCAAGACTGTCGGGCCAGCTCCAGAGATCACGGCAGCGACGCCGGCAGCTCGGAAGCGCTCAACCAATTCGAAACTCTTTGCCATCACACTTGAGCGATAGCGCTGATGGATCATGTCCTCAGTTGCAGTCAGAAGTAAATCTGGGCGATGTGAGAGCGCATGCACGAGCAGGGCTGACTTACCTGCATTGGCGGCTGCATCTGCATGTGGCACCGTCTCTGGCAAGAGCTTTCGCGCCTTAGAAGTCGAGACTCCGGCTGCCGGAATGAATGCCAAGGCTTTGATCTTCTCGTGAACATCGATCTTTACAGCCCGTCCCGTTCCATTCTCCATCCATGCAATCGTTGCGCCACCAAGCACGGCAGCAGCAACGTTATCGGGATGTCCTTCAATCTCAGTGGCAAGCGCGATCATCTCATCATCGGTTAAAAGTGATTCCCCGCCATGAACGAGTGCGCGAGCAAGAGCCAATCCCCCGACAATTGCTGACGAACTCGATCCAAGTCCGCGACTATGTGGAGTGACATTTAACGCGCGCAGTGCGATTCCGCGAGGCTTCTGTCCCATATGTTCAAAGCCACGAAGCATCGAACGAATAACAAGGTGAGTCTTATCCTTCTTAAGATCCTCTGCACCTTCACCGCTTACATCGACATCGAAGATTGCCTCATCAAGAATTTGAGCTGCGTAGCGGTCGCGCATCTCAAGTGCCAATCCAAAGCAATCAAAGCCTGGTCCAAGGTTCGCCGACGTTGCAGGAACACTGATCTGTGCAAGATTGGATTTGAAGGTGAGTCGGCTCGTTGACATGGGGTAGCTCCCTAGAGACCCATCGCTTGTGCAGCGGCTTTAAGATCAACCGGAACAACAACTGGAGCCGAGGCGTTATCGAGAATATGTCCGACATCCTTCAGGCCATTTCCAGTCACAGTGATGACGATCTTCTTGCCTCGCGGAAGTTTTCCTTGAGCCTGCTTCTTAATAAGTCCTGCGATTCCAGCTGCAGATGATGGCTCAACAAAGATGCCCTCTTTCGCTGCAACGAGACGGTAGGCCTTTAAAATCTCTTCGTCAGTGACCGAATCGATGAGGCCGCCAGAATTATCTCGGGCCGCAATCGCTTGATCCCACGAAGCAGGATTTCCAATACGAATAGCAGTCGCGAGCGTCTCTGGATTAGCAACCGGATGTCCCAATACAAGTGGCGCAGCGCCAGCAGCTTGGAATCCCCACATCTGAGGCAACTTTGTGGAGACCTTGTCCGAGTAATACTCGTTATAGCCCTTCCAATAGGCAGTGATATTTCCAGCATTACCGACTGGAAGTACATGAAGATCTGGGGCATCGCCCAAGAGATCTACTACTTCAAAGGATGCGGTCTTCTGGCCTTCAATGCGGAATGGATTAACTGAGTTAACAAGTGCCACGGGATACTCTTGTGATAGTTCGCGCGCAAGATTGAGGCAATCGTCGAAGTTGCCATCCACCTGGATTAAACGTGATCCGTGAGCGATCGCTTGAGCCAACTTACCCATTGCAATTTTGCCTTGCGGAATAAGAACGACTGGAATCATGCCGGCCTTTGTTGCATATGCAGCAGCCGAAGCCGAAGTATTTCCAGTAGATGCACAGATAACAGCCTTGGCGCCATCTTCGGCCGCCTTTGAAATCGCCATCGTCATGCCGCGATCCTTGAAGGATCCCGTTGGATTTGCGCCTTCGACCTTGAGCCAAATTTCGTTACCGAGCATCTCAGAGAGAACGCACGCTGCTACAAGCGGTGTTCCACCCTCGCGCAACGAGACAACAGGGGTTTTTGATGAGACAGGTAGGCGATCGCGATACTCATCAATAACTCCGCGCCATTGATGGGCGCCACTCTTCTTCTTTCCGAAGATCGCCATTACCGAATACCTTCCACGCGGATGACGCTGACTACATCAGAGACGGCATCGAGTTTTTCAAGATCTTTCACAGTGTTTGCAAGATCCGATTCGGCTGCAATGTGCGTCATGACAGTGAGTTCGGCATTATTGCCAGCCCCGCTTTGACGTACGGTCATGATCGACACTGCATGTGCAGCAAAAGTTTGAGCGACTGATGCAAGTACACCTGGTCGGTCAGAGACGTGCAGACGAATGAGATAACGAGTACGAGCTACACCTATCGGAGCGATATCAAGATCGGCATAGTCGGTCTCGGTAGGTCCAAGACTGCCTTCATTGCGGTTGCGGGCTACTGCTACCAAGTCACCCAAAATCGCTGATGCAGTGGGTGCGCCACCTGCGCCACGACCATAGAACATGAGTTCGCCGGCTGATTCGCATTGAACGAATACTGCGTTGAAGGCTTCGCGGACTGATGCAAGCGGATGCGTCTTAGGAATCGCAGTTGGATGGACGCGAACAGTGATCGTCTCTTCACGAGAGCCATGCGCTTCATTCGCTTCAGCGATCGCGAGGAGTTTGATGACAAAGCCCATATCTTGGACCACGGCGACATCCTCGGCGGTGATCTTCGTAATTCCTTCACGGTAAACGTCGGCATCAGTCACAACCGAGTGGAAGGAGAGTCCGGCCAAGATCGCAGCCTTCGCAGCAGCATCGAAACCCTCTACATCTGCCGTTGGATCAGCTTCGGCATAGCCAAGATCTTGAGCCTCTTTCAAAGCATCTGCAAAGGAGAAGCCGGGGTGTTCGTGCATCTTTGTGAGAATGAAGTTTGTTGTTCCGTTGATGATTCCCATGACACGTTCTACGTGGTCGCCGACGAGTGACTCAGCGAGAGGGCGAAGAATCGGGATTGCTCCCGCTACTGCTGCTTCATAATAGAAATCAACATCTGCTTCATCTGATGCATGGAAGAGTTCAGCGCCGTGATGAGCTAAGAGCGCCTTATTCGCTGTCACTACTGCCTTGCCATTGCGCATCGCAGTCAAGATTAATTCGTGTGCTGGCTCGATTCCGCCCATGACTTCAATCACCAAATCGATCTCAGGATCATTGACGATCGACTCGCTATCAGTGGTGAAGAGTTCCTTCGGAATACCAGGTCGATCAATAGTGAGATCGCGGACTGCGATCTTTGTGAGAATTAAGGGAACGCCGGCACGAGATGCCAAGTCAGAGGCATTCGCTACGAGCAGACGTGCTACTTCAGCGCCGACATTGCCACAGCCGAGCATTCCAACGTTGAGGGTCTTACCTACCAAGGTACGGCCTGCCACGAGATCAACTCCTACATAGTTCCAGATTCAGGGATCAGCGAGGGTTCGCCAAAACGCTAGGGGTTAAGTATCTCAGATATCCAATGCGAGTAGATCGCTAATACTCTCGCGCCGAGTGAGCAGCCTGGCCACCCCATCCTTCACAGCGACGACGGCGGGGCGCGGAATATGGTTGTAATTGCTTGCCATCGAACGGCCATAAGCGCCGGTCGCAGGGACTGCGATGAGGTCGCCCGGGGCGATATCTTCAGGCAGATCAATCTCTCGAATCACAATATCTCCGGTCTCGCAATGCTTTCCGACGATACGGGAATCAACGGTTGCGGCGGCCGAGAGGCGATTGGCCAATAGCGCCGTGTATTTCGCGCCATAAAGAGATGGGCGGATGTTGTCGCTCATGCCGCCATCAATCGATATGTAACGACGAGTGAGACCCCCTTCGAGCTCAACGTTCTTTGTCGTCCCTACCTCATAGATCGTCGTCGTTGTTGGACCAACAATATGTCGACCTGGCTCAATCGAAATCTTTGGAATTCTCAATCCATGCTTTTCGCATTCGCTCTTTACTACTTCTGCGATTGCACCCATTACTTCATCTGGGACGAGGCCGCTCTCACCAGGTAGGTATGCGATTCCATAGCCTCCCCCGAGATCGAGTTCTGGCAATTGCAGATCAAAGTGCTCGTGATACTTCGCAAGTAATTCGATCAATCGAGTTGCAGCGACTTCAAAACCATCGTTGATAAAGATCTGAGAACCAATATGAGAGTGGATCCCAGCGAGGTTGAGAGATTTATGTGTGAGCGTCTCTTCAATCGCCTTCCAAGCCGCTCCACTTGCAATGGAGAAACCAAACTTCTGATCCTCATGTGCAGTTGAAATGAATTCGTGGGTATGAGCCTCAACGCCGGCGGTGATTCGAAGATAGACCTTCTGAATCTTTCCGAGCCGAGCAGCGATTCGTGCGACTCGCTCAATTTCGTGGAATGAGTCCATGACGATCGTGCCGACACCGGATGAAATGGCGTTCTCAATCTCGGCCTCAGATTTGTTATTTCCATGCATCTCAATGCGTGCAGCTGGAAAGTCGACCGAGGTTGCCACCGCAAGCTCGCCAGCGCTGCAGGCATCGAGTCCAATTCCAAGATCTGCTACCCACCGGGCAACTTCTTTATTGAGAAAAGCCTTAGCTGCGTAATAGACCGTTCCGGCGTTCTCCCCAAAGTTCTTCTCTAGCGCCGCCTTCCATGCGTTCGCTCGCTCCATAAAATCATCTTCATCGATAACAAAGAGTGGGGTGCCAAATTCTTGCGCAAGCGAAGATGCACTCACGCCTGCAATAGCGAACTCTCCGTCGAAGGAGGCGTTGCCTGAATATGGCTGCGATAGTTTCATTTACATCTTCTCCGGTGCGCTGACTCCAAGCAACGCTAATGAATTAGCGATGACCTGAGCGGTTGATTGACAAAGCGTAGCTCGCGCTGAGTGAAGGGCGCTTGGTGCCTCATCTCCCAGCGGTAAGACGCGGCAATCTGCATAGAAGCGATGGTAGATGCCGGCTAGCTCTTCTACATATCGAGCGACTCGATGCGGTTCGCGAAGTTCGGCTGCGCTTGCAACGATACGTGGGAACTCACCAAGTGCCCCAATCAATTCGCGTTCGCGCTCATGTTCAAGAAGTTCGGGGTGAATCTCGTTTACGCCATAGGTGATCCCAAGATCGGCGGCATTACGAAGAACGCCACAGATGCGGGCGTGGGCGTATTGCACGTAGTAGACGGGATTCTCGTTTGTACGGCTACGCAATACATCAACATCCATCACCATCGGTGTATCCACGGGATAACGAATCAGGGTATAGCGAGCCGCATCGACGCCAACTTTTTCAATGAGTTCTTCTAGAGTAATGATTGTTCCGGCGCGCTTGGATAGTTTGAGCTCTTCGCCATTCTCGAGAATCTTGACGAGCTGCCCGATCAAAATATCGATGTTCTTGGTTGGGTCATCCCCCGCACAGGATGCAAGTGCCTTCAGGCGATGTACATACCCATGATGATCTGCACCGAGCATATAAATAAGGACGTCAAAGCCACGTTCACGCTTGGAGATGTAATACGCCGAATCAGAGGCAAAGTAGGCAAATGAACCATCAGATTTAATCATGACGCGATCTTTGTCATCACCAAAGTCTGTGGTGCGAAGCCAGATTGCGCCTTCATGTTCAAAGACATGACCTTTGGACTTGAGCGTCTGCAGACAATGGTCGAAGAAGTTATCAACATAGAGTGAGCGCTCAGAGAACCAGACATCAAAATGTGTATTCATATCGTCGAGGACTCGCTGCTGATCCGCCAACTGCAAGGCATATCCCGCATCGCGGAAGGCCGCGATCGACTCTGATTCTGGAAGATCTTTGAACTCTGGGTGTGATGCAGCAATCGCTTGTGCAAGGTCGTCGATATAGAGACCGTGGTAGCCATTCTCTGGACGAGGTAGCCCAAGTACCGATGAGCGAATCGATTCTCCGAAGAGATCCATCTGAACGCCGCGGTCATTGACGTAAAACTCTCTTGTGACATCAGCCCCCGCAGCACTTAATACTCGGCCTAACGCATCGCCCACTGCAGCCCATCGGGTATGACCCAGATGAAGTGGGCCAGTTGGATTCGCTGATACAAATTCAAGGTTGATCTTCGTTCCAGCAAGAGTCGAACTCTTGCCAAACTCACCCTGCTGAGTCAGGATGCTGGCGATCACTCCCCCTTGGCTCGCTTTCGCAAGTGTCAGATTAAGAAATCCAGGTCCAGCGATATCGATTGCAGAGAGATCTTTAGCCACGGAGTCGTCGGCTAAGAGCGCCGCCTGAAGAGCTAGCGCAATCTCCCGTGGCGCAAGACCAGCGGACTTAGCGAGAGCAAGTGCAATCGAAGTTGCATAATCTCCGTGATCGCGATTCTTTGGACGCTCGAGCGTCAACGAAGTGGGCAGTTCTACATGCTCTGGGAGTGAGCCACTCTGCTTGAGGGTCGCTAGGGCTCTCAGGATCCCCGCCTCTAACTCCTCTTGAATGCTCATTGGCGAGAGTTTACCTGTAATTACGCCTACGCCGTGGCTTCTGGCTGACGTTACGGTTTGATAAGTCCAGATGCTCGCTGCGCAAAGGTGGTGGGCACAACTCGCTCTTCAAATGGGGTCTTGGCGCCATCAATGCGATCAAAGAGCAGCTGGGCAGCGATACTTCCCATCACGTGGATATCTTGCGTGACCAGAGCGATCGCTGGATCGAGTAGATCGGCTAAGGGCAGATCGTCAAAACCGATAAGTGCAATCTTGTGATGCAAGTTCTTTGATCGTAGAACGCGAATCGCCACCAAGGTAATGATGTTCTGTCCAGTAAAGATAGCGGTCGGGCGATTCTGACGTGAGAGTAATCCGATTAAGAAGGATTCGATCTCACTCTCATCTGCAAAGCCAAGTTTTTCAAGGTCTTTATCGACGGGGATCTTCGCTGTTCGAAGTGCCTTTCGATAACCGCCGTGACGTTCTTTCGCGGTATAGATACTCTCAGCATCACCAAGGTAGGCGATTCGTTTGTGACCAAGCCCTATTAGTGATGTAACCGCCTCTTCAACGCCGGCGCTATTGGTTGCCGTCACGGTATCTGAATTGAAATTGAGAGCGGGACGGTCGATGAAGACAAAGTGGGTTCCGGCTCTACGTTCGGTCGTTAAATATTTGTGATCGTCAGATGATGGAACAACGATCAAGCCATCTACACGCCTGGCAACGAGTCCATTAATGAGCTCGCGCTCACGTTGCGAATCGCCATCCAAACTTCCCGTGAGTACATCGATTCCACGTGAGCGAGCACTATCTTCCACTGATCGATGAAGTGCGGCAGAGAAGGGGTTAGAGACATTCTCAAGCAATAGCCCAATAGTCTTTGTCTTGCCACCAAGTCGACGGAGTGATCCTGCGGTCAGATTGTG
>Ga0214207_1000655_pt1 | contig 9590 bp, 14 predicted proteins | sample TroBogEpilimnion_6_FD_153045 | JGI IMG/M metagenome (GOLD analysis project Ga0214207, IMG submission 153045) | Freshwater microbial communities from Trout Bog Lake, WI - 13JUL2009 epilimnion | ecosystem: Environmental > Aquatic > Freshwater > Lake > Epilimnion/Euphotic zone | place: Trout Bog... | reverse complement strand
CGACCCGAAGCCTCATCCTTGTACTCACTCAGACCGAATGGTGCACGAAGCTGAGGCAGCTGAAAAATCAACTTGCCACCGCCCACCTGATTCAGGTACACCGCCTTGCCACCCTTGGCATTCTTGCGAACATCGCTGAAAGAAACATTGGACGCGTTGAAAGAGGAAAACATCTGGAGGGTTGCCATCTTGTGTGTTCTACTATAGTAGGGTTCCAGGCCCTTAAGCCCTGTTTGGTCTTTTTTCTTGGCACCAAGTAAGACATGCCAAACGCAACTGGACTCTTCTCCAGGTTTCGCCGTCAACCAGGGACTGTGAACAATGCAAACAAGAACCTTGAGACCAATGTTCGCGCATATGTGAACTCGTACCTCAAGAATCGTAATTCTCCAAACAAGATTCCACCTTTGAATGCTAAAATTGCAGTGAATCTTCGTAAATATATCAACTCGAAGCGCGCTCGTGTTGCCGGTGTGACTGCAGGTGCTGTGTCAAACGCATCTCAAGCGGTCCAGACGGCTGCGGTACAGGCTGCGGTCCAGACGCCACCTTCAACGCCCCCGGCGAGTGTCGGTACAAATGTAGCAAATGCGGTGCAGAAAGCTGGTGGGAACGTGGCGAACACAGCGAATGCTGCAGCTGCCGCTGCGGCTGAAACGGCTCGTCAGCAAAATAAGTCTCCGAACGCCGTTGCGAATAACGCCGCAAACGCAGCTGCAAAGGCGGCCACAAACGCGGCTCCAAAAAATGCAGCTCCAGGAGTCGTTGCAAACGCCGCAGCAAATGCGGCTGCAAATGCCGTTCCAAATAACAAGAAGGTTGTGGCTGCGGCGAACGCTGCGGCAAACGCCGCGCGGAATCAGGCATTGAACCAGGGTCAGACCCCGAACCAGGCGAACGCTGCGGCCGCAAACGCTGCTGCAAAGGCTGCGACAAATGCGGCTCCAAAGAACGTCGCACCGGGAGTCGTTGCAAACGCCGCAGCAAATGCCGTTTTGAACGCAGGTGGGAACAAGAATGCAGCTGCAAACGCCGCGGCCAAAGCTGCAAAGAACCAGGCCCTGAATCAGGGTCAGAATGCTGGAAATGCAAACAATGCAGCTGCCCGAGCAGCCGCCGCCGTTCAGCCCGGCGAGACTGGGAATGTGGCACCTCTCGAACTAAACATCAATGTTCCGGGGTCAAACACAAAGGTGAAGGTGAAGCGTAATACCGTTGGATCAAACTGGCATTTTGCCAACAGTGCAAATAACACACGATACAATCTGAACAATAAGAATCGGAACGTTCCTAAGATTCGGAACATTAGTTCAGGCAACATGTTTAAGCAGGGAAACTAACTGTGCCCGCCGCCACACAACAACCCTCGGCGGGCCAAGGGCCAAGTCCTGTACAGGACTTGTACCAACAATACCCCCTCTTGACCCGTGTCAAGAACGTCCTCAATTCTGTTCAAAATACAGAAGAGTCCACGGGCAAGGCGCAACACGCCATACTTAAGACGGCTCAGAGACCCGGCCTCAGGGGTCGTGCAGGACCATACATGAACAAATTCAATTGGTCCAAACTCAAGAACGATCCTCGTCTGAATGCCGCTCAGAAAAAGACTGTGAATAAGATTCTCGTATCTCTCCAGGTTCCGGCACGCAACAAGTTCAGGAATCGTCCACCCTTGAATTTCAATATAAAAAACAAAAAGTTCACCAAGGCGAACGGGTCCGTGAACATCGCCAAGGTGAATGTCGAGGTTCTGAACCGTCTGCGTAAGAGTCAAAGACCTGCGGCCCAACCCTCGGAGAATACGAACGTCTTCTATAACGCACGTCAGTCGTTTAACACCAAGAATGAGAACAAGAACGCAGCGTCCCAGATGCTTCGTCAACACAGGCAGGCATATGGAAACTAATTTTCTCGGTAAATAGTACCAATGGACTTTAACTGGCAGAAGAAGCTCGTGCCCTTTGCCGTGTTCTTCGTGATTGCCAACCCAGCCACCTTCAAGCTGACCCGGTCCATTGCAGGCAGCTGGGTCGCGGCCGCCGATGGTCTGCCTACCACCGCGGGTCTGCTTCTGCACGCTCTCGTGTTCGTGATCGTGGCGCACTTCATGTGGCGCCTCGTGTGGGGCAAGAAGAAGTCGAGCTATGGCAACTTCATGCAGGTTTCTCCACCTCTTGTTCGGGGTTCAGTTTCCGGAGGACCCCTGCAGATCCCCACCCCAGAAGACATTGACGGTGCTGATTGCCAGTAAAGAATTTTGTTCCAAAATTCTTCCCGCTCAATAGTAAATGAGCCTCAACTACTTGATCCCTTTTGTCGCCTATGTGGCGATTGCAAGCCCAACAGCCTATAAGACGGTCCGGGGCGTGCTTGGGAGCTGGGTTGCCTCGGCTGACGGTTTGCCCACGACAGCGGGTCTTATACTCCACGCTCTCGTGTTCATTGCCATTGTCGGCTTTTTGATGCGTCTTTTGATCGTACACAAGTCGAACTTTTACGGTCCCAAGATGGCCGGTGAGTACTGCGACAGCGGTGACGAGTGCTATCACACGTGCTATGGGGGGCGGTGCAACTGAGCGGTTACGAAGTAACCGCGACCCGGAGTCACAGTTGCTGCGCAACTGGTTCATTGCGACACCCTCGGAGCAATTCCCTGAACGTCTTGATTGATGCATGTCGGTTGACAACACTGTGAAGGACAGCTAAACATAACATTGTCACTCAAGTATCCACATACTTGAGTCGGTGCATCTGAAGGCATAGTCGCTGCTGTGTTTGGAAAACACGTACACCCAACAGGGCACTGCGCACCGATCATTGTGCTTTGTGGCAAAGGACTTTGCACAACAGGAGAGGGGGAAGAAACAGGTTGAGCCCATATGATATACAGTGCAACTACAAACGCAATGATTGAAATAAAGAACAGGACGTTCATAAGACCATCCATTTAATTTGTATCAACATATTAAATGAGTGGTATCGTTCTTCCAGTGCTTGTGTTTGCCTTGATCGCAAGCCCGTTTATGTTTAAGGTGACTCGGCGTCTCGGTGGGTGGATCGCGTCTCCAGACGGCATTGCATCCGTTCCTGGTCTGCTCCTTCACGGTGTTGTCTTTGTTCTCCTGCTTGCCTTCCTACGTGGTCTGTTCATGCCACGTGCGTCCAAGTACCTGACTGAGGGTGGTATGCAGTTCGAGACTCGTGACGATCAGGATGATCAGAATACCAAGCACTTCCAGGAGGACCGGTTTGTGTTTGATGGGTCTATTTAAATTCCTTTCGTATAGTAAATGTCCGAGCTCATCGTCCCAGGAGTTGCTTTCATGATTGCGTCTAGCCCATCGACTTTCAAGGTGACCCGCAAGGTGTTCGGCTCATGGGTCGGCACCTTCGAGGGCGTGGCGACCCCCGCGGGTTTGTTCCTCCACACCCTTTTCTTTCTGCTTGTGTTGTGGCTGACGGGTAAGTACTTGCCTATGCTGCTTCCACGGGTGTCTGGATACGTCACAGGTTCAATCGAGGCGACATGCTCATGTCCCTCTGGTTATAAGTTCAATACACATGCCGAAGCGGGGCATAGGTGTGAACCCGTAACTATGGCTCCAGCGCCGAAGTAATTCACTACGTGACTCGGTCAGAACTCCTCGTCAAACCGTACACCGTCTCCTTCAATGACCATATGCTTTGAATAATCGCCGACGCGTTTCTCAAAGAAATTGGTCTTCCCTTCCAACGAGATGTTTTCCATCCAGTCGAAAGGGTTCTTTGCTCCGTAAATGGGTTGCTCACCAAACTGTGTCATCAAGCGATCAGCCACAAACTGAATATATTGCGTCATCTCACCCGCGTCCATACCGATGAGCTTACACGGAAGTGCCTCTGTAATAAACTGGCTCTCCACTTCACACGCCCATTGAACAATCTTGTGAATGTCTTTCGAGGGGCACTTTTCCTTCAGGTGCGAATACAAGGTAACCGCAAACTCTTGGTGAAGTCCTTCGTCTCGTGAGATGAGTTCGTTCGAGAACGAGAGACCAGGCATGAGTCCTCGCTTTTTGAGCCAAAAGATGGCACAAAACGAGCCACTGAAAAATATGCCTTCGACGCAGGCAAAGGCGACGAGACGCTGTGCGAAAGGCACCAAAGGGGCACTGGACCCTACGGGTCCACTGGAACCGATCCATGCTTGTGCCCATTCAGCTTTTGCTTTGACCGCGGGGACGTGCTCGATCGCTCGAAATAGGTTCGCCTTTTCCTCTGGGTCGCTGACGAGCTTATCAATCATAAGCGAGTACGTCTCACTATGAATCGACTCATTGAATGACTGGTACGCATAGAACGACCGAGCTTCTGGGATCTGCACATCATTTGAAAAGTTCAAGTCGATATTTTCCATCACAATTCCATCTGAAGCGGCAAAGAATGCCAACACGTGTTTAATGAAATGTTTTTCGTTGTCTGTCAACTTTCCCCAGTCTTTCAAGTCTCCACCTAAATCAATCTCCTCGACCGTCCAGAAACTTGCCACTGCCTTTTTGTACAGGGCCCACAGGTCAGGGTATCGAATAGGAAAGGTGGTGAAACGAGCAGTCGAAGGGGTCAGGATCACATCTGTGATTTGATCCGCGGGGTCGAGAGAAACGGAGCTTCTCGAGTCGAAGCGGAGCTTCTCGTCCATGCTGCTGAAACTACGTGGGATTTTTTTAAGGGTCCTTGAGTAATGGACGTAGACCTTCGCCGTCTCGCCCTGCGTATCAAGCTGCACAACGTCTCTGGAAACGTTGTGCACCATGTTGCTCTCTTGAAACGATTTTTGGATCAAAAAGGGATACAGAGTCAGGTGGTCAAGGGGTTTTGCGTCATTCCCGAGACTAAAGAGGCGTGTGAACATTATTGGCTTCGTACATGTGAAGGACTCGACCTCGACATTGGTTTCGAGGTGGCAAAGCTTAGGAACCCCGAACTCCAAGCTCTATGTCCGGTTCTTCTAGAGTCGATTGAGGGGATGCCGAACCTGACCCGTTCTGACGAAAAGGAGATTTTGATTCGGGATGAAAATGAGCGCCTGTTTGAGCTCCTAACGCAAGACCCCAAAGCCTTTTGGCGCGAGGCTCCCCGAGACGTGAAAGATTTCCGTATGACGAACTAGAATTGTCTACAGACTCTTTCCGTGGAGACCCTGTCACGGTCGCCGCTGCCAAACTCAACAAACTCATCTTTTCTCTTTTCGGAATTTGTGTAAACGCCAGGTGATTTTCAAGACCTTTTTCAATCGGGTTTCCTTGTTCGAGCGCCGTGTTAAACTCGGCGAAACAATCGGCCAAGAAAGCCTGTCCATCCGTGACACGGTTCTCAGGGTCTATGCTGAGCTCCTTGGAAATCTTGAGTGCCAAACGCTTCATGAGAAGTGACGCTCGAACCGAATTGGTCATCTTTTCATTAATTTTAAGGTATAATTGGATAGATCCAAGAACACCCGTTCCAGATGATAAGACGGCGTTCAGGATACTCACGTATTTTTGAGCCAAAAAGTCGTTGAGGGCTATGGCACACAGGGCATTCAGGGCTGAGATGACCAGAATAGGAACGTTGAACCTTGAAGCGAGTTTTTGGTAGTAAATATGGTCTTTATTGTGATGGTCCTGATACAGGTTGCACTGGTGTTCGAGCTTGGCCAGGAACTCTTGCTCGTCTGGATGCCACCGAGCGTTGTCCGTCTTCGTCATTTCCCTAATTTAACGCGGCTAAAAAAACTTCGAGCTCGCCTCGAGTTCTACAAGATCTCTGACGCGGTCAGGAAGTCGTGTTCGAACTCCCTTATAAATCATGTTGAATACAGGATTCGTGTTTGTGATTCGAATCTTTTCCAGGAGACCCTTCTCTGGACGCAGATCAGACACGAGGTTCAAGAGGTGAATAGCCGTCTCTGAATTTAATTTTGAAATTGGGACGCCCTTCAGATTGAGCTCCATAATTTCTTTGAGTCCATGTTTTTCCACATATGCATCAAGTTGATCAATGACGGGTTTCACAAGTTCAGCAAAACGCGCCACCTCTTCGGGGGTCTTGGGTTGGCGCTCGATGTACTTGGCCCCGAGGAACTCTATATACAGGTGCTTTCCCTCTGGATAAAAGACGAGAAGGTCACTCATTCTTAGTCAAGATTCGAGTCATGTTTTTATGTGATAGTCTTCTTGATGAGAGCACGTACGAAGAAAAATTTTACAATTACGAAAATAAATAGAATAATCCATAATAGATTATTCTTGACGAACTTGTACACGTGTAGGAAAGGGACCCAACACGAGTCCACCCACGAATGATCATACTTGTGGTTGAGAACTGTTCGTTTTGTGACGTGCCCCCATGGCTCGAAGATCTCAGAATCAATAATGAAAAAATCGTCTATAAACTTATTGAAAAATATACTCATGATAAGAGGTCCAGTCTTGAGTTGAGTGTCGAGGGTTTCATCTTCGTTCCATGATTCATTTTGAATCAAAAATTCAATAAACTGTTTCATGAGTGGATGTTCTTTCGAACAGCACACAGTAGCATTGTTCAGCATTGTGAGATCCTTGGAAAGACCGAATGAAGCAATTTTGTTTTCAATTTTGTTCATTGGGTTTTTTGAAATGATGAGTTCAAACACGTCGATATGAGGAACTTTGTCAAGGGGACGAAGGCACTCGGCGTCGCAATCAACTGAAACGCCCCCATAATTGTGAAGTACGACGTATCGACCAAAATCAATCTTTTGAATCATCTTCTCGAAGCTATCAAACTTGGTGAGCGCTTCTGGACTGAATTTTTCACATTCTGATCGGAGACCTTCCTCATCCCATGTCATGTGTTCCCAATTTTGGTTCAAAAATCGAAGCTTCTCTGTGTTCCCCTGATACTTTTCAGGGAGGTTATTCCACCCCTGGAACCAAATCTGGTGCGTTACCTTAGGTATCATCTACACTTCACTCGCACAATTTTGTTCAGGAATTAACGTAATCATGTTCCGCATGAATGGTGGAAGGAACCCTCGGACAGCCTCTACAAGGGTTGTGAAAAGAGAGTCACCGCCCCGGAGTTCACACCTGTCAAGCAAGATGCAGTTTTTCGTGTGATCATAGACGTTCCAAATCATACGCACCATTGCCATGGGTTTTATGCTCGTGATGCTTACACCCTGGACATCTGCTGAACACACCTGACGGAGACCGTATGTGAGACAAAGGTGTTCGATCTGATCAAGGACTGGGAAGAGGTCTTGGACACAGTACTCGTCGACACCCTCCATGGTTCCAGGTTGAACCCTTATGAGTTCGGCGACGAGTACTTGGACGTACAAGATCTTGGTATCTTGGTCGGGCCAGAACTTGAGCCAGGAACAGGTTCCTGTGGAACTGTTCCCCGGACCCGAGCAACTCATCTGTTCTGAACACCTTTTATAAAAACACGATAATGTCGCGGAAGAATTTGGGAATGGCGTAACTGAACGGGTGGTACAGGGTTCGAAAGATGAAGCCTGCACCTTTGATTTGAATTTTGCGCAAAATATTATCATCCTTGGTGTACTCGACAACTGATTGTACGAGGGTCATGATCATCTTGAACCGATCAAGATTCACGAGGTTTGCACCGGATAAATCGGCTGTGATAATCATGTCTTTGGCTTTGGAACGAATCTCGTGAATCAATGGTTTAAGTTCCTCAAGGGTCACCCCGTGTTCTGGGTAGTCCTTGACGTTGATTGTCACGAGGCACGTTTCAGTGTCACTTTGTTCACACTTCATAAAGTCCATAATACTTTATGAAGAGGGAAAAAGAAAGGTGAATTTGCATCAGATGGGATTCGAACCCACGCGCTCGTGAGAGCACCAGATCTCTAGTCAGTCCGTAGGACTGTTCTCCTTTCGGGTCACAGTCGCTTCGCGACTGGTTCTTAAGTCTGGCTCCTTAGACCAACTCGGACACTGATGCGTTCATGTCCCTGGCGAGGATCGAACTCGCGACTTTCAGCTCACTTTAGTCAGTTGCGTAGCAACTGTTCCACGAAAACAGTCGCAGTTCCTTCGGAACTGACCCATAAGACTGACACTCTGAAACCAACTGAGTTACAGGGACGCATTTTTCTCTTTTCAAAGAGTAATGAACAAGGGTGTTATTAAAACACTGGGTGTTGCTTGGGTCGGTGTGTTGTGTTTCGCGTTCGCCTACTTCGTGTCCATGGCGCTTGATAGGCTCACACCTGACCTCGATGAACGCAAACCAAACTGGAAAATATTTTTGGAAGTGTGTGTACAGTTTGGAATCATAGGCGCAATTATTTATGGTTCACGAATTTTCATCAAAAATATCCCCTTCCCACTCACAGGCTGGTACGGCTATGAACACTCTACACTAGGTGAGTTGCGCTCCTTGCCTTTAATGGTCTTCATCTTCATGTTCTTCCAGCGAAAGACCCAAGACAAGATGAGACACCTCATGGGTGTCGATCCCCTTCCCCCGCTGCGCAACGTTCGGTCGAATGCGTGAATCCGAATATGACCACACAGGTCTCTTGCGTCGACACATGGGTGCGCGGTACGCAAGGTGTGTATGGTCCGAGTGCCAGAGAACCCCGCGAACACACTCTTTCGAAAGGCCGAGGCTCTTTGAAACGCGCTTGACTGTGACCGGCCCACGCGTCTGGAGAAACTCAAGCACTTGGTGTTCCCTGTCCATCCTCAACTGGAAAATACACGCCCAAAAGCTTTAACTTTTCGTGATACTCCGAGTTTTCACCCTTGCCCGGAATATCTGACGCGCGGTTCTTGATTGCCTCGACCTCGAGCCGTGACAAAGTCACAGACCCGACCCGAAAGTCCTCGAACGCCTCGCATGTCACGGGGACGATGGGCTTGATAGCATCATACACCAAGGTTGCCACGTCCCGAATCTCCTTCTGGGCATGATCCTCCATACGCAAGGCAAGGAAGTGGAGGAGGTTGTGAAGATCAATTTTCCAATAAAATTCGGTAAATGTACACTGGGGCAAGTGGGCCCGGGCCAACTCACGGGACACACCCTTCTCCAAAAGCTCGTCATAGACGTAGAATGCAAAGTCACATGAAGCCTTTTGCTTTTGAAGCAGGTTTCCACTGGTCGAAGAACCTAATGGTTCTTCTCCCCCCTGACCACGGCTCGTACTTTGCTTCCGAAGCTCATCTGGCAAGAAGAACTCATCGGGGATCACGGAGTACCGAGCACTCATCTCATTGACCGAGGCCGTGCGGTGCCGAAGCCACTGACGCGCCACGTAGATGGGTGCGCGTATATGAAACTTGAATTCGACCATCTCAAACGGCGTCGTGTGCTTGTGCCGCATGAGGTAGCGAATGAGGGCTCGGTCGTCACTCACGCTCTTCGTGCCTGCGCCATACGAAACGCGAGCAGCTTGGACGATAGACTCGTCCGAACCCATGTGATCAACGAGGCGAACGAAGCTCATTTTTTCTATTGTTTTTACGCGGACTCTTTTTAACACTCTTCCGCAAGGAGTACCTGTGTCCACGCACGATGGACGCCCACTTCTTCTTGGCAATCTTTCCGGGGCC
>Ga0214207_1000653_pt1 | contig 9623 bp, 13 predicted proteins | sample TroBogEpilimnion_6_FD_153045 | JGI IMG/M metagenome (GOLD analysis project Ga0214207, IMG submission 153045) | Freshwater microbial communities from Trout Bog Lake, WI - 13JUL2009 epilimnion | ecosystem: Environmental > Aquatic > Freshwater > Lake > Epilimnion/Euphotic zone | place: Trout Bog... | reverse complement strand
TCAAGAACGCCAAATGGCTAATAATATCCAATTCAAGTTTTGCATATTTTCCTGCGTTTTGCTCTGATGCTCGCTTGATAATAGCACCAAAATATTGGGCAAGACACAACGTAAGTAATGGATATTGGTCTTGTGGGTACAATGTAAGTCGCAAGTTTACTTACATGGATCGTTCTGGACTATTGCAGTCTTATTCCGAAGTAATGAGAGAGTTTGAATTATATAAAAAAGAAAGTAAAATATATGGCTAGAATATTCGACGTTTTCACTGTATATAACGAACTCGATTTATTAGAGTTACGATTAGACATGTTGAATCCTCACGTAGATAAGTTTGTGTTAATTGAATGCGTGGAAACATTTTCTGGTAAAATAAAACCGCTTTATTACGAAGAGAACAAAGATAGATTCTCTAAGTATCACAACAAAATTATTCACCACATAACTTACGATCCCCCTAAATCCTTCGAAGATCTAAGACAGAGAATAATAGGTGGAAATGCAGACGAAATATCAAAACAGATTTACATTCAGGCTTTAACGTCTACCAATGTGCCTCCGGGAGAGACGCATTGGTTGAAAGAATTTTATCAAAAGGAAAACATACGTAAAGCTATACTAAAAGCAGAACCAAATCCAAAAGATTTGTGTTTTATAGGTGATCTAGACGAGTATTGGAACACAGAATTAGATTATTCAAATATAGAAGACCATAAGATATACAAGTTAAGACAGTTGGTTTATTCCGGTTTCATGAATGTAAGATCATCAGAATCATGGGCAGGCACGTTACTAACTAAGTATAAAAATATAGACGGTTCGTGTTTGAATCATTTGAGAAACGCGTCTAAAACTAAATACGAATACATAGATAATGCCGGATGGCACTTAACATTTATAGGCGGAGAAAAGCAGGTGAAGATGAAGCTAGAGGCTTACGGTCACCAAGAATATAATAACGACGGAATCAAAAATAATATTAAATTTCTACTTGAACAGGGCAAAGACGTATTAGGCAGAAACAAATTCAGATTTTGGATAGATGAATCTCAATTGCCCAAATACATAATCGACAACAAAGACAAGTACAAACAGTATTTTAAATGCTAACATATTGCATCCCTTCGAAAAATAACTTAAGGTATTTAAAACCTTGTATAAAATCCATTCAAGACAATTCTTATTATAAAGATAATGAGATTCTCGTTTACGTGGATCAAGACAATGACGGTACTTGCGAGTGGTTAAGCGAGAAAGGGTTTAAGTTTATTAAAAACGATAACGATACTCCAAAGGGAATCGGTCACGCTTACGATACGATGTTTAAAGAGGCAAAGTACGATTACGTGATTGCATTCCACGCAGACATGATTCTTGGCCCTCGCGCAGATAAACACATGGTGGATATTAAAACAAAAGATAACATCATTTGTGCAACAAGGATCGAACCTCCTTTGCATCCACCCGGTCAAGAGAAGATAGTGCAGGATTTCGGCATGTGGCCAGAGGATTTAAAGATTGAAGAATTCAATAAATTCGTTGAGGATAATAAAAGCGATAAAGTAACAAAAAGTATATTCGCACCTTGGTTGATACACAGGGACCAACACTTGGGACACGATCCAATATTCAAATCTGTATTCGAAGACGCAGACCTATTCAGAAGATTCAAACTATACGGTTACGATTTAATTCAATCTTGGTCCGCGATGGTGTATCATTTGACTTGTAGAGGTGGACAGTTTGCACACGCAGAAAAGATGGAAGACTTTCAAAAGAGAGACGAAGCGTGGCAAATAAACAACAGCCTATCTATGTACGAGTACATTAGAAAGTGGGGTGGATTCTTAAAACAGTCAGATACGTTAGAACCCATACCTAATATAAAATACAATATCGGATTAGAAATTACAAATTGCGATTCCAAAAATAAAAACTTATTGCAACTAGAGCCATATTTCGACAATTTAAAATTGGACAATTTAAACGCAGAAGATTACATTAAACTAAGTCAGCAGTTTACGTCGTACGACCTCAAAGATAAATTTGTAGAAAAATTAACCAATGATGTAATTGTTTCTGTAAACTATAACGATTTATCGCTTAGTTCGTCTTCTATTAATCGATTAATTGATGCGCTTCCTGACATAATTACAAACGACGTAGAGGGTCCAGGACAATACGAATTGGATATCTACAAAGTGATAGTGAACAAAAAAGAAGAAAAAAGACCAAAACTAAAACTATGTTAAGACAAGAAGACGTAACTTTGGTTATACCAGGATACAACAATTTAAGGCATCTAAAAAACTGTTACTCTTCCGTAAAAAAACACGCTCCCGATATTAAATTAGTGTTGTTGGACGATGGATCTACTGACGGAACTTTTGAGTGGATAAGTTCTTTAAACGATTCCAATATTACTAAAGTATACAGATCAGAAAAGAGATTGGGGCACGTTATACTTTACGATAAAGGGATTGATTTAGCTGAAACTGAAATAGTTGGAATATTTCATTGCGATATGATAATGGGGCCTAATTATATAGAAAATCTACTCAAGCACCTAAAAAAAGAAACAGTAGTTTGCGGTACAAGAATAGAACCCCCGTTACACCCACCAGGAAAGGAAAAGATCATTCAAAATTTCGGTATGGATTTTGACGATTTGAACATAGACGCTTTCGAAGAGTACTCAGTAAAAGCACAGGTAGAATTCGCAAATCAAATCACCAGCGGTATGTTTGCACCGTGGATCATACACAAAGAGGACTTCGTAGCAATGGGAGGCCACGATGCGCTATTCGCACCGTTTCCTTACGAGGACTCGGATATCTTTCAAAGATGGATTCTACACGGATACAAATTAATCCAATCAAGGGACTCTTTCGTGTATCATTTAACTTGCAGAGGTCATAGATTTGTAGAAGAGATCGGCAAGGACGACGACTATTTCAAGAACGCATCCGCAAAAGCAGCAAGAAACTACCTAAGAAAATGGGGAAGCTGGATACAGAACGACGAGTACCAAATGCCGGTGATAAAACCCAGATACGATATAGGAGTAGTAGTGGAGAATTGCACCCCAGATCTATTGAATTGGATAGAGCCCTGGTTTAATAATACGTACGTAGATCAGTCTCTAATTGCTGAGTATATAAAACATGAACAGCCGAAGACGGACCTAATCCTTGAAGCTCGGGTGCGTCCCATAGAAGAACCGAAACAGAACGATGTTATCGTATACTTCGACGCCAAAGACAACGTGGATCTCAACGTGCTAGTCAACATTCAAGTCATCATAAAAGAATCTGTGCAAGAAGTCGGTACCTACGAGTACGAGGGATTCAAGATAGACGTGGATGCCATTGCAGATCACTCAGACAAAATGATGGGTACGTTCGTTAAGAACGTATTCTAAACATATTTATTACCAAACGCTCGCAATAAAAAATGGCAACATCATCAAAAAATACGGGCTATTCCGTAAATTTAGTCATAGACGGTGAGAAAGTCACCATTCCACTGCAGTTCGAAGTAGAAGATTCTCCGACTAAAAAGGGTATAAACATGCAATTCTTACTTTCAAAGGACCAAATAAAGGATCCGAGAAAGAAACAAGAATTCGCTAACAAGATCTCGATCGCTTTGCAAAAAAAGTTTGGAGAGGCAGGTATTGCAGTAGACTTCAACGAAAGAAACGCGTACGTGAACGTGGTATCTTTCATAGTACCCATGTATTCGGTATCGAATTGGCTAATTAACACCCTTAAAGGAAAGTGATGGGCGATTTTTTAATCGATAAGTTTAAAAAAAATACCAAGACAAAAGAATTTGGTCAGGGCAGTATTTTTTCAACTCCCATAAAACAGACCAGTTACTTGGAATCGATGAAGCGCAGGGTGGACGTAAAGTCATTGACTTCCACCGCGTTTAGTATAGGCGGTAATTTACCCGCTCCTCCTGCTCCGATAGAAACTTACGATATATTGAGCGAGTACGGAGACATATTGATCACTGAGGGCGGAGACATAATAGTAGCAAAATAACAAAAGAATATGGCCAATCTAAAAATATCGCAGCTTCCATCGGTGAATTCTATAGCGCAAAGCGACTTGCTTCCCGTGGTAGCTTCTGGAGTTACCTCCCAAATAACGTCAGCAAACCTATTCAACTCGATCACTTCTTCGCAATCGATTAGCAGTTCCTATTCCAATTCTCCGGTACAAATAACAGGAAGCACGATCTACAGCAATACGCTGACTTCTAACGTGCTACCGTACAACAACATTATCTTCGGAGTCGGCGCAGGATCGGGGTCTTTTGCCGTTTCTCAATCCAATTTCATCGGCTATCAAGCTGGATACCAAGCTTATGGATCCACGTATTCCAATTTCGTGGGCTACCAAGCGGGATACCAGGACTCTGGATCGGACAATTCTAACTTCATAGGCCGACAAGCGGGATACCAAGTGGTGAACTCCGACTTGTCCAATTTCGTGGGCTACCAATCGGCGTATCAATCTTCAGGATCAGATCAATCTAATTTCATTGGATACTTCTCTGGATACCAATCCATAAACGCTGACAACTCTAATTTCTTGGGTTCTTTTGCCGGTTACAAAAATTCAGGGTCTGCCTATTCTACTTTTATAGGTTACGGAGCCGGATCTGTTACGGGGTCCAACGTGAGTTCTTCCGGAAACAACAACATACTGATAGGCACAAGCGTGACCCTTCCTGTTTCTTACAATAACGGCATAAACATAGGCGGACTAATATTCGGATCGGGATCTTATTTCAACACGTCTATCGTATCTTCTGGGTCAGCTGGGGGTAACGTGGGAATCAATCAACCGAACCCTCAGTACAGTCTAGACGTTAACGGCACTGGTAGTTTTAGCGGGACGGTAGTACTTTCAAAGGTGTCTTCTAGTTTTAATTTCGTTAACGACTCCGCTGCAGCAGCAGGGGGTATACCCCTTGGAGGACTGTACAGGAGTGGAAGCTACGTATTAATAAGATTGGCGTAACAAAAATACCAAAAAATAACTGAAGTTATGAAAAAAACTCAAAGAAAAACTGTCAGGGCCATATTCGATAACGTAGAGAGTTTGTCCTCCGATCAAATAAAGGACTCGGAGATATTAAAAAGCCTGCTCAAGAACGAAGTGCCGAGAGCGATAGAGGACGCGATGATAAACAAGAAGTCGTTTGCTTCTCTTTTTGAAATAAATTCAACAAACAATTTCGTAGAGATTCACAAGAACTACTGGGCCGATTCCCTGTCAAAGTGCCTTCACTGGTATTTGGAAGACGGCACGGAGGACTACGAAACGTGTAATCACATTTCAAAGCTTATAGAGTCCATAAAAACCAACAAAAAATAAAAAGATGGCAACAGAACCCTACAAAGAAATACAGTTGGCAGTAGAGTCTCTATTGGGTACAAAATCCACTATCAGAAGGAAGAGACGAACCACGGCCGATAGGAAGAAGGAAATGTTCGTTTCCATAATAAACTTGTTGGAGTCTACTGTGGTTAGATCGAACATAGCGTATCAAGAATTGCAGATAGACCTATTCAAATACGAAGAATCTTTTGTGCAGGTCATAGACATGTTGATGTTTATGAATTTCGGAGAGGATGCAATGGACGTCATAAGTTTCTACCTCTACGATAGAATGGCCGACGACGGAACTCTGAACGCAATGAAGACGCTTGACGGGCAAGAGATACTGCTACAAACCCCGTACGATCTTTGGAATATCGTAACCATAATCAACCCAAAAGTGGACGAATAGTCTCATGCGAGGGAAGAGACAAAAATACCAGAAGAAGTTACCGCACGAAGTGAGTAAGGCATTGGGTTTTCCCCACTTGGGTTTGCAATTGACCGAAGACGAGATCAGGGAATCTATGGCCAATTCCAAAAACATATCGCAAGCCTGTCGATACATGGGCATAAACTTCAAAACGTGGTCTAAGTACGCCAAAATGTATGTGGACCTAGAAACTGGAAAGACCCTCTACGAAATGCACAGGAAGTACGGCAACCCTGACCTCGTTCGTCCGAGGAAGCACAAAGAAAACCTACCGAGAAGATTCCAAAAGCAGATAGACAAACTGCTAACTTACAGAAAGTGGACCAGTCCTGCAAGGGTGGCTATCCTAAAGAAAATGCTCGTGCTTCACGAACTAGACAAAGACTACTGCGAACACTGCAATTATCACGAAAGGAGAGTAAAGGACGGAAAGCAACCGCTCATACTGCACTTTATAGACGGGGACAGGAGAAACTGGGAGCTTAAGAACATAAAGTGGCTGTGTTACAATTGTTTCTTTATTCACGTGTTCGACACATTTAGCGGTAGGGTGCTCAGGAACATGCAGTCTTCGCCGATAGTCGGAGACGAAACTTCTTTCGAATCTAACCTGCTCTTCTACAACATAGACGATTCGATTTTGAAGGAGATAGAAATGATGCAAAAATTCTTGGACGAGGGAAGGTACACAGAAGAGGAAGACTTGATAGACTTCGAATCGCAAGAGAGCAAAGACATGAAAGAGTTGCAGGACATGGCAGAAGAGATGACTTACACAAAAAAAGAATTGAGCGAAGACGAAGACGACCTCATAGACCGCAAAGTGCGATGAAAACCAATCGCTTGTGCAACTGATTGATATCCAATATACTATATATTTTTTTAATTATTATATATAACTGATTGAAAATTAATAGATTTAACTATTTGGTATTCAATTACTTGCGCAACTGATTGATTATCAATGGAGAATTTTTTAAAAATATTTTTTTGTTTCGAAAATGTGTCGTATATTTACTATGTATCAAACAATAAAAGTTATGACAAACGAATCACAAAAATTACAAACTACGTTGAACGCTCTCGAAGCACAGTTACTGACAAAAAAACAAGCCTTAATAGATTACGAGACAAGCGTTTTTGAAATTCAAATGAAAGACTTGACTGAAAGGGCTTCCAAGTGGCTAAAAGAAAACGTAGACGTACACAATAAAATTGAATTTACTACTCATTCTCTGAAAGTAAAGTGTTCGGACACCTACGGAAGCGACATAGAAGTGTATTACAGGCGATCTTACGAAGAAAACGTAGCTAACAAATCAGAATTGAACTGGTTCGGTTCCAGTTGCGATATCGAAGACAGTATCAAATTGGGTTACCTAATCACTCTGGGAAAGATTGCGGGTTCTTTGAGAGAAATACAAGAACAGCAACACGAGTGGTACGCAGAAGCGAAGAATTACAAGCGTAGTTTAAACGAGTACTACAGCGATATCAGTTCCATAGAATCTGCGATTAACGATACCAAGAAGTCTATTAGAAATTTAGATATTGAAAGGTACACGGCCGTTGGATTCAAGTGCGAATTTAAACCTTTCTTGCGAATTGAAAGAGACTATTCCAATAACGGCGAATATTGTATAAAGGAGTGCGCCAAAACGATAAACTTTCGTTACGGTTACGGCAAATGGGATAGCTTCGAAGTCTACTCTTTTGAAGTGGTAGAAAAATTAAAAAGGGGAAAGTTTTTAGTTAGGTGCAAAGTATTCTCTTTAGAAAACGAAAGAATTTTAGACAAAGAAGTAACTTCAAAATTTTTAGAAGACTTTATCAAAGAAGCGTACGATTGGCAAACCTCTGGCGCAGAAGCGACTAACGCAAGAGAGACCAAAAAGTTTGAAAATTACACTATCTAGGCTTCAACGCATAAAAAATTTAAACCACAAATAAAAAATAAAAGTCATGACACAAAAAAACCTGTTTCAATCCGTAAAATCGTTCGTTAACTCCAAAGGTTCAGGCAACGAATTCACCACAAAAGAATTTCACCTCGCTATGTCGGGCATAGAAAGTCTCACTCGGTTTAAGGTGAGTAATAACAACCCATTCTATCGTTCTAACCAATACAGGACGTATTTAAAGCGTGTGGGATTCGTTTCTAACATTGAAAGAGGCAGGTGGAAAGTGGTTAGCTCTGTTCCCGATTGGTTCGACAGCGGCACTGCAAATTTTATACTCGGGTACCTGTACAAACAGACGGTTTATAACGGTCTTACGAGAGAACAAACGAAAGAAAAGATTCGCTTGCACGTGAGTTGCATAGAAAATAATAAGACGGCCCCGTCCATCAAGCAAGAAGTAAAAAGCGCTCCACAACCTAGTGGGTACTGCGCTGCAGATTTGGCGAGGGAGCTGGTCGGAGATGGGGACAAAGAAAACAATTTGTGGTTTGTCACTTGTGGACCGTTCATTTGCGTGAACAGTGACGGAGAATGTGATAGTGAATTGTTGGAAGGCTTCGACCCAGAAAAGGACACACACACTTACGGACCTTTTACGTCTTACGAAAACGCATGCAAGAAGTATGATAGCATAGATTTGGACTTTCGCGAGGGTATCGGCCAAGTGTTCATCGAAGACAGGGCCTACGGCCAGATCAAGGAAAAATTTTTGGAGAAAGTGGTTATAGTTGATTATAGCTACAACGAACACGACAGTTCAAAGTATTTTTATAAGAAATAATTTTATCAATTTAAAATACAAAACATGAAAAAGCTACTAGCACTATCGATCGTATGTATCTTATTTAGCTCTTGCATGAGCACGTATTACAAAAGCGTATACGGTTTTCGATACAAGCCCAAAAAGAGCGGTTGCGCAATAGGTGTGCGCGGAGGGTCTTGGCACTAATTAACAACAAACAATATTCTCATGCAAGTTTACAAATCAGTATTGCCCCCAGTGTGCGTATTCGGACCACGGAGTAAGAAATGGTACGTCGTAGCCGACGGAGTGTGGCACCAAACAACCAGAAATATTCCGTGGTCGGAATTAAAAAACGCGTGGGAAAAGGTGACTTACGGGAATCCAAAAACTAAGTCAAAAGAAGTACTAAGGTATTTCGTGGAAGGCAGTAGGGGAAATAAGTACGAGGTGACTGACGACCAAGGAAATTGGAAGTGCTCGTGTCCAGCGTACGGTTTCGGAAGTGGTCGTCACTGCAAACATATAATTTCAGTATTCACAAAATAGAGTTGAATTTACAAAAATAAAAGTCATGAACAACAAAGAAGAAAAAGTGGGTTACACTGTGTACCCAAAAGAGACGCTAAGCATGGAACAGTGGATGAAGGAATTCAAAGTCGGTATACTGCACGTAGACAAGCAAGCGATGTATAACGCCAAAGACATGATGAAGCAATACGATTCTAACAACACTTTTTATTCGAAATTGCGAGGGATCTTAAACCGTGGGCTTTGCGTAAATTAATCTGAATACACATGCATAATTTATAAGAAAAGTGACTAACGACACAGAACAGAAAAAGTCAAAAAAGAAAAATCTCGTGACTATTTCGGTAGCGTACCAAGTGCTGTATTGGTGTATTTCCGAATACGGTAGGAGCAAACTCAATGGGAGGTACCCTCACATAGAATTTTTAAAGGACTTGGAAGACGGTGATTACGTGACTTACGCGTACTTTGACGACGTGGAAAGCACGATATACTTGTACAAAAATAAGATACTCACCCTCGAAGACTTGGTGCGCACGGTCATACACGAGTACACGCACTAC
>Ga0214207_1000647_pt1 | contig 9683 bp, 13 predicted proteins | sample TroBogEpilimnion_6_FD_153045 | JGI IMG/M metagenome (GOLD analysis project Ga0214207, IMG submission 153045) | Freshwater microbial communities from Trout Bog Lake, WI - 13JUL2009 epilimnion | ecosystem: Environmental > Aquatic > Freshwater > Lake > Epilimnion/Euphotic zone | place: Trout Bog... | reverse complement strand
ATTCAATCAATAATTGCTCAACAGTTGTTTTCTTCTTGCTTTTGAACATCATATGTTCAAGCAAATGTGATAAACCATGTTCTCCTTTGCTTTCAAATACAGAACCTGCTCCAATAAACACTTGGACGATAAATATGTTTCTATTGTTATGTTCTATAATCAAATTTTTGTTCATGATTATATTACGTTTATATTTTTCTCAAATTGCTCTTTGCTGTTAAAATATCGTCTAATGTGGGTACTTTCTTACTCATGTCTACAATCCTTGACATTTTCATCATTATGGCCTTTTTTTTCTCCTCCTGTTCATCCACTTGAATATTTGCTTTTTTGAGGGTAAACTCACCCCTAGCAATTTGACCTAGGAAGGATGGACGAGTGGAAGATTCCGCAGAATGATTAGATGGTGTCTTTTGAACTTGTCCATGTTTGGCCATTTCTTGAAACTTGATAATATCATCATTAGAGCACCCATCAAGTTTCATCTTATGTTCAACGGCTTGAAGGGGAATTCTCATTGCAAGCATTTTCTTATATTTTGTGAATGAATCATGTTCTTGAAAAAGGTTTTCAGAAGGAGGCATCGTTATCTTTAGTTGAACTATAGAATATTCTATGCCATAGTAATCTCGCGAAACCCAAAACCATTTTATCCATAATATCATTTGTATTTTTTTATGCGACGTTATACTTGAAAGACCATTCAATCTAGTTTTGTATTGATCAAATATTTCAATATCTGATTCATTATTTATTTTCAATCTTAATAATTTTCCAAATGATCCGTCCTTGACTTTATTTAAATATTTTTTATTTTTCAAAAGATGTGGCCTTGCCTTGTGCATTCGTTGTAGAATGTATGTACTAATATCATCTAAATGTTCGACAAATTTATCATTACAGCAATCAAATTGTAAACTATTATCTGATTCGTTCCTCAGCGGACTGTGGGGAATGATCATATCAGGTGTTTGAAAGATACAATTGTCATTCATGTATTTGATATTGAAAATCAATTTATGACCAAGTGATGTAGGATTTTTTAATTTGATTTCATTCGTATTAAGTTGCTCAGTGACAATTCTCATAATATAAGTAAATATCTCAAATATATAAGTATGAATTCTGAAAATACAATTGAAACCAAAATCCTTAAATACATAGACAGTATTCAAGGAAACGATTCCGTATCCTCGTTAAAGAGAGTTTTTGAAGGCATAAAGTCAAAATTGAATAATAAAAATACAAACACAAATGCTCAATGGTTAATTAAATAAATTATATAATTTGTTTTGCTATTATAATCATGGCAGATATTGCTATCAAGGAGCCTTTGTTTCAACAAGGTTGTAGTTTCGGTATAATATGGGCAATATTATTGTATACCATTTTGAATCAATGGTTTGATTACCGAAACATTGCGAGCAAATATGTCCACTACTCGCATTCTTGGTTACATCATGTAATATTTTATATGGGCATTGTTTTTAAAATCTACATGTTTGTATTTTTGTGGCTTGTTATCGTTCTGGTTATACTCATTGTAATATATTTCCTAATATTGAAAATTCTATCATTTGATTCAAATATTTTCAAGAAAGTTATCCGTGGTGATATTGGCGCACTTCTAGAAGCATCTGAAAGAGGCAAAGGAGTTCAAGCAAGTACTGCACAAGTTAAAGACATTTCAAATCTTATATTTGCATATGGAATAGTATCAAATGGATTTCATGTTCTACTTAATCACATCATCATGTCAGTATTGTTTGTACTTATATTTTCTTATTTTGTGTCTCCTCCAAAATCAATGTCAAAACAAATTTATATAGAGAATAACGTCAGGCTATTTTTCATTATGTACTTTACTGCAACTATGTTTCACTTTATATTCAATTTAGTGCAACCATAAAAATACATAATGGGATAAGTGTGAAATCGATCATCGAAATAAACTCTACAAGTTTATATACATATGCAATACCTGTTGTTTCTGAACTCATAGTGTCATTATCCTCTACCTCATCTTGTTCCTCTTTTACTTCAATTTGTTGTTGATGATATCCATTTACAAAATCGTTCCCAATATCAATATATGTTATGCTTAGCACAAATGATATAACAAGGAGTAATAAAAGTCCAATCCATAAAACCTTTTCCTTTTTGTTAAAGTAATGAACAACAAAAGTGCATACAATATTTATGCATTCCATAAATTGTTTATCCTTGTAGAAAGCGTGTTGTATGCAAAATGCAGTAAATGCAACTATGAATGTGAAAACAACTATAAAGCAACCCAATAGAAAAACAAAATGCATTAAAACATACATATAATACTTATTTTTATCAACCTCTTCATTTTCATGATACCGTATGACGCTCAGAGAAGCAAATCTGGCTAACCACAAGGATGCCAAAGTATACAACTCTACAAGGATTACAACACTTATTTTTTTTATAGTTTCAATGAAATTCATATCTACGATAAAAACACATAAAAATTAAACAGCCATTTCAGCTTTAATAGCAGGATATGGCATATATCCAATCAATTCAAAATCATCTACTGTGATTTCATTCCAAGATTTATCTTTAATGAGATCACTCAATACCAGTACTGGTTGCGGACGAGGATTTCTTGCCAATTGAAGTTTGACTTGATCTATATGGTTTTTGTAAATGTGTTGGTCTCCAAAAGACATGATCATGTCTTTTGGATAATATCCTACTTTTTTTGCCAAGATGTACAGGAGAATTGTGTATGAAACAAGATTGTAGTTTGCCGCTAGAAAGTAGTCTGAGGATCTTTGGTACAAATGCCCACTTATATATCGTTTTCCTGTACTGGGATCCTCTTCAACATACAATTGAAACATTACATGACAAGGGGGCAAAGCCATTTTTTCAATGTCGGTAGGATTCCAAGAAGACATAATAATACGTCTACTAAATGGATCATTCACAAGTAGGTCTAAAATATATTCTATTTGATCAAAACCTTTCCCTTCGTAATCTGCATGACAATTAGTATATTCAGATCCAAAATGCCTCCATTGATGAGAGTAAATCGGTCCCAATTCACCAATTTCATAATGTGTCAATCCCCTTTTATCGAGGAACTCTCTACTAGAATTTCCATCCCAGATATGTACTCCCTCACTTTGTAGGATCTTTGCATCAGTATGACCGCATAGAAACCATAACAGTTCTTTGATAATGATTCTAAGAGGTACAAATTTAGTTGTCAGGAGAGGTAAATATTTACTGACATCGTATTTTTGTTGGCCACCAAATAAACTGATAGTCCCCACACCTGTGCGATCATCTCTTGAGGTTCCTGTTTCAAGGATTTTTCGTAGATCTATCAAGTACTGATTTTCATTTCTCATACATGGGGAATCAAAATTGCGTGTATATTTTAGAATCCTACATTTGCATTGTTCAGTATCTGAAATGTATGTTTTACTATAGTCAACAAGTTCAAAATGTGGCAAAATATCAACAAAGAGCAAATCAGGATTTGGAACAGCCTTGTCCAGCGAAATGATGTATATATTTGTGCATCTGTTACTTAGAGCTTCATAAACCTGACGACCACCGACTACCCAAATATCTTTATTACTATTTTCTGGAATGATTTTGTTATCTAAAAAGTTAATATTGGTAAATGCCAATTCTGGTTTTGAAAGATCTTGATATTTTGGGTATTCTGTACTGAGGATAACATTAAGTCGTCCCTTAATAGGACGCATGGTCAAAGGAAGCCCTTCAAATGTTTTTCTCCCCATCACAATGATCCCATCTTTTGTGAGGTTGTCAAAATAATCAACAAATTGCTTACTATCCCAAGGGATTTTATCAGCGTATCTTATGGCGTAATTCTTTGTTAGAACAACAACTAGATTGAAAGCCATGTTGTATTTCACTCCTATTGTAATTCTTATATGTGTTTTCAAATTTTATTTCATATTTTGAATATTTTTATATTTTCACAATAATGAGTACCGAAAGAGCAAATAGGCGACATAGTTTTACAATATTAAATTTAATCAAGAAGGAGAATCCACAATTTCTTGTAAGAAACAAACATGTAGAACTTGACAAAAATGGCAGTATCGCAGAGTTGTATTTAAATAACTGTAATCTTATAAAAGTTCCAAAGGAAATTTGCCATTTACAAAACTTGAATTCATTGTGGCTCTGTAACAATGGTTTAACATATTTACCTGATACGTTTAAATTTCTTGTTAATTTAAAGTATTTGTGGTTGAATAATAACAAACTTGAAGATATTCCAAGACTATCATCAAATCTTGAGCATCTTTACTTGCAAAGTAACTTTATCAAAGATGTAAAAAATATTTGTTTTGCAACAGCATTGACAAAGATATCTCTCGGAGATTGTGCTATAGTTTCAATTCCAGATGAATTTTGTGCCCTTACGCAACTAGAAGAGATAGATTTGTATGGAAATAAATTGACGACAATTTCACCTGAAATAAACAAACTGAAAAAGGTGAAAAAACTTTCATTACACAGTAATAAACTTGAACATTTACCTAAAGAATTATTTGATTTATGCTCTTTGACATGGTTATCCTTACATAACAATACTTTGACATCCATTAGTGCAAATATCGGAAATTTAACAAATTTGATGCGTCTTTCGTTACACAACAACATGTTAGAATCACTCCCTAAAGAAATTGCAAAATGTCGTAGTATTGAGGTATTATCCCTATTCAGAAATCATATTACTTCCATTCACGAAGACATTTTTGAAAATTTGGTCAATTGTCGGAAATTAGCACTATATGATAACAAATTAATACATATTCCCTCTTCTATAAAATGTATGGTAAATCTTGAGGATCTGTGGTTGTATGGAAATTACCTTGTTAACCTTCCAGACGAAATAGCAAAACTTCCTAATCTTCAAAATTTGTGGTTGTACGATGAAAAGACACCCAACACATTATATCCAAACCTGAAAAAGTCAAAGTTTAAAATATATTGATAATACATATGTTCATTAGTACTAAATGTAATAATGTATTCTGGAAAAATATATATCCTTATTCGTTTAGACGCCTCAACATAATAGACATGGCACCAGTCAATCAAACATTCTATGAGAATATGGACTGTTTAGGGAGTGTAGAATTAGATCATTTAAGAAACAAGGTATTTGATGAGTCAGAATGGAAAAGTTTAAAATGGTGTTTTAGTAACATTAATATAGTATGTAGCCCCCTTGTTTTTCTTTTCCATGTAAAAATAAAGCAACACCTTAGACGGGGATATAAATTGGCATTTCATCAAGAAGAATGGATATTTGGATTATTTAAAGGAAACAACAAACATCTTTATTTATGTCCACTGAAAATGTTGTCTGATTTTGATAACGAAATCATACCAATGCTTTTGAGTATGTCTCAAATTCCGTCATCATTTCCTTGGAAACGACATTCATCAATTTATTGATTTCCACGTGTCATATATGGAGTCAGATCACACTCCATCAAATCGTGTTCCATCTTCAGATCTTTTTCAGAATTTGAATTTCTTCTTTTTGTTGCACCTTGCTTTATAGAGTTGTGTTCTGTATACAATAATGTTCGTTCATATGAAGAAGAACGAGGAGCAGCAGGAACAATTCTATATGGTAAATACAATACCATACTTGCATATATATCTTTAATGTCTTCGTTATAATACAAAGCTTTGCCTTCTATATATACCAATGAGTTATTGATCATAACGGTTCGTTTTGTTTCAATACCGTTTAATGCTAGAGAATGAATATCTTTGAAATTTTTAAATATATCTTCTTTCAAGTGTATGTCATCAATGTGCTTTTGAAGATAGTTCTGTGCTTGGAGTTCATTGTCAGAACCATGCACACAATGCAAACTTTTATTAAACACCCATATTTGTATTTTGCTGACATCAAGTTCGTACGTCTCCGCATTGAGAAATTTGAAATATACAATATCACTCTGTAATGCAACAGCAGGAATTTGTTTATTCGTATTTATCGTATTATGTTTCTTTTCTGTGTTTCTACCAAAGCAAGCTGAGAGAAACATGAAGTATTATAATATAAAGATATTTAAAGATAGACTTTATCATTCAAATATGTATAGTGGACAAGATTGGGAAATAGTAAAATTTCACAAGCGAACTCCTGAAGATATACCAAAGCAAACGCAATTAAAACCAAAGGCTGGGAAAAATTCAAATCAAACTCAAGAAATAAGTGCAACTAAACTTGAAAATGATGAAGATATGCACATTGAAAGGGTTTCTACCAGCCTACGGCAGCAAATTATAAATGGTCGCGTGAATGCCAAATTAACACAGGCTGAATTAGCTAAAAAAGTTAATGAACTACCCAAGACAATACAAGAGTATGAAAACGGAAAGGCAATTCCCAATAATGCCATTATTCAAAAACTTTCAAAGGCTCTTGGTGTCAAGCTGAAAAAGTAGAATGTAATTTATTTATAAAACACATATAAAAACCCAGATTGGCGGAGTATATAGTAGGAATGCAGTTTTGAATTGACCGTTCAATTTACATCACTTAAAAATTTGAAATGTTCTTATTTCTATTACTGATATAAATATGCACACATTTATAGAGGTATGTGCAGGTGCAGGTGGTTTAAGCTCTGGTTTAATTAAATCTGGATTTACACCAGTACTTTTAAATGATAATAATAAAGACTGTTGTGAAACGTTAAAAAGAAACCATGAAGGTATAAAGGTTATTTGCTGTTCAATGGACAAACTCGACCTTAAAGACTATAAAAATAAAGTTGATCTCTTGACAGGAGGAGTTCCGTGCCAGTCATTCTCCCAAGCGGGACAAAGAAAAGGACTTGATGATCCACGAGGAGAGCTAATGATGAAATTTGCAGAGATGATCCATACCCTTGAACCCAAATTATTCATGATTGAAAATGTGAAGGGACTAACTACACATGATAAAGGCAAAACCTTAGATGCTATTTTGCTTGAACTGAATAAAGAGAATAAGTATACAATTTCCCATAAAGTTCTTAATGCAGCATATTTTGACGTACCACAAAAGAGGGAGAGGATATTTATTGTTGGAGTAAGAAAAGATCTTAACAAAAAATTCACGTTTCCTAAAGAAAGTGAGAAAATGAAGCTCTTAAATACTGTATTACAAGATGTTCCTTATTCGTTGGGTGCAAAATATAATGAAGAAAAAATAAGCCTTTTTAAACAAATTCCACAAGGTGGATGTTGGGTAAATCTTCCTGAGACCCTTCAAAGAGGATATCTAGGTAAAAGCTATGAATCAGGAGGAGGGAAAAGAGGTATCCTTTATAGACTTTCTTTGGAAAAACCCTCCCTAACGCTTTTATGCAGTCCTTCTCAAAAACAAACTGAACGATGTCATCCATTGGAAGAGCGACCCTTGACAATTCGGGAATATGCTCGAATTCAAACATTCCCTGATGATTATGAATTTATTGGTAGCATGGCCTCACAATACAAACAAATCGGCAATGCCGTTCCTGTAGAGCTTGCAAAACATATTGGTGATGAGTTGATAAAGGTGTTATTTTCCAATGAAGGACACGTTTCAAACTCTGAGTAGGTGGAATGCAAGCTACATGTCTATATACATTTGCTTTGGGTGTCACAAATTCAGATTGGCGGGGTATAGATTAGTGTCCGCTTGTAATCTTGAACTGCTTTTTTGACAACCGTTATTACATCATCTTTACGATCACCAAATACAAGCGTGAAAAGTTTATCTCCAGAATAATATTCTATTTCTTCATCATCATGAAACAGTTTCTTGCATATTCCATTAGGAATTCTATCATTTACAATTCCATATACACCGCGGAAACCAGGATTGTTTCTTTTATATTTTATGAGTTTGTCAAGATTGGATTTTCTAGAAGAGGCATTGTCGGTATTGTGATGATTTTTAATTTCGAATATCATTTTGTTTTTAATTGACAAGACATCTAAACCAGACTCATGCCCAACACCCAAATTAGTAAAGCCTTCGTATTCCCCTATTACCATTTGCCAGATTTCTCCGTACTTCATTTGCAACTGCTTCATTCGAAGACAAATTGATAAACTCGCCCTATCATCGTCACTATCTAATATATCATTGGCTAAAGCAGTTTGGCATGGGCGGGAAAGAATCTTTGTAATATTTTGCTGAATTTTATGAATGTATTCTTCAAATGTTGAACTCATTTTCGATCTGAAGTAATTGCTGTTAAAAAAATCAATTTTTTTCTATACACCTGCTACACAACTGTCATGCAAGCGGTACCAATGCATATCTTAATCAACCCCTAAACCCTTTAGGGATCAATCAATCAAGTGTCAAGCTGAAAACGTAGAATGTAATTTATTTATAAAAGTCTCTATATTTGCAAGATCATCTACCATTTCTGATGTATCTTTATTCCCATCAATCACGAGAGTAGGTATATCATTGTAATCGGGATTCAGAAGCCATTCTTCATGTTTCTTGTGTAGATTATCAAGATATTCCATATCAATGAGGTTCTCACTTTGACGATTTCTCTTTTCAATTCTTTCATGACAGACTTCAGGCGTTGTCCTGATATAAATCTGACCTGAAATTGGTTTGTTGAACAACCTTCGCACTATACTATGCCATCTCACATAAACTGACCATTCAATTTCTGTAATATCACCACTTTCATACAATGTCTTGCCGAATATTTCAAAATCAGTCATGAAACTTCTTTCACATATCAGGATTTTCCCAGGGGTTTTTGATATTTCGTCTAAAAGGGTTTCAACGCGGGAAAATAGGACATAAGTTTGAAAAACGTATGCAAAACGCTTCTTATCTTGATAGAACAAATCGAATATACTTTGATTCTTACTATCTTTCAATGACGTCCAGTCAGACACACTTTCAAAAATAACTACATGTGGTACTCGTAGTTTCAAATCCTTGCACATTTCAAGTAATGTACTTTTCCCAGCCCCGATCCCTCCTTCAATTGTAATAATCATTGTTACAATAGTATAAAAATAAGTCCCTAAGTACCTTTTCAAATTTTAATTTTACACCCATGTTGTACCAAATGTTGGCCACCCTGGGGTCAAGGCACCAAGAACTGCATCACATCTAATTGAAGCTACAACACCTGGTACTGCACCAACTGTAAGGTAAGGAAGTGAGGGTGTGAATGTAATTGGGGAAGGGCTAATTTTCTGGGATGTTGCGGTAAGTGTTGGAGTTGTTGTTGGAATTGTGTCAGTTACACGGCATCCCCCAGGTGTTCCCGCAACATTAACAACAGTAATAGGTGTTATTGGAGGTGTTACTGCGGGAGGAGCAGGTCTCCACCACAGATTGAGAGGATCGGTACATGCATTCAATGCGTATGTCTTGCAAAACCAATCGGTGGTTGCAGGAACTGCCGATGCCGGCTCAAATCCATAAGACGCAAATTTACAACCAGCAATACTTGCACACAGAGATTGACATTGACTTGCTGCATCATTCATTGCAACTATATCAGCGTGTGTTACATCAATTTTATAAACAGATGCTCGGAAATCGCAAATTTCGCAACTCGCTATTCCATGATGAAATCATCATTTTAAGGGGTTGGCACCAAAACCCCGTTGTTCATGCTACATGT
>Ga0214207_1000635_pt1 | contig 9901 bp, 13 predicted proteins | sample TroBogEpilimnion_6_FD_153045 | JGI IMG/M metagenome (GOLD analysis project Ga0214207, IMG submission 153045) | Freshwater microbial communities from Trout Bog Lake, WI - 13JUL2009 epilimnion | ecosystem: Environmental > Aquatic > Freshwater > Lake > Epilimnion/Euphotic zone | place: Trout Bog... | reverse complement strand
GAGTAGGTGGAAAGGAAGCCAGTGACCCAAGTACATGTCTATATACCTCCGCCAAATAAATAACTTGGGTGTAACAAATTCAGATTGGCGGGGTATATACCATACACTACAGAGGAATGCTAGAATGCTCCCATATACCCACGAGAGAGCTGTTCCACACTAAAATGGAATTGTAGATTTATTTTTTGACACCAAGTGAGGAAGGAATTGACATTTCCAAATTTCCATTGTGTCTGAACAAATCCTATTTGTGAATCGCGTTCCAGGATGGGAATTGTCTCTTCAAGAAAGTCCTCAAGAGGTTCAAAGTCTGCGTCAAATACTGCTACATATTTAAATCCTGAATCCTTAACCAAATCTAATCCATTTGACATGGCACCTGCTTTATATCCATTTCGATTTGACCGTCTTATTACCGTTATTGGATAATTTTGAGATTGAAGGTTTCTTGCATATTCATCTACTTTATTTTTTATGGTGTCTTTAGTTGAATCATCTAAAACTTGTATCAGAAGTTTGTCTTGAGGCCAACGAATATCACAACATTTTTTCATAATAAGATTACAGTGTGTATCTTCATTGTACATGGGAAGTTGAATAAGGACTTTAGATAAGGGCATGTTTTGTTTTGATTCAACATCCTCTTCTATGAACTTTTGTTCTCTATGATAACCATTAAGTTTTGCAATAAGAGCCCCTATGATTAAAAACGCGATATCAAGATCATACACAGACAACAGAACAGCCAGTGAAAGATAAAACCACATTTGTTGATTAAAGTATTACGTTGTTTTGTTTATAATGTATAAACAGTGTTTCAAATTTTATTCGGTGGCGATAAATTGACCCGATAACATAAATTTGTTTATGGAATCATCCACATAATATATTTCAACAATTTCAACATTTACTGCACTATTCCAAATAACTTCCTTTGTAATGATATCCTTGTACGCTGTTGCTTGTTCAATATTTTCAAATATTTTGGTATGTTTTGGAACAATTTGTTTATGATATGCCTTTACAAGAACTTGGTAGCCCTTTTTTAGTATCATGTCTAAATTATGTCTTGAAAAAAAATGAAATGTACTTTAAGCGCTAAATATATAGAAAAGGATAGGAAAATGGCAAAATCTCTTTTCGACTCTGTAATTACAAGATTTGGCATCATTCAAGTAGGTATCAACATTGCAATTATTATAATCCAATCAATGCATCTTGTTATTCTCCAACCAATTAAATACTTTTACATCACAAGTTTTAGTGCTATATATATGCTGTTCGCTATTTCAACAGGTTATTTTAAAGTGATTGCAATGCTTTCAGGAATGCTAAACTTGAAAAGCAGTAAAGGCTGGACAGTAACTCCCAAATTTGGTACAACTGGATTTTTCAGAAAACTAAAAAAACCATATTTCATTGAATCTGTTCTTATGATATACTATGGAGTTTTGGCTGCTTATGAGTTTTATAATAGGCAATACATTATAGGTGGATATGTTGCCATAATGTCATGTGTATTTCTCGTAACAAGTTTTGGGGATATATTATTATGAAACTGACATAAACATATAGCGCATTATGTCTGGTATGACAATTGGTCAAGTATCAAAATACATTATTATAACATTTTCTGCATTATTTGCATTTTTTTTATTGAAAGAAATAGTGAAATATTTGATGTCTACTTGGATGGTGTTTTGTGTATATTATACAATATCGGATCTTTACAAAAAAAGAAAAGTTGTAACAAATTATGTAAAACTATTGCAAAGTCTGGGATATATACCTGAGTTTAAACCTGCCAGGAAAACAAAAATATCTTGTGTAAAATAAAACAATATGCTTGTATCAAACCAAGCCAAAATAGTATTGATTATTCAGATTATTCAGATCGTATCAGCAATTGCTGTTATTCTCGTGTCAAAGGCAAATGCAAGTACAAAGGCATTTGCTACAATATTATCTCTGGTATTAATGGGAATTGGAGCATTTGCTACCTTTATGGTAATCAATTGTATGGTTTATGGTGATTGTGGAAACTTAGCATGGCTCATTGTTGGTGTTATGGCTATCTTTGTTGTTCTGTCTGTTGTGGGCACTATATTTGGAATCGTATCCGTTAAAAAGATGAATGCACAAGCACCACAACAGAAGAAACAGGCACCTCAACAGAAACAAGCACCTCAACAGAAACAAGCACCACAACACTAGTGGTCACAAATATCATCGTCCAGAATACTTTTTGTTTTTCCATTGAATATACTTGTCCAAAAACGTTCAAGTATATATGGGCAAATGTTTTCTTCTGCAAGTAAAAACTCCAATAATTTTTCATAAAATGTTTTGGAATGAAATAATATGTTTTCACGAGAAACTTGAAATATTGCACAATAGTTGCACCTGATAATATTTTTTTCAGGAGGTTTGGCATATAATCTAAACCACCACTCCTTTAAGGGTAAACTAACATGCGATGGGTCTGTGAAATCTATTATATCATTCCATCCTTGATTAACTCTTAATTCATTTAAACCAATATATCCATCCATAGTAACTACAATACCATTCTCAATATCTTTTATTCTATTTACAAAATTACCAACTTCATTTACATGGTCGGCAATGTTTGCCTGTGTAAATACTGTATACTCTGGAAAATTTGGATAATTTTCTATTATATGACGAAGATATGTATCAGCTTCTCTGCCAACATTTGGTAAATCAATCGTATTAAAAGATAGGGAAAGTAATGGACATGGTTTTTTATTGTAAACTATACACAAATGCTTTATTGTCTCCAACCAAGTTAAGTCTTCTAGATAACGTGCAACAACCACTTGAATCTTGCTCATCTATGTTTTCCTTATCATAGAAATATATAAATAGAAATATGAAAGACACATAAAATATCTTAGTATATTTCAAACACAATACCAATGGAATGTGGGAAAAGGGCCGATCCAAGCAAGGATGGTCTGGCAGGTATGAGCGTTGTACAATTAAGAGAAAAAGTGCAAACACTATATCCTTTTATTGCCAATCCTAAAAGTCTAAGTAGAAAAGTGTTATGCGATTTGATAAATAAGGATTGCGCAAGTCTTGGCGGGTTGATAAACAAACAAAATAGTTGTTACCTAGATTCTACGTTAATTGCTCTTTTTCATAACATGTCTCCATATTTCATAACTAATGTGTTTGAGAAAAAACTAGATTATAACAGTAACCAGAAGCTGCAAGCTATCGCAGAAGCTATACAACAGAGTTTACACATGGTATTTACATCTGTGATAAACGGAAAATGTGGGGCATTATCTCGACTACGAAAGGGATTTCAAGCATTTGATCATTATTATTCACGAACATTGTTCAGAACTGAACACCTAGATTGGGAACATGCCCAACTTGAACCCGCTGATGTTGTTAAAATTTTGATAAGAATGTTTCAGATCCCCAATGATTGTAAATACAAATTTGAAAGTTATGGTTATGCCAAAAGAAAAAAATATCTTGTCACTTCAGAAATTCGTGAAACAAATATTGCTGACATTATAATCTCCGCAGATGACATTTATAGCAAAAACAGTTATGACATGAAATCAGAATTATTGCCACAACACAAAACAAGAGCAACATTTGATGCAGACAATCTATGGAAACCAAGTGAAAATGCTGCATATAATAAACAACAAATTATAAAGACTTATCTAAAAGCCCCTATGTTGATTATTCAAGTAGCACGGGTGTTTGCTGGTAAGAAAATTAAGACAGCGGTAGTACCTATTTTAAATATAAAATTAAAAGAAAATACAAAGAAGTTGTATCTGACATCAATTATATGTCACCACGGTTCAAATGTTAATCATGGTCATTATACATGCTATATTGTATGTAAGAATGACTGGTATCATTATGATGATATAGGATTTCAAAAAATGAAATTAATTGGTGATGTTCAAACACTTTTCAAACATAATGATAATTTTGTTCTCAGAAATGCAGTTAATTTTATATACATTTAATAATGGAGATTCAAAAACTGTACACTGTTAAAGTGCGCTCTGATTTTTATAAGGAAGAGTCATTATATACAAAACACTTTCTTGATATCAAAAAAGCCGATGCATATTTAGATTCTATTATGAATGAGAAATTTCTAGTTCCCACCATAGTGTATATTGAATATCAATGTGCGATAGTTGATGATAATAAAACGTTTCTTCTTGATTCAGCTCCAGTGTCATTAGATAATGAAATATTCATTGATTTTGCATTTTTCCGTCAACCATAATCTAGACTTTACATCACCACAAATTATATGAAATAATTATAAGATGGGGCTCATAAATATTGTTCACCCTGGCACAGTTATCTCACCACAAAAAGTACACACAATGTTAAACCCAAAGGATGACAAAATAAAGACAGCCACAAAGAAACTACTTGATTTTGTAAATATTGATATTGCTTTGAAATCCAATGCAATTACAGAAATTCGTGTAGGATATAACCCTGCACCTCACGATTTGGAAAAAAAAACTTTACAAGAACAAGAATATTGGAAAAAACGAAAAACTGAAGAAAATGATTTATTAAAAAAGGGATTGATAGGTGGTCATGACAATTTTACGAAGGATGGCGAAAGATGTTACAAACATACTATTGCCTATCTAATTACTAAAGATTGTAGATTTGCAGACAAATGTATTGAAATTTTAATGTCTTGGTGTACCACCTGTACGAAATTTGGTATCATCAATGAAAATGGACCATTGGAAGCTGGATGGGGGCTTTCAGGTATGGTAATGGCTGCTGAACTCTTGAAATATAATTATCCAAAATGGAATGATGTAACTGAAAAACAATTTATATCCTTTGTTGATAAAGTTTTATATCCGCAATTAAGTTTTTTCATTGATACAAATACCAGATTATTAAAAGGGTTCGTTTGTTATGGAAATTGGGGTACAACGATTACACAGGCAAGATTACAATACGCTATTTTCAAAAATGATAATAAAGAAATTGATGCTTGTGTGCAGAGTACTAAAATGTTGTTTGATAATCTTTTGATTAGTAATACTGGTCAAGAAGTTGAAACATTAAGAGATATCGTTCACAATCAATTTGGCTTGGCTGGTTTAACTGGAATTTCAGAAATTCTTTGGCATCAAGGTATTGATACTTACTCTTTAAAGAATAGTTTATTATGCAAAGCATATGAATATGTAGCTTCTATACTACTTGGAGAAATACCAGAAGACATCAAAGGAAAAGAGTTGCATTGGGTAGGATGGATACCGACAAACTGGGAAATGGTGTATAATCATTTTGTCAATAGAAAAAACATGTCCATGCCCAAAACAAACATCGTTTTGAATAAAAATCGCCCTGAAGATTTTTCATTTCACTGGGGTCTTGGAACCGTAACACATTATATGTCTTTTTAGAATCTAGTGATTATATGTTTCGATGATTGGCAATCCAATTAGAAAGAATAATGCAGCAAAACAAACAGTGACAATAAGTACTTTCCCATGGTTATTCTCGTCATTGTCATCATTTTCATTATTCTTGTCGTATGAAATTTCGATATTTTTGCATATTGGGCAAAACATATCTACATGATGAGAGGCTTGATGGTCTTTCCAAAACATGTAACACTCTTTGCATAAAAAATGATTACATCGTAATGTCTTGGCAAACGTTAATGTTTCCAAACAGATACAACAGGCATATTCATGATTGGATCCAGTTTCAATATCCATTATTATATTTGTGTATTACAAAATATCCTTGAAAATATTTACAATGGCTATAAATACAAGCAATATTATAGCGAACATACAACAATATCCAACACATTGTTCAGCATATGTTGTCAATGTTGGATTAGATATTGGAATAAAATAAACATCTCCTAATGTAATTTCAATTTGATCCGAATTTTGCTTTTGTATGAATATTGTTTGGACATTTCTACAAAGTGGGCAAATGGTATCTTTTTTCATCTTGATGGAATGAGCAAGAAGATGCTCATAGCAATCACAACACAACTTGTGTTTACATGCCAAAGAAAACATACTTTCGCTCTCTTCATCAAGGCAAATACAACAAGTCATAATGTATGAATTCTTACTTTTCAAAAGTCAATGTAATGTAATAAATCAATTTTTTTATGTTGAAATATAAAATGTCCGTCTCTTCTGGAGATTTACAAAATAGTGGTGATGACAAACTTAGGATAGCAAAGTGTATACGAGAAGTTGGAAATTGGAGTAAAGTTCAAGGGTACCACTTGCTTGATAGAAAAGCATTTTTACCTGACATTCTTGCAACTCAGATTCCAGAGGCATCGCCAAAACTTGATGCCCTTTTCAAGAAAATTGAACAACTTGATCAAAAAGATATGAAAAAATATGGCAATCATTTCAAACATATGATTTTTACAGATGTGTCTAATAGCTCATATAGTTCGAAAATTATTGCATCTGCATTTATAGCCAAAGGATACAACCCCGCTTTTACAGGATCAACAGGGCACTTGCGTTTAATAGGAGAAGATCGTCTTTCTGAAACAAAGAATAACTTTAGTATTTTGGTAAGTAAGCCTATTTTTGACACACCAATGAAAACACATTTCAAAAAAACAACTCTAAAATTATTTAATCAGCGCCCCGAAAATATTCATGGAGACATTTGTAGATTTATTATTCTTGATCAAGGATTCAAGGAAGGGATTGATTTATTTGATGTCAAATATGTACATTTGTTTGAACCATTGGTGGTAAGGGCTGACGAAAAACAGGCAATTGGACGAAGCACAAGGTTTTGCGGACAAAGTGGATTATCATTCCATCCAAGGTATGGATGGCCACTTTACGTTTTCAGATATGAAATTGGACTTGATCCCGAGTTGAAACAAAAGTACAATGCTAGACAATTAATGGAATTATATTTACAATTTAGTGATATTGATCTACGAAAGGTGGTATTTGCAGCGGAAATTGAAAAAGCGTCAATAGAAGGTGCAACTGATAAAATCTTGACTCAAAATATTCACCAATTCACAATAGATTTGCCTCCCCCAATTCTTTCTGACCAAGATCTGGAACAAATCGGAGGGATACCTATAACTCGTGCAAAAGCAAAAGCCAACCTTCCTTTGCCACCACAAAAAGTCCTTAATCACAATGATATGGACGAGTTTATTGCCCAAAGATATCGTGATTTTGTTTATGACAAGGTAAATTTAAAGAATGGCTGTACAAGCACGGGGGGGAGTAGAGAAATAGTAGAATTTACTCCTACACAAAGTTTTGTACGTCATTATTTCCAACCTTCAAGTGCTTACAAGGGTATGTTGCTCTTCCATTCGGTAGGAACAGGGAAAACATGTACTGGTATTGCAACTGCTACAACATCATTTGAAAATGCTGGATATACCATTCTATGGGTTACAAGACATACGTTGAAAACTGATATTTGGAAAAATATGTATGACAAAGTGTGTAGTATTTCCTTACAAGAGAAAATTAAAAAAGGTGAATTAAGACTGCCTTCAAAGATAAGTGGGCCGATGAAATATGTATCATCAAATTGGGTTGAACCAATATCTTATAAACAGTTTAGTAACTTGCTTCTTAAGAAAAACAAGGTGTATGAAGAAATGGTTCGTAGAAATGGAAAAGCTGATCCTTTGAAAAAGACTCTTGTCATTATTGATGAGGCACACAAGTTGTATGCTCCGAATGTAACTGGAGCCGAAAAGCCAAGAGTTGATATTTTGGAAAAAATGATTCAAAAGTCATACACTGAATCCGGAAAAGACAGTGTAAGAATTTTATTAATGACGGCTACACCACTAACAGAAGATGGCATGGAAATGATTAAACTTTTAAATTTGTTAAGGCCATCCGTAACTCAGTTCCCTACAAACTTCAATAAATTCTCAAAAACATATTTAGATGAACAGGGTTTCTTTACAGACAGAGGTTTAACAAAATATAAAAATGCAATTGCTGGATACATTAGTTATTTGAACAGATCACAAGATGCCCGGAATTTCTCATATCCTGTTTTAGAGGAGGTTGTTGTTCCTTTAAGTCTTCGTCAGGAGAGAAATCCAGATGACAAAAAGAATATATATACAACAAAAATGAAAGAGTTGGCCAAAGAAAAACAGAATATTCGGCTGGAAAGAAAACTTCAACTTGAGGAAATTTCTGCAGAGAAAAAGGGGATGGCCGCAGATCAAAAGCAGATGTTGGCAAATATTAGACAATGCTGTAAATCAAACATTCAACAAGATTTTGAGAAAAAGATGAATGAAATAAAATTACAAAAAGATGACGCAAAAATTAAACATAAACATGCAAATGATGAATGTATGCAACGCTTTGTGAAACAAGAACGAAAGCTTTGTAAGGAGGAAGCTAAAGAAAATTATAAAGAAAACATAGCAAATATCAATGTATCTATGAAAAATGCAAAAGACATGAAAACTGAAAAAAATAAAGAATGTGCAAAACTTACGTCAGGCAAGTCGGACAATGACATATTGTTAAAACGGGAGCAAAATGTCAAAAACGAAGCAGTTGAAAAGATCAATAAAATAGACGCAGATATTGGAGATATAAAGCGGGACTATGATGACATTAAGCAGAAGAAAAAAGCCTCCTCGTCTGAAAAGAAGGAATTGTCCAGTAGATATTCAATATTGAAGAAAGCGATTAAGATCGATGAGACTGCTAAGAAATCCGAACTGAAAGAACTGAAGGCCATTAAGGACACAGACCAGAAAAAAGCCAGGAGGAAACAAATAACTGAGAAATATGCACAATTAAAAGAAAATAAACATGAGGCTAAAGAATTACGTGACAAAATTCTCAAACTGAAAAAATCCAATGATCTACTTAGTCAACAAATTGGCACAAAATTCTCAGAAGATATGTCCCAAGAAACAGCATTAGAAACACGTTGCTTCCATGAACAAAGTAGTACTTAAGAGTAAATTATCTTTATATTATAATGAAGGGAGTCAACCGGTTATTGACGTCTAAAACAGTGTTTGCAAAAAAAGATGTTAAATTTATTTCCCCAAGAACTGACAATCAGAAAAAATACATGCAACTTTTACAAAAAGATAAACCGTATATTGTGGTTGGCTCGGGTCCAGCTGGTACTGGTAAGACCCTTTTGAGCGTGACGGCAGGTGTACAGAGTCTTATTGCAGGAAGGGTGGATAGAATTGTAATTACTCGTCCGGCAGTGAGTGTTGATGAGCAGTTTGGATTTCTTCCCGGCAATCTGGAGGCAAAAATGCAGCCATGGGTACGCCCAATTCATGATGTTTTGAAATTGAATTTTCCCTTGAGCAAGGTAGATCACATGATTAAAGAAAAAATTGTAGATATTGTACCACTGGCTTTTATGAGAGGACTTACATTTGAGAGATCATGGATTATTTGTGATGAAGCTCAAAATACTACAGTCAATCAGATGAAGATGGTTCTTACACGGATTGGCAAGGATAGTAAAATGGTAATCACTGGAGACCCATTTCAATATGATAGGGGCTTCGATGTTAATGGGTTTTCCGATTTTCTACAAAGATTGGAAAATCAACCGATTGTTGATGAAAATAATGAAAGTTTAATTGATGTTGTGCACTTTGGGGAACACGATGTTGAGCGACATAGAGTAATAAAACCAATTCTTGAATTATACAATGATTTATAATATTCTAAATTCTAAAAATTCTAAATTTCTAAATTTTCAAATTTTCTCCAAATTTGAAATTCAATAAATTTCAAATTCATTATCACCCATATAAATAGATGGCATTTCAACAAGCATACACATTATCAGTACAAGATGTCTATCTTCAAACCTATTGCAA
>Ga0214207_1000633_pt1 | contig 9916 bp, 7 predicted proteins | sample TroBogEpilimnion_6_FD_153045 | JGI IMG/M metagenome (GOLD analysis project Ga0214207, IMG submission 153045) | Freshwater microbial communities from Trout Bog Lake, WI - 13JUL2009 epilimnion | ecosystem: Environmental > Aquatic > Freshwater > Lake > Epilimnion/Euphotic zone | place: Trout Bog... | reverse complement strand
ATTAACAATTATTTTACCTGCATCAGGCGATTCATTTAACGTAGCAACATACTCATATGTAGTACGTACTGGAGAAACTTCTGCTTCTACTAAATGTATCTTAGCTCTATATTGCTCTAATAATGGTACGTAAAGCTTCCATACAGCTAATTTTTTCTCTAAAGTAATATTAGCGTTATCTCTTTCTGTTTTAGATACAATAATATAAACATCATCATTTTCTTTAGCAGCCATTTTAGCTGCTTCAAAGTGACCGATGTGTGGAGGATTAAAACCACCACCAAATATACCTATACTATAAGATTTTTCAGTCAGTTCAGCGCCCTCTGATACAGGTTGTTCAGCAGCTTTTCTTCCACGCTCTCCAGCGTATAAGAAGTTATTAGCACTAAAATTAATCCTATCTACAATCTTTACTTGATTAGGTGTATCCCCAACATATAGTACATGTCCTTCTCCTGGAGCTGACACATAACCATCCCCTACCGGAATAAATGAATACATACCCTGTAGTTTACCTTCTACATTAGCTAACAAATGTTGAAATATAAGCTTGATACGAATCATATCATATGAAGCACCTATCAAACCATTAAGAGACTTTTTATGTTGTTTAAGATAGTTAATTAAATTTTCGGTCTTTTTCTGAGCATTAGCTTTAACTCGTTCGCTGCCTGCAGCTGCTTTTTTGTTTATCTTTTCTTTAGTGTAAGAAAGATAACCGTTTAAGTATTTGTTTATATCAAAATTTTCTCCTGCTGTAGCAGCTTTAAATATACCCCCACCACTTCTTACCATGTAATTAGTATACTGTCTAAGATCGGCTGATAATGCACTACCGGTATACTCTTCATTGAATTCGTTACTAATAGCGCTTATTTTTATTTTAGCGTCTTGTAACAGTTTATGTACTGTGTTCTTAAGATTTGGATCAATAAGAACATTCAAAGATTTATAATTAGAACCTTCTGCAAACACCCCTGCTTTCTTTAAACTATTAACTACCCGGGTGGTGTCTCTACTTGCCATAGCTGAAGTAATAGCATCTCCATTAGCATTGACGTTGAAAGCTGCATGTACAACAATACCCACAGGTGCTTTAGAAACTTGCTGATAAAGAGGCGACTGAGCGTCAACTGGTACAGCATAAGAAATAAGATTAGGTCTAAAAGTTACATATTGTTTGCCTTCTATATTGGCCGTAGTGGGTGGACGAGAAGGTGAAAATAATAAATCGCCCTGATACATTAAACCAGAATTATCGTAACCTTTCTTTAAATAAGGAAATACTGTTTTAAGTACATCTCTCAACCCTACTGGAGCGTCTTTATATAATACGTCTACTTCTTGTTCACTGTGCACTAAATTCGGCACTTTACTAAAAACAGTTTTAGTAGCAATAAAAAACTGATTATCATACTTGTCTCTTGGATCTATACCCCAAAATAAAGCAGGAGAACCATCTACTTTTAGGTTAACCGACGTCTTACTATTAAACCCTTCTAAATAAGCTGTAAAGTTTTCTACTTGCTCAACAAACTTAGCAAAACCCACTTTACCTTCTTCAATAGCAAGGTCTTCTAAATGAGACAAATGATTCTTAAGAGTGCTGTCTACAGCAGATTCTGTAAGGGTTTCTTTATAGTATGTTTTAAAATTTATCATGCTTGCGGTAAGACACCAGACGTCTGGTAATATTTACTACCTATTAAGTCTAGGCCCTTTGTTATATAATAGCCATATATATTTTCAAGTATACCACCATCAGCGTACCAAGCACTTAATGATGAAGCAGTTTCAGATAAAGTTGTAGATAAACTACCATCTGTGTTTTTATTCCAATCTATAAGGTTATTAACTTGGGTGTCTGTGTAAGCTGGGTTAAACACATATGCTTTATAATTTTGAAAGAAAGGCGTTTTTAATCCCCAACCAAAAAACGCGCTCAGTGGATATGCAGTCATCGGGTATGCACTTGCTGCAGATGTAAAGAACGGATCGGGGGTAATGTTGTTTGCTGCTGCGTGAGCTGTTACAGCTGCGTAAGAATTAATTGTTGGTACTTCTATTAATTCATAAAAATTAGAATAGAATATATCATTTATAACTATTTGCTCTCCTTGATACACTGTTGCACTGGCAGGGTAAGCGGTTAACGAAGAACCTAAATTAGTATGTCCTTGTGTAACGTCAAAGTTAGTGTTGTACTTTTCTCTTGAGCCCCATAACCTTTCATGTGAAGCACTGTATAAATCAAACTGTCTTTGAAGTACCGGTGGTAATACATAGTTGTAGTTATCAAACTCAGTATCAATCATGTTAGCTAAGGAGTATAACTGATTAACTCCCGCTACATTTAAGTCTTGATTATTAGCAACAAAGTTAGCAGTCTTTTCATATGCTACAGTACCAAAATTTTCGTCTGGATGTACATTATCTCCAGCATATGCAGATAACAACGTCAACAAATTAACATTGTCTGCAACTTGTGGTGCCAATGCATACGACTGTAACTGTTCACCGTAATTAAAGTTTTCGTTTACTTTTCTTACAAAATAATTATTATAAAAATTGTCAACGTTAAATTGACTTGATCCAGACAGACTAATTGTTTTTAATGTACCCGATAGGGAATATGCATAAGTGTACCAACTTGAGTCTCCTATATAATACCCGCTTAACGGGCCAGCATTAACACCAGATGCAGCAGGTATCGGTGGTGGTTCTATAATTGTTTGTAACCCTGTAGTGGTAAACAACAAGGATGTTGAAACAGATCCACTTGATAGTACTGCTGCAGAAAGTGGTACAGTACTTAATATGTTTTTAAAATAACCGCCTGTATCTCTGTTTAAACTATCGTATCTATTTATTTTAAACGATGGAGTGAATATAGTTGCTACGGTACTTGGCGTTACAGCCGATTGTATAACAGGATCCGGAGTTCCAAGTAACGGGTAATTTAATAATACTCTGTTACTAAAATCTGTTGAAGAAAGATAAGGACCGTTTACTGTAACAAAAAACTGATTATCTGTATCTGGCCATATTACATTAGGTAAATCTATATTACCACCGTTTACACTAACACCGAAGTGATCAGCAGATAAATTTTTTACGTAAAAATTTGCAGATAAAAATACATTACTATTAGAGTAAGAAGGTACTTGGTTGTCGTTTTTATCTTGTAAATTATAAACTTTAAAAGTGTTGTATGTTACCCAAAGTGTGGGTACACTGACCTCGTAATAGTTTAAAGAAGGTATATCGTCTATATAGTAAAAATCTACCGTACCTTTGTAACCAACTAATATACCACTTGCAGCTGTAGAAAGATGTCCAAATGAGTCAACATAAATTGGAGAAATGTTACTTGCAGTTAATAATGTAAATTGATTACCATCTAAGTCTGTAAATCTCCAACGCGGTCTCAATTGTGCATACTTGTTGTTAGGTGTAACTACTTCCCAAGGTTGAGAAAAAGAATTTTCAGAATAAAAATCAAATACTATGTTTGCGCTTAATTGATTAGAAGCTGAAAAAGCAAATGTTAATGGAGTTGCTTCGTTAAGAGGTCCTGGCGGGCAGGATTGATAACCGTGAAACACAGCTCCTGAAGCAGCATACGATGAAAGATCTAACCAGTTAGTATATTTCCAAGATAAAGTATCTGTAACGAAATTTGTAGCGGTAAACGTGTTTGAATACGTTTGTATAGCACTACCATCTTTAGGTATAATTGCTAATTTTATTTCATACACTCCAGGCCAGTCATATACATGGGTAGGACTCTGTATGTTACTGTTTGTTACTTGTGTAATTTCATCTTCAGTATTATCCCCATACTGTACAAACAAAGAATACTTGTTTAAAACATCAGCCGGGTTAACATTTGCACTTAATGTTACTGTACAAATAAAAGGAGTAACATTGGTATAGCCGCTTGTTATGTAAAGCACTGAACTTAATGCAGCCTGCTGTATTGTAAACCCTGGCGATACTATAGAGTAAGAAATCATATTAACCGTTGCTTATTAAATAGTTATTACAGAAGTATCTTGAGAAACATCTGTAGAAACTATAATACGACTGCTAAAATCGTTTATATTGTTAAAATATAAAGCTTGGAAGTCTGTTAATTGATAAGGTTTAGATGTAATACTAATATCGTTATTAGGGTAAGATGGGTTCCATATAACTAAAGATACACCTTGTACAAAAGCTCCTGTGTCTAAGCGCTGGGTGTAGACGTTACTTACACCTGGTATGCTTTCAATCTGGGCTGTTAAGTTAATAGTGTCTATATTATAACCTAAGGTAAGTTTTGTAGGATCAAAAAAGGCTTGTACTATTCCTGTAACTTGATTTTGTATGAGTTGAGTAGATATTTTTGCTGTACGATCTAAAACCACCACAAGTCTTGTTTGAGAAGTAATAGCATTGAGATCGGTATCAGTATTGCTACCATAACCCACTGTTACAGCTTTATAAACAGGGTCCATTACAATAATGTCTGATGTTAAAGTCTTCTTGTCAGCAGCTGTATTAATTATAAGAGATTTTTGTGCTGGGGTAAGATAATTAATGCTACTACCTGTATTTTGCTGAGTGGCTTTAGGTAAAGCATAAATGTAAACGTTATTGAAGTTACATGATGTAGCAAATGCTAATTGATTATATAATACTCTATTATCTTGGTTAGGGTTTGTTAAACCGATATTATACAAGTAACGTAAATGGTTATTGACGTAATCATTATTACTATATACAGTAGCGTCTTGTATAATGTTACCAAACGTGGAAGTGATATAGTTTTGATAGTCTTGAGGTGTTACTAAACGGTACTGAGATTTAAATGCTGCTGGAGCATTTTTACGTATACTATCTGCATTTTCTGCATCAGTAAAAGCTGTGGATGGGTTAGCATTATCAAACTGTAAACCAGTAATATTACTATCTGTTAAGTAAGTTAAATCAGGACTGAACACATCAGCTTGTATATTACTAAATTGCGCTGTACTGTAAATTACTGCTGGTAACCCGGTTATTGTGTTTGCTGCAACCTCTCCGTCAATACCTAATGATTGCAAGTAATATACTGCTACAACATCTCCTGGGTTAAGTTGTGCACCATTAATACCATCGCCAAACTTAAGTTCGTAATTTTGACTTTCGTTTAATCTTACCTCAAACTTTTTTGCTGTAGCGTTTTCTAAATACAATGATTCGGTACGGTTCCATTGAGACCATGTACCTGTAGCTATTGACTGTACATATACATCAATATTAAAATGATCCACATTAACAGCACTACCTGGTGCAACAAATACTGTTTCATTAGTTACACCTAAAGCATAATATAGCGGGTATTCTGTCCACTTACCTTGATACAATAGAGATTGATTGCCTACATTTTCTAAATACTGACCAGTTGAAAGAGTGACTGTAAATGTAACGTCTTGGTTAAAAGAGTAAGGTGCATTGCCAATTCTAACAAATGAATAACGAGGTATAGTGTAAGAGCCAATTCCCAAATCACTTGTTGCAGAGCATGTATAGGTTAAAGTAGCTGTTTGTTTACCGATAGGGGAATAGTTAATTAATTTTACTACCCGGTTAATATTTTCATAAATTTGGGATTCACTAAACATAGACTCCGAGGATGTCTTGTTTAGATAATACATAAACGTATGAAATGAGTAAGCAATGATATTAGTAATTGCTGTTAAATTAGAACCCTCCAAATATTGATCTGTAAACAACCCGCTTTGCGTTAAGCGGTTACGCATAAAGTCTCTAATATTAGTAGCATCAAACGCAATATATTCGTTTGGTTGAATGTTTAGTGCTGAAGCATCACCTGATATAGTAGACATATTATGAAAGAGTATAACCAGACTTACTCAACACACCCGGGATTAACAATGGGGTATTGTTTAAATATGGCATTAATATATTTAATTCAATGTAATAGGTTTGCTCGTCTACATTCATCTGTATGTTTATGTTCTGTACAGACACGCGAGGCTCGTAAACAGTTAAGCCATTGAGTATGGCTTTACCAATACGGTTACCGTTAGATTGAGTTATAGGTTCAAATAAATACTGTGCTAAGTTTAATCCATATTGCGGATTTAATAAATTCTGCCCGGGTAATGTGTTAAACAAAGAATAAATTGAATTAGTAATTGCAGCTGCATCGTAATCAGCAACTAAGTCCTTAGTTATAGGATTCGGAGTATCTAAATGTAAATCCGAATACGTATAGTTCTTACTTGTATAAGTAGGTTTTTGTAACCCTATAAAACTTATGGATGGCATTGTAAAATACTTAGGGAAGGAGTAAGTAATATCATTATATGAAAAACAGTAAGTTTAACTCTTTATTTAAAGAGGCCTATAATCGCTTTACCCAAGGTGCAGGTTTCTTAGCAGGGGATGTAGTAAAATTAAAATCCGGCTATGAAAATATGGATAGTTTTAAGAGGTTAGGCGAAAACGTTAAAGCTCGTATTAAAGATATGGTTACATCTGGTAATAATATCAGAATTAGCAGACTCCATAACTATACAGCACCATCGCGTTATAGTGCAGAAGGCGCAGGTAACTTACCAGCCGACTTAGCTGACTGTTTTGAAGAGTCTGCACCAGGTTATTGGCACAATTTAATTACTATTCCTGTTGATTGTTTAGAAAGCGTTGACACTAACGGTAATTTACCCCCTGTACCTGACGATCAAAAAGATATGAAAGACCGGGTTACTGGTCCAGAAGATATGGGTGAGCATAAAATGAATAAGGGTAGAGATATTGACCCACAAACAAAGCTAATGAAAAAGCAAACAAAAGCTGAAAAAGGCGATTACGAATTAGCTACAAAAAATACAAAACTTGCTCACTCTAACAAATATGATGACTCAAAACCTTCTAAGGTAAAGCATTTAGAAAAAACTAAAGAGTTAAAAGAGTCTGTATTAAAAGAATCTGAAAATGCTTTAGACAGTCTTTATATTAGTATTCTCAATGAAGATGTTGGCACAATGGGACAAGTTAACCCAACAGCCTCAGATAGCGGAGATCAGCTGGCTGGTAACCCTCCAATTCAATCTGAGGAAGAAGCTGCAGCAAATGATGATGAAGCTAAGATTGATGCATTTGTAAATTCTTTACCAGCAAATTATAATAAACCGTTTTTCAAAGATTGCTTAACTGGAATGAAACCAGGGCTGTCCTGGGAAGAGTTTCAAGATAAGCTCTGGCACAATCTTTACGCTCATAATTTAAAACAATATAATAATGATGCTCGTAGAGCAAAAACCGCAACGGACAATAAAATGTGGTATATGGATGATGGAGAGTTTCCAATGGAAGTGGGGTATAACTATAAAGACGTATTCGGCCATTTCCCTGGTAGCAACAAGGACATGGAAGAAGGTAACGAATTTACTGGTGATTTAGCTCATACACAAAAAGGTGATAAGTTTAAAATAAGCGGTAATACAGTAACCAACACTACAGGTCAAATTGCAGAAGAGGTTTGCCCTATTTGCGGTATGGATTTAAAGGGTTGTAAATGTGCTGAAAAAGTATCTATGGCTGAAACTACAAAACCTAAGGTTCACATGACAGGCGGCGATCCAAAAGATCCTGCTTCAGCAATTAAGGCTTCTAAGTTTTCACACCACGGTGGTTAAAGCAATAAGACAAGAGAAGAAATTAATCTCTTGATCCATTACTAAAGCCGAGCGGTACAAATATTCAGAGACTTGCAGCAATGCAAGTCTTTTTTTATCTTCTGAAATAGAGCTCTTATATACTGCATTAAACAGGTCTTTCATTAACTTAGGATAGTCGTTTCCAAAGGTTTGCTCCGACTCTATAACGAATTTACGTATAGACGTAAGGTCTTCTTTGTTCACAGTTTTATCCAGGATCTCTTGTGCGAATCCCTCGTTATTAATCGTACTGTTTATAGTTAGTACGTTATTAACTACACTACGTTGTATATAGTTAATAATTCTACGTAAATCCGGATAATGATACCGTATAACCTCTTTAATCTTTTCTATTTGTTCTTTACCTACTTGTACCTTTTCTTGACGTAGTATAAAGCTTATTCGCTTAGCATATTCTCCAATAGGAGGAGTAAAATCAGTGAAAACTTGGCATCGGGACTGAATCGGTTGGATAATACGATGTAGATAGTTGCCAGTGAGGATAAAACGGGTATTACCAGCGTACTCTTCCATAACATTACGCAAAGCTCTTTGACCGGCATCAGTAAAGTTATCAAACTCGTCCAGAAAGATAATCTTAATCTTGCCGTCCAGGCTTTTAGTTTGAGCAAACGTAAGAATAGAGGTGCGGACTTCGTCAATGCCGTTCTTTTCGCTTGCGTTAATGTACAAGTATTGTGCATCTAATATTTCGTTAATAATTACTTTTGCTAATGTGGTCTTACCTGTACCTGCATTACCAACAAGTAACATATTAGGTATTTCATCTTTACGTTTACATTCTTCTACGAACGTACGTAGAGACTCAGATAGAACCATATCGGCCAGTTTAGTTGGTCTAAAACGTTCTACCCATATATTCATTAACTGTTCGTTAATTGTCATTATTTCTTTTTTGGTTTAACTGAAAAGCCACCATCTGGGTCTGCTACTATCTCAACTTCAGTTGGTGTAGCCCCGCCCATTTTCTTGTTATATACTTCATCAGCTTTGGCTGGTTTGTCAGATGAACCGAAACCTTTTTCACCACGAGTGGTTTCGCTTACCTGATCTGTCCATTCAATATCTGCTTGAATAAGAGGGTAAACAATAAGTTGAGCAATTTTATCACCAGCCTTAAACGTTTGATCTTCAGTACCGAAGTTATAAAGCTTAATACCCATATCACCTCTATAAGGATTGTCAATAATACCGAAATGAGGAAATATGTGCTTCTTAAAACCTACACCGGAACGACCCTCTACTCGGATCCAATAACCCGGTGTTACATAGCCTAACTTAAGACCTACAGGCACTACAGCGTAACCTTTAGCAGGAACAGTGACTTGCTCTACTGCAGTAAGATCTATACCAGAGTCTCCGGTATAAGGGTCTGAATGATTAAACTTTGGTAACACAGCTAAATCGTGTGTTTTAACGAACTTAATTGTAACAGGAAACATAATGAGGTAGTATAACGTATAATATTGATAAATCAAGACTTGCCATAAGTATTACTGTGAATCAACCACCTTTACCGGATAATACAGCATCGGATAATCAAAACGTAATAAATCAAATAGATAATTTTATTGCAGGGTTGAATTCCGAAGATAGAGAAGTTGTAGGTAAAGATTACGCTAAGAATATAGAACCAAAAATTAAAGTTGAAGTGCCTAAAACAGAGCAAGATATTCAAGACTTTATATTAAAGAACTCTGCAGAATTAGCCACTTTAAGTGTAAAAAGTGTTATAGATTTACAGCAAGTAGTTGCTGCAACTGGAGATCCAGAACAGATGGCAAGCTTAGCAAGTCTTATAGCTGCTGGTGCGGGAGCTATTGAAACTATTAACAAAATACATTTACAGAATAAAAAAGCTGAAGCTAACAAAGATCTTAAAAAACTTGACATTGAAGGTAAAAAAGAAATACAACGTCTTAAAAACGACGGTTATCTTAACTTACCACAAGGTAGTACTAATATATTAGTAGCTACCCGAGAGGAAATGATAGCTCAGTTAACAGGTAAAGTTAAAAACAAAACAGTTAATGTAACTAATGAAGTTATTGAGCTTTCGGAACCGACTCCACAGATACCACCGGCTTTGTAATTTTATCTTTTATAGCTTTGTAATGGGCATTAATTAACATTAATAGCACTAAACCGCCTATTACAGTACCTACTACCCACATAGGTAT
>Ga0214207_1000627_pt1 | contig 9941 bp, 9 predicted proteins | sample TroBogEpilimnion_6_FD_153045 | JGI IMG/M metagenome (GOLD analysis project Ga0214207, IMG submission 153045) | Freshwater microbial communities from Trout Bog Lake, WI - 13JUL2009 epilimnion | ecosystem: Environmental > Aquatic > Freshwater > Lake > Epilimnion/Euphotic zone | place: Trout Bog... | reverse complement strand
CTTTCATTCCCTCGGCCCAGTGAGCCGTCATTTCACTCGGGGTCGCAAACACCCCCGATAACAAAATCAGGAGAGATATGTCCAACCTAGAAATCAGAGAAGGGGAATACGGCGAGAAGGTTCTCGCGGTAGAGCCCGGCGGTATCGAATCAATTCCCTCAAAAGATCGACATGGCAAGGCGCGCAATCTTTTTGCGACCTGGACCAGCCCTAACCTCGAGTTCGCAACAATCTACGTTGGCGCGCTAGGCGTTCTATTTTTTGGCCTCACATTTTGGCAAGCCGTTTTGGGCATCGTCATTGGTAACGCGCTCGGTGCCGCAGGTCAGTACGTACTGACTCAGGATGGTCCAAAGTACGGCGTACCTCAGATGATCGTTAGCCGTTCAGCATTCGGCAAGCTCGGCAACATCATTCCTTCCGTTCTTAACGCAGGCGCAGCTGGCATCGGCTGGTTCGCGGTGAACAGCGTCTCCGGCGCATTCGCCTTGGCAGATCTCACCAAGATGAAGGTGCTTACAGCGCTCATCATCGTCGTATTGATCCAGGTGGCAATCGCGTTCGTCGGTCACAACTTGGTTCAGAACGTTGAGAAGTACTTGTTCCCTTATCTCGTCGTCGTTTTTGGCGCTGCCGCGATTTATGCCCTCAGCAAGGGACATCTCAGCGCACACGCTGGTGGACATACGCCTGGCGGATTCCTTCTTCTCGTCGGCGCGGTCTACGGATACGCAGCTGGCTGGAACCCATTCTCATCTGACTTCGCTCGTTACCTTCCTGCGTCGACCGATGGCAAGGCCGCGGGCCGTGCAGCTGGATTGGGAATCTTCGTATCCTCAACGATTCTTCAGATTGTCGGAGCGGCCGCTGTTACAGCAGGCATGCATGGCTACGGCGCAAACACCAATCCAACCGGCGACTTCACTCACTTGATGCCTTCATGGCTTGGCAAGCTCGTCCTGCTCGGCATCGTTGGCGGTTCAATCTGCGCGAACGTTCTGAACATCTACTCGGGTGCACTCTCATTCTTGGCAATCGGCTTCAAGCTGGGCACCAAGCAACGTCGTGCAATTTCCGCGGTCATCTTCGGAATCCTCGGCTTCTTGTTGGCGCACGCTGCCCTGAACAATCCAGCGAATAATTACGAGAATTTCTTGCTCGTGATGTCGTACTGGATCGGACCATGGCTAGGCGTCATCGTTGCCGACAAGGTGCTCCGCAAGGGTGCATCAGTCGAGAAGCTGCTCTTCGCAAAGCGCGAAAATATTGCGGGTCCAATCGCCTTCGTGGTCGCTGGATTCATTGCAATTTGGGGCTTCTCTAACCAGTCCTATTACTCGGGATACTTCGTCAAGCACCATCCAGGAATCGGCGACATCGCCTTCTTGGTCGGCTTTGTGCTTGCCTTCGTAATTTATTACGTCGCTGCAAAGAAGAAGGTTTCAGCAGAAAAGTAATACCCCGATTAAAGAGAAAGCCAGTTAGCATGTGCTAACTGGCTTTCTTATTTCTTGTAAATATATCTACTAGGGAGTGTGTATGAGCACTGATCAAGAATTCTTGGACTACGCAATCGCAGCCGCTCGAGAAGGTGCGGCGCAAGGAGGAGTTCCTATCGGGGGAGCGCTGGTTGTCGATGGAAAAGTATTAGGCACCGGATACAACAAAAGAGTCCAACTCGGTAGCGCCATTCGTCACGGCGAAACCGATTGCCTGGAAAACATCGGGCGGCTACCTGCATCGACCTATCGCAAGGCGACGATGTACACGACGCTTTCGCCGTGCAATATGTGCACGGGCGCTATTTTGCTTTATGGAATCCCGCGCGTCGTCTTAGGCGAGAATGAGACCTTCATGGGCGCGGAAGACCTACTCCGAGTCAATGGCGTTGAAGTCATCAACCTCAACTCACAGGAGTGCAAAGAAATGATGGCAAAATTCATTTCCGAAAAGCCAGAAGTGTGGAACGAAGATATCGGCGTTTAGCCGTTATTTAACCGATCCAACAATTCGCTCGGCCGCGAGTCGGCCAGAGATAAGAACCATCGGTACTCCAACGCCAGGCTGAGTTCCAGAACCCGCAAAGACCACGTTCTCGTAGCCCTTTGCCATGTTCTTCGAACGGAATGGCCCAGTTTGGAAGAACGTGTGAGCAGCTGCAAATGGTGCGCCTTGCTCCATTCCCTGCGCCTGCCAATCAAGCGGTGTGGTGAGATGTTCGACCTCAATCGAATCGCCAAATCCCTCGTAACCTCTGGCCTCCATCGTGCGAATCATTTGGTCGCGGTATTTGGGACCTACAACCTTCCAATCTATATCGGCGGTCAGGTTAGGCGTTGGGAACAGTACGTAGTACGAGCTCTTGCCCTTCGGCGCCAGCGATGGATCGTCGTGGGTAGGAACAGTGACGAGCAAGCTTGGATCCGTCATGAGAGTTTTCTTATTGATGAGCTCGTCGAAGACGCCATCCCATGATTCACCAAAGTGAATATTGTGATGCGCCAACCGGTCATAACTCTTCGAGGATCCCACCAGTAATGTCGCGCACGATGGCGAATAATTCAGGCGCTTAACAGAGGCCGGTTGCTTACCGAGCAGGTCTCGCCAGGCCACTGGCAAGTCCGGATTAAGTATTACTGCGTCGCACGCAATTCGTTCACCGTTAGCAGTAATCACGGCGGTGGCACGACCATTGGAATGTTCTACTGAGGTAACGGTGCTGTTGTACTTGAATTCAACGCCGTGCTTCGCAGCCGCACCAGCAAGCGCGCGGGGGACGGCATGCATTCCGCCCTTAGGGAAGAAGACTCCGTTGACGGAATCCATGTAGGCGATGATTGCGTAGATAGCGAGCGCTTGTTGTGGGCTCACTCCCGCGTACATAGCCTGGAATGAGTAGACCTTCTGGGTGCGTGGATCCTTCAGGTAGTCATTCACCTTTGGCGCCAACCGGCGGAAGCCACCCAGCGCAACGAGCTTGGCCAAGTTCGGCGTTAAAAGATTTAAGGGGGAGTCGATATTGCGATCGATGAAATCGTTCATCTCATACTTATATAACTTGGTAACGAAATCTACGTACCGACCATAACCCGCGGCTTCTTCCGCGCCAATGACGGTGCGGATCTCTTCTTGCATTCGACCGGTATCGGCGTGAACATCGAGGGTTGAACCGTTGTGATAAAAAGCTCGATAGAGCGGGTCGAGCGGAACAAGTTCGAGCCAATCCTTAATGTCTTCGCCCACGCACGACAGCGCATCCTGAATGAGATTTGGCATAGTCAACACAGTGGGGCCGGTGTCGAATGCGTAGCCATCCTTGTTGAGTAATCCACTGCGACCACCGGGGACGCTTTCGCGTTCAACCACGGTCACCTTTCGACCGGCACCAGCTAGTCGAAGCGCAGCACTCAGACCGCCGAGACCCGCACCGACAATAACCACATGGTCCGTTGGACCTTTAACTTTTTTCACTTTACAACGTGTCCTAACTTTTGCGACGCGTAACGACGGTGGCGAGTTCGGTGAGTAAATCACGGGCATCGGGATGGACGACCGTCGAGTTGAGCGAGGTAACAGCCTGATCAGTAAGTCCAGAAATGAGATGTTCCAATTGATCAAGCGCGCCCGAGCCAGAGATGATTGTTCGAACTCGCTCTACATCCGTTGCGGAGAGCGCAGGATTGCCGAGCGCTGACGTCAATACCGCCGCTTCGACTGGGGAGATGAGTTCGAAGGCCTTCGCCATCAGAACGGTGCGCTTGCCTTCCCGGATATCGTCGCCCGCCGGCTTACCGGTTTCTTCGGGATTGCCGAAGACACCCATAACGTCGTCGCGAAGTTGAAAAGCCTCACCCAGTGGTAATCCGTAGGACGAGTACACGCGTTGCAATTCTGAATGCGAGTCCGCCGTCTTAGACGTGCCCAATACCGCGCCAAAATGTAGCGGCCGTTCGATGGTGTACTTGCCCGATTTATATCGAGCAACTTTGAGCGAGCGTTCCACGCTCTGGGTTGCGAGCGCGCCTTCGTGAATATCGAGGTATTGGCCAGCCATCAATTCAATCCGCATCTCGTCATACATCGCTTGTGCGCGAATAAGAGTCTCATCTGAAATCCCTGATGTATGGAGCGCCTTTGCGGACCAAATCAGCGCGAGATCGCCGAGCAGAATCGCGGCTGAAATTCCATATTGCGCTGCGGAGCCTTGGAGCGATTCTCTATTGTGAAGCGCCTCAAAAGCGCGATGAATAGATGGCGCGCCTCGGCGAGTATCGGAACCGTCCATGACGTCGTCATGCATGAGAGCGCACACATGCACCAACTCGAGTGCGGCACTGGCGTTAACGATTGATTGATCCGCGCTCGCACCGGTACCAAGGAAGCCCACGTATGCAAATATCGGGCGCAATCGCTTTCCACTATCCGTGATGAATTGATGCATCGCATCGGCGACCGGATTTAGCTCTGAACCTATGCTCCGTAAGTAGTCACATTCTTTTGCCGAGAAGCTCGAAAGTGAGGCATTTACTGCATCGCGAATCTCAAGCAGGCTTGGCTTACGGGCAAATTCCACTCGGTAAGGGTAACCTGCAACCCTTATGTCAGCCATTTCAAAGAACCATAGGACCTTCTCGGTCGAGTTCTTTCCGCCTAAAGATGACGCGGGCGTAGAGCGGCTATGGAGCGCGATGGATTCATTGCGTGACTTAGCACCTGACTTTATTTCAGTGACCTACGGCGCTGGCGGCACTACTCGCGATAGAACGATTCGAATCGCGACCGAAATTAAAGAACATACTGGGATTGACACGGTAGCCCACTTGACGTGCGTAGGTTCAACTCGTGATGAATTGGTCTCGATTTTGAATCAATATCGAAGCGCGAATATCCATAGCGTCTTGGCGCTTCGCGGTGATCCTGTCGGAGGTCCGTCCACGCCATGGGTGAGCACGCCCGGCGGTTTTGATCATGCGGATCAACTCGTTGAATTAGCCGCAGAACTTGGAGGATTTGAAATCGGTGTTGCGGCATTCCCTGATGGCCACCCCGCTAGCGGTGGAGATTTTTCACGCGATATCGATGTTTTGCTGCGCAAGCAAGAACTTGGTGCCACTTTTGCTACCACGCAGTTCTTTTTTGAATTTAGCCATTGGCAAGGTTTGGTCGATTCGCTTGCGAAGCGAGGATCAGATTTGCCAATTATTGCTGGCATCTTGCCGGTTACAAACATTAAGCAACTCAACCGAATGGCCGAACTCGGCGGCGCGGCGATACCTTCCACGATGACACGCCGATTCGAATCTATCGCAGACGATCCAGTAGCCGTGCATGAAGTTGGCGTTGAGATTGCAACCGAGCTGTGCGAAAAGTTGCTTGCCGCAGGAGTGCCGGGCCTCCATTTTTACACCATGAATACAGCGAAGGCGACGATGGAGATCGCGCATAACCTTGGGTTAGTCGGTCGTGAAGCGCGCTGATTTTTTTGCCACATGGAGTCGTCTCCATGGCGACGCAGAGATCTCTGGGTTCGTCCGGTGGTGGCTCTCTATCTCTTATCCGTGCGCGCGATTATTTAGTCGGCTTCGAGTTACACCAAATGTGCTGACGTCATTCGGCGTCTTATTCTCGGTGGCCGCTTGGTTCGGCGCCCATTCGTGGTGGGCTTTGGCATTCGTATTGCTCGCCCTGCTTGCGGACGGATTGGATGGATCGCTCGCAATTTATGCGGGAACAGAATCAATACGTGGCGCCTTTGTCGATTCGTTGGCTGATCGGATCAGTGAAGCCTTCTTCTTTCTCACTTTTTATCGGCTAGCCCCGCGATATGTGGTCGTCATCTTCATTGCGTGGATCTTCGGATACGTCCAAGAATATATCCGCGCTCGCGCACAAGGATTAGGACATAAGGCGACCGGAATCGTGACAATTTCTGAACGCCCGGTACGGGTCATTCTGTTGCTCGGGACAATTATTGCTTGGCATATCAATCCGCGCTTCGCATCGGCCTGCGCGGTTGCTGGACTTTGCCTGCAATTGGTTGCGCTCTATCAACTCGCCGATTTTCAACGCAAAAATATCTAGTGCTACACGCCTAGTTCGAACGACCGATTGCCTCGGCCACAATCTCTGCGCTGATACCCACCAGTGGCAAACCGCCACCAGGATGCGCGCTTCCTCCCACGCAGTACAACCCTTTGAGCGGAGAGCGATTTGCGGCGCGCAAAAATGCTGAGCGTGGTCCATTGCTTGAGGTTCCATAAATGGATCCGCCGGGTGCGTTGACCGAATTTTGTAAATCAAGTGGAGTGCGAAATTCCATAACATCGATTCGTTCGCTGACTCGAAGCCCCAAACCATCCATTTTTTTAACGATGTGCTGTGCGTATTCGCCGCCGCCGTGGCTCCAGTCGTAGCCATTGGCAGGTTCGTGCCGCGGTGCGTTGACGAGAACAAACCACGCCTCCTTAGCGCTGGCGCCATCACCGCGCACCATTAATGGATCGTTAGGCGCACAGATATAAATAGTGGGGTCCTCGACCGGAACTTTCTCGGTAAATATCTGGTCGAATTCGGCGTCGTAATTACTGGGGAAGTAGACGTTGTGATGCTGCAACTTTTCCGCAGGTGATGAAAGCTTGCTGTTATCTAGACCGAGCAGGAGCGAGAATCCGGCGAGCGATTTGGTTGCACGGCGAAGCTTCTTGACTTCGGTGCGAGTGGCGGCGAGAGTTGTAGGCAATAGCGTGGTGTAGACGTGTTCGGCATCGGCGTTGGCAACCACGTAATCCGCGCTAATTTTTTCTCCCGATAAGAGGGTAACTCCCGCAGCCCGCTTGCCGTCGTGATCAATCTTCGCCACCGGGTTGTTGAATGAGAATTTCACATTAAGCAATCGGGCGCGTTCTTCCAGCGCGACCGAGAGTTGGCCCAGGCCGCCTTTGATATGCCAGGCACCAAAGCTGGTCTCGATAAATGCAATTGTCAACAGAACAGCTGGGACCTTGCGAGGGTCAGAGCCGGAATATGTCGCGTAGCGGTCGACAATCTGTTGCAGCCGTGGGTCATCAACGTATTTGCTGACATAGCTGCGCAGTGAAGTAAATGGCGCAATTGTCCGGAGATCGCGAATGAATCCCTTGCGGCGAATCAGCTGGGGGATAGGTGCTAATTCAGACTCCACGAACGGACCACGCGAGACATCCCACATCCGCTCTGCCCGCTGCATGAGTCGGTGCCATTGATCCGCAGGTACCTTGCCGAATGCATTTTCAATAGATTGGCAGACTTTAGGGAGTGAAAGATTCGGAAACGTTATGCGCGAGCCATCGGAAAAGTGATAATCAAATGCTGGGTCTACTGGTTGCAGTTCCAAAATGTGCTCGAATCGCTTACCGGTTTTAAGGAAAAGGTCGCGATAGACAGCTGGAATCGTCAGCAACGACGGACCGGTATCAAAGGCGTAGTCACCGATCCACTCGGTACGGCATTTGCCGCCGCTTCGGTCGGAGGATTCGAAGATATGAACATCGTGCCCATATTTAGCGAGCCGAATCGCGGCCGACATTCCGCCGACGCCAGCGCCAATAACCACTATCTTGCTCATCGAGGCACCCATTGAGATTTCACAGTCACGCCACCGCTCTTCCGCGCCATTGCAAGGTGCCACGTGACTTTCGAATCCATGAAAGAGCAATCAAATAAAAGAGGGCGAGAATCGCAACGGGATGCAGAACGCCCATCGCAGGATTGCCGCCAGTCCGAGCGGCCGCAAGTGACCTTGACATCATGACAAGCAGAAACGCGATCCAACCGATTGGATGCCCGAGCGAGGCAGAATTTATCGGAGTGATTCCGGTAAGCCACAAAATAAGAACCGCAAATAAAGTTCCAGCAACACCACCGAAGGCGCGCCACAACGACTTGGTGTAACCAGCTATTAATTCGTTCGAGCTTTCATACATGCGACACTCGGCGATTTGGCTGGCCTCCGCGACCCCGCCGTTGTAGCCCGCCCGAACCAGCGTGCGCGCAAGTTCGAGATCATCAAGAACTTCGCCCTTAATTGAATTGTGTCCGCCAATGGCAAGGTAAGCAGCGCGCTTGATGACCATGAATTGGCCATTTGCTATCACCATCGATGGTTGTCGCAATCGTTCGGCCAACCGAAGAGGCACGCTCGCCATCCATGACCACTGAAGAAGCGGTTGGATTAATCGCTCCATCAGACCTCGGGCAATTTCGCGTGGGTAGGGCGAAATGAAATCCCACCCCCACTTCTCCATAGAAGAAATTGTTGCTGACATGGCGCTCGGATGGAGTCGGACATCTGCGTCCAAAAAGACAAGGTAATCAGCCTCCGTGGATGCGGCCAAGGTAGAGCAAGCATGGATTTTTCCTAGCCAACCCGATGGTGGATTTGTGCCGTTGATAATTTTTATCTGTTGAGAAAATCCCGCGAGTAATTCTGAGGTCGAATCCGTCGACTGGTCGTCGAGAACGGTAATCGAGGCGTTTTCCAACCCGCGTTGCGCAATCACCGACGCGACCGCCCCTTCAACATTCCGTTCCTCATTGCGCATAGGAATAAGAATTGCAATAGAGTCAGTGATGGTTGTCGACTGAGCGGGCGTGATGACGCGCATTGAAAAACTGTTGATGATGACCAAACCGCAGCCAACGAAGCTCAGTATTAGGGATGCGATCAGCATTTAGAGTTGATCAGGACGTCCGAATGAAAGCGCAAAAAAATATGGCGCTAGCAAAGCACCGAGTACCACGGTGCCTAGCAACGCGACGCCTGGTCGGTGGAAATAAAGAAGGTTTCCAATCAATCCGGCAAAAAGAGTCCAGCCGAGAAGAATGTCCATGGCCAAGGAGTTTGCGCCCACCCGCTTTCGCTCCTTGGGGAGCGCCAAATGGAGAATCGCGATGATTCCCATTCCGGCGAATAACCAACCAGCGGCATTAGAAAGTGGAATTTGGTGCTCGAACGGAACCGTTGCACCAGATAACTTCCACGTCCACCTGTGATCGCTCACCATCTGTGGATCGAGAAATAGATCCCACGCCATAAGAACCGCTCCGCCATATAAGAACGCCCAATGCGGAGTGACTCGGCGCGCGACCATCAGCGCGGGATGCACCATCATGATCCATGCGAATGGCACAACCAACGGAACGCTAAGGATTGATAGTCCTAAAGTGCTTGAATAGGCGTAGTGACCAAATGGCCAACCGGTTCGACTTCCGAGTTCCTCTACGCCCCAGGCGTAACCGAATACGAGCACTAACAGCGTGTAGGCGTATCTATTTCCGTAAGAATAAATGGCATGTAAGAGCACTAGCGCCGCGCCGATATATACGGTGGCAATCGTGACGATGCGAAGAGCGTTGTGCGAGGTCAGCGGATAAGAAATTTGTGCGGCAATTTCGAGTGCGAGTAGGCCAAAGAGCAAATAACTTTGTACTGGCGAAATACCGCGGCGCGATCGAGCGCGTTGGCGGTAGTACCGAGTAGACATGTGCCTAGTCTGCCGTATTTATCAGTCTGGCGTCTTAAGGGTGCCGCTCTCTTCGAGCACCGCGAACCGAGCGAAGAGTTCTTCGGCGTACCAATTCAATTGTTCGGTCGCTCTGATGGCGGCCGTGTGAGCCGCCCCTTGGTATGCGAATTCGCGAATTGCGGCGGCCGAATCCCAGATGGAGAAAGTCCCTTGCAATCCGATGGGGGCTTCACCTATTCCGATTGCCGCACGCAAGCCAGTTGACTGTCGCAGGCTGGTCGTCACGGGTGGTACGGCTCGCCAGAATTTTGCATTCATGCGCCATTTGATCCGAGCACGAGTTATTGCTGCGACGGGTCCATTCCACTTCTCGGATGGTTCTGCTGTGACAGTGAACGGAGTTTTGCCTGACCATTGACCGTGAGATGAAATCGGCTT
>Ga0214207_1000624_pt1 | contig 9978 bp, 18 predicted proteins | sample TroBogEpilimnion_6_FD_153045 | JGI IMG/M metagenome (GOLD analysis project Ga0214207, IMG submission 153045) | Freshwater microbial communities from Trout Bog Lake, WI - 13JUL2009 epilimnion | ecosystem: Environmental > Aquatic > Freshwater > Lake > Epilimnion/Euphotic zone | place: Trout Bog... | reverse complement strand
CCTCGTGAGGATGATACGCTGGACCTGGCCCGCCACAAGCGCCTTGGAACCTGCATGACACGCAAGCAAGGTCTTTCCAACACCACTTGGTCCCGTTGTCACAACAATTGGAACAGATGAATACAGAAGATCGAGGTACTTGCGCTGAACAACCGTTTTGGGTGCGAACATGCTTTTACCAACAAGAGAACAGTGGTTTTATCTTCAGAAACTCGGCAAACTCATCGGACCACTCGGCCAATTGTCTGAGGATGTGTGGCTTCTGTGGTTTTATGGTATAGAGCGTATCATCATCTTTGCATAGGTATCTGTACGCTTGTTGGTATTCGATCATATCGTCGTGTAAAGAGTCCATCTTTTTCTGAAGTTCGTCTATTTTGTACTTGAGTTGGCCTATACGGGATGGAAGATCCGGGTCTTTTTCTATTTCATCCACTAATTTGCGAGCAAGAAAACCAAGTGCACCAAAAGCAAGGTGGGGAGGGATTGGGGCGGCAGCTACTTCGGGCTGTTTGCGTCTGAATAGCCACATTTACTATTTTACTATAAATTAAGAATGAATAACATAATCGAGCGAATAGCACGGTTCTGTGACGCAAGGGAACGAAGGATCCTTGGGTTTAATCTCGAGACCTGTATAAAACTCAAGTTTCCTCCAGGTCGGGTCGAGTTGGTCATCACTGAATTTCCATACAAAATTGAGAAGAGTGAAGTCCTTCCGAACGACCATACACGTTGGCTCGTGTCAAAGAATGCGGGGAGGAATACAGGACTCCATGTGCAGAGGGGAAACTGGGAGGACGCATATTCAATAAACGATATTCGTTACACGAATCATTATAACTATACTACCGGAGAGGTGCGAATATATCACGAGGATACGCGGTCGTGGGAAGAGTGGATTTCAACGGCTCACAGACCCGTTCCAGTGGTGGATCAGGAATGAGCCGGAGAGTCTCTGACACCTTCGTCGGCCATATATACCCCCAGTTCATATAGTCGCCCGCGTCAAAGTGATAGTAGTCGGGTTTCTTGCGGTTCAGGGCGGCGCGGTGTGACATGTGTACGGGTCGCCAGCCCCACCACCACGGCGGTCTCGGGTTCCTACAATGCGGCAATTTTTGCATGTTGTTTTTGTACCCTCGCGAGACCCACTCATCGATCATGGCATTACAATACACGGCCAAAAAGCACGTGTGACCTTTCCACATCTGGGTCGCGGGATGGTTGACCCAGCCTTTGGACAGCCCTTGCAAGGCTCTCCAAATCTGGTACGCTTCACAACGCTGCTTTCCAAGCCTCCTATAGTCCAACGCTTTCGCACACGCCACTGGGTCATCAAAGGGGACGAAGGTAATCATGACTTGGGAAAGAAGGGGACTCAAGACTCTAGACGTTTACAGAACTCGTTTTTCCTTTACACGTGTGCAACAGTCAAACCCCCGGGAACGTGAACAACTTGCGCCGGGTGATACCGGGAGTTGCGTGCGTTGTGTCCCTCCAGACCACACATGGTGCACTTCTGAGGCTTCCTGGCGGCGGCCGGTTTCTTCATGTCGGCGATCACATTCTTCAAGGTTTGCACTTCCCCGTACATCTCGACCATAGCCTCTTCGAAGAGGTCACACTTGTTTTGCACACGGGCAACGGTCTCGACAACCTTATCAATGTCCTCACGAAGCTTCTTCTTGCTCTCGCGAGTCAGAGGGCGGTTCAGAAGACGGTCCATTGTTCTTTGCTTGGTGTACACAAGCGCCTCGCCTCTATGTGGGCTTCACAGAACACGATTTTCAAGACCAACACTCCGGTGCGATGTGACCTCGTTTTCCACACCTGTAACACACCGCCGTGCGTTTCCAGTTCCCTTGTGGAGAGCTTTGGCCTTTTAAGAGGCTCGGCGCTCCTGCAATGAGAACAGGAGCCGCAAATGCAAGCGCCGTATCCATGAACCCACTGTTTTCCACGATAGGCGCACCATCAACCTCTGTGCGCGCAAAGCAGTCCTTGGCCCAGTGTCCCGTGCGTCCACACCGCATGCACCTGTCAGAGGCTCCACGCATTTCACGAGTGATTGCATCGAGATCTTCCTGGTACAATTCTATTTCAGAATATGACCCGCCTCTCACATTTTCAATTCCAAATTTGTTCATATATTCCTTGGTCACCGCGTCTTCCATGAAAGGTGATTGGTTCTCGCGGACTTCGAGGAGACTCAGGGGTGGGTGAAGCTTCGTCCATGCGCACCCTTGGCCGCTTATATGTGAATGTAAACGGGCTTGGACATTTTGCGACTTACCTACATAGTATTTGCCGTGTTTCAGTTTCAACACGTAAATGTTAGTACTCATTTATCTTGAAAGACGCGAAAGCCTTTAAGAAACCTTTCCCGTCCGGCTTATAGTACTCGTGACGCCAAATACGCTGAGCAGCAATGATCTTGTCCTCTTCACGCTCGACAGAGCCGTCGGGGCGGAGGAACGCGTTTTCGCCCGTGCTATTCAGGCGACGCTTTTTGGTCACCTTTCCAACAGCCACGTCCTTATCGGCGTCGTAAATGTCCTTATACACAATCAAGGGCCCGTCCATATATAGACTGGTCGACCGTCCGGTGTGGTTGCTATATGAGTCACGCGACCCTCTATCAGGTCTTTGATAAACTGCGCGTCTGTGTGTTGAACGGGGGGCTTTGAAATGCGTTCAACACAGAGAGAGCACTGGCACATCTGCTGTGAATTTACAAGAAAATTGGGGATGCGTGGGCGGGGGAACACACGAATTTTCGTGTGTTCCGGGTCGGGGCGAAGCCCCTCCTCACGTTTTTTTCAGTTCGGGTCCCAAAGAGGCTTGGGACTTGTTCCGGCGTACCGACACATACCCCATACTATACTCAGTACGGCAAAAAGACCGAGTATGTCTTTTTTGAACAGAATATACAGAACCAAAAAAGCAAGGCCAAGGGCAAATGCAATCATATCTACTTTTTGTCCTTATTTTTTTCAGCCTCCTCCCTGACTCGGCGATAAAACCACCAGTTTGTGGCCGTCGTAAAAAATACCCAAAGACCTATCGCCTTCCCTGTGAGTTCAATGGGGTCAAGAGCTGAGCGCGGAGGCGCGAAGCGACGGGCGGCGCGTTTGAATGTACTCGGGGGCCGGTGGGGGTGGCGTGGGCGGGGAGGAGTCACTTGGAACATTTGGAATGGTCCGAGACTTTCCGAGCAGCTCTTCAATCGCAGGGGTCTTCCAAAACACCTTGGCCTCCTGAAACAGGGATGTGAACCCGTCGCACGTGAGAGTCCACGTGTTTGGCTTCTCGGTCTTGGCAATCCACGGGTTGATGGGGATGGGGACGAACGCGAGGGCGACACACTTCATGAACGTCCAAAGGAAACTCATGTGTACTGATCATTACACGCTCTGCATCTCTAAGCTCATTTTTTCAAACTGGCGTACGAGCCGGCGTTTGCATATCGGATGGTTCGGCTCATAGTAACACCGTCGCCAGTTGCGTTGGATCACCTCGATGTTGTGTTGATACGGAAGCATGGCGGCATCGATGCGGGGGATCCACGAGGACCCGAAAAATACCATGACGTTTTCGAGGACGCGGGCCAGAAACGCGTCGGCGTCTGGAGGCCGGGGCACATCGACACACATGATGACACCATCCTTGAGAATGTCCCGAGACGCCGCCAACATAGCCCGAACATCGGAGACGTTTTCCCATCGCCGAAGAATGACGTCAAACGCCTCTGTGATTGCGTGCCGGATCTCGTACTCTGTATCCTTTGACTGGCGCGTCGTAGCGGCCCAGTACGCGTGGTTCACCTCGTGGAACAGCGCACGACACAAATACACCTCCAGGTCGTGCATGAGCTCGAACAGCTGGTCTTCCACGCTAAAGTATCGGGACTTACGAGGCGCGTCCATTGTTTGCACGTGCTCTCTTGAGCCTTGGAGACCTCCTCGGTGAGACAGGACACGTCTTTTTGTTAAGCAGCTGTCGAATCAAATTTGCAGCGCTATTTGTGTTTAGACCCGCCTTACGCAACTCGGCCTTTTTCTTGTTTGTTTTGTTTCCAAAATAGAAGCTTACGTTCCCACACTTCAAGAGGTTTGCCATGTTGGCAGGCACTTGTGGAACCAGAATTTGGAATGTATATTCAGGTCGGGCGTTACGCAAAGCATTCTTCACAATACTGATGTAATTATTGGAATTCATATACTTGCTCGTCTTGGCCACGAGGTTCCGTGTATACGTCCCGCTTTCCAGATTGAAAAGAACCTTGGAACCATTCTTCGACAATTCACCGGCCGCTATGACGATCCTATTTTTGTTCAAAATTGGGAGCTGAAAGTGTCTTGACCCAGACTCGAGTTTATTCAGAACCCGAACAAAGGACTTATGGTACCTATTTGTTTCAGGATTGTATTCGATCAAGTACAAGTACGCACCGTCCGGAAGGGTTGCGACGTTCGTGTTTCGGTACGTTCTATTTTGAGCCAAATTTGCACGGCTCTGACCATAGTACAGTTTTGGCCAGTGTGTCGGGAGACCCGTGACGTGGTTTGGCTTGACAATTTTTTGGACGCGCTGAATGGCGTTTCCACGGTTGACGACGGGCCAGGGGTGGTTTGGGACGCGGAAGAGACGTTTGACATTGAGCTTAGGTTCCGTCATATTACACACGCACAAATTAGTCAGCCCAACTGGTCCGTCACTCCTCCATCTCGTCGTACCGCGGGCCGTCCGTCTGCGACTCGCCATCCTCCCATCCACCGCGCCACTGCTCCTCCTCGTGCAACTCGCGCTCGAGACGCACCACCTTCGCCGCCAACTTGAACTTCAGATCCATCTGGAAGTCGGCGTACTCCTTGTAAATGGGGCTGTTCGGGTCAAAAGGTGGCATGTCATCACAGGCCTTGACCTTTTCGCGGTAACGCTCGAGTTCACGCTCGAGATTAGCTTGCGTTTGCTCGTGCATAGCCAAACGCTCCTTCCAAGGAAGCTCGATGTAGGCGTTCACGGCTTGCTCGTCATACGAACCGTCATACTCTTCAGCCTCAAGAGCCCACCGCGCGCTCTTGTCCAAGTGATCATACACGTATTCAGACATGAAATCGTACATGGAAGGCGTAATAGCCTCGCCAAAGTAATCCTCAAAGTCTGAGTACGTCCAGGTTTTATACGTGCGCTCTCCGTCCGTTGCAATGAGCATGTCATCATCGTTAAACTCGAGGTAGACGTTGGGCGACATTGTCTTTTGGGGTATTTGGGGTGTACGCCTCTAAGTGTTGCGGCGGACAGGACAGGTTTTTCACCAGGGGCGCTTGAACGCCCGTGGCCCGAAGGGCTCTCTTATCAAGAACGACTCTCACGAGTCGTTCTCCCCGCTCTCCTCTTTCTTCGTCAGCATAGACAGAGTCAGCTTGTACGCGTTCGCGGCAGCCACCTTGTCTGGAACCTGATCGGGCATAGTCTCCTTGATGGCGTCCAGGAACGCCTTGTACATGGGAGTGGCCTCAATCTCCGCCTTCAGCTCGGCATTTGCCTCCTTCAGATCAGCCTTGAGCACTGTCACGCGGTCAACGAGCTTGGTCAGAGTCTTGGAAGGAGCCATTTGATACTGGTCAAGGCACTCAAGTTTTTATCTGGGAATATCATAGAACATGGGTGCTAAACCAAAGACTATGAACAAGCCAAATGCGCGTTTGGCTGTGAAAACAGGAAGCGTTCAGAGAAAGAGTTCTACAAAAAGTGTTCAAAAATTAAAGAAAAATATAGTGCCGGGTGCGGTACCAAACGTGGTCGTACACGGTAAGACCGAAGCCGAAAAGGAAACTGATGACTTTATTGATGACGAGACTGGAATGGACAGAAGTATATGGGTACTCGCGTCGTTTGGAATAAACCCAAACACATTACCTTCAAACGTTGCACAAACCTTTGCAAATAAATATAGGTATACATGGAAACAGATTGCCTCGAAACAGGCGTTTAACGGATCTGTTCTGGAGTTTTATGGTATGACTGTGAGCCCAGATTTCGATGTGTTCGATGCAGCACGTCATGATATTGTGGGTGTAAATGACCCTGTTCTACGTCACATTATGGCACCTGTATTACCGGGTGAGAAACCACGCGTATACCTTAAGACGCGGTTTCCAGCCAAGTTCCTAAACGAATTAAACGAACTTGTGAACCCACAAACACCCGCGCCGTGGAACGCAGTCATGTGGTCTGAAATGAAAAAACTGGCAAAAGGCGTTGATTCTATCGAACCCGATCTCATTATTCGTTTTAAGAATGAAATTCGCGTATATGAACTAAAAATAGGAAACGGAAAACTTGACCCGTCTCCTATGAACAGTAAGGGCGCCATCCGTCCAAAGGGTGCTGCTGAGTGTCACCAGCTTATGCGCATTGCGAAGGTGTTGAACACGTATGCAAACCAACTTGGCGTGAACTTTTTTCAGAACCGGTCACCCCCAATGATCCGTTTATACTTCGTCGCGTGGCAACATGGATACAATCCAAGTACCAAACCGGACTTTGTTGTTTCACCTCTTATGCCCACTACACGCAATGGAAATTCACGTAGCTATTTGAACGTTCAAGTCGTGAAAGGGTCGGAGTTTCAGGCTGCGACATCGGGTATGGGTGGAAACGGGAGATCCGTCCAGGGAATTTCACACACGTCAACGTCTGCCGTGTTGCGTAAACTCGATTTACAGCGTCTCAAAGCCTTGAACATGGTGACAAATGAACTCTTCGGAAGTAGAGGACAATTCAGAAACCAAATGATAGAAAGTGAGCGACAACTCAACAACGAGATTCGAAGCTTGCCGACGCTTGCTCTTGGACGAGTCCAGACCGTTCCAGGTGCAAAGGCTACGAAAGGACAGGAGGCGACTGAAGCAAAGCGTATAAGTGAACTTGCACGCCAAGTATTTCGTCCACAAGGCTTTGGAGTGCGTAACAACGAAAGATTTGGAACGGTATTTACGAGACCAAGACGTAATCGTCCTCAGACGGCTCAGAGGAGAGCTTATGGTACCGCAAAACAGGCTTTTCAAAGAGCTGGGTTTTCCCCGAGTCAGGTTCAAAGAGGTTTATCGAGTTTAGCACCTCGACCCATGAACGTTTCTCGTCTCGTGATTCCCGAAGTTGCGCGTCGCATGGGGCCATCAGTGAACTTGGTGACGGCATCAAAGGCGGCCCAGAACGCAGCAAATGTCCAGGCCGCTGCAAATGCAAACCCAAATCGGTTTAGAGAGATATACGGAAGGTTCTTAACAAATCACGCAAACCTCGCACCTGCGCTTAACGCAAAGCTTAGGCAGATGGCGAATGCCGGAAATGCATCCGCTGCTGTGAAGCTTCGCATGAAAGAAGTTGCGAATGCCGCGAGACGCGAAATGAATCTTGGGTAACAGTATATGGACAAGGCGTACAGCAATTTGAAAAAAATGCGAGAACGTTTGGCCAAGAAACGGTCAATCCGTTTGAGTCGGGCAAAGGCTCTTCCTCCAGTTCCCCGTGTTATTTTAAATGAAAATTACGTGAACCCAGTTACACTCAGTTTCCCTAAGCGAACGGTCGTCTATGAAATCAAGAACCGTTTTACAGGGCGCACGGACTACTACAACAAGGAAACGTTTCGGAAACTTATAACTGCGTTCAGAACAGACTATGAGCTTTTGATGGCCAACCCCAAGGCGCCCATACCAGGTGTACGCAATCCAGTGACTCGGAACCCCATCTACCCACGGAACATACGAAAGGTTGCTGTTGTTCGCAAAAAGAAGACCCCCAGCCCCAAGACGGCCGCAAAGACCATCCAAAAGGCCGTGAAGAAACACCTCAGTAAGAAACGCAAGACCCCTGCGCGTTCCAAGTAAAGGACTAATTTGTATCTAAAATTAGACATGGACCCGTACGAGGTTTTGGGTGTAGCCAAAACCGCTCCAGATGACGAGGTCAAAAAGGCCTACCGCAAACTTGCTCTTCGATTTCACCCCGACAAACCGAATGGTAATGCCGAAGAGTTCAAAAAGATCCAGGGAGCCTATGATATTCTGTCCGATGCACAAAAGCGTCAGAACTTTGATCAGTTTGGGACCCCCGATGGACCTCAAGGTCCTCCTCCAGGTGCTAATCCCTTCGACGCCATGTTCTCCCAGATGTTTGGAGGCGGGAATCCGTTTGGGTTTCAAGCACCTCGTGGCCCCGTCAGACGTTCCAATTTTGATCATGAATTGAGAGTGAGCTTTGAAGAGTCATACCGTGGAACAACCCGTAACCTTCGTATTACACTGGACAAGACATGCTTCTCGTGTCGAGCCAAGTGTCCTCAGTGTCATGGTCGTGGGGCTATCAACATGCAAATGGGTCCGATGGTCATGCAACAACCGTGTGGGGCGTGTCAAGGTCAGGGTGGTATGTCACGTGGGTGTGGGTCATGTCAAGGCGGTCGGAAGAAGGAACCACTCAATTTAGAACTCAAAATACCCGCTGGTGTTCAAGAAGGGAATGTCATTGTGGGACATGGGTTGGGGGAACAGCCCCGCAAAGAGGGGGAGGAACCTGGGGACATCCTCTTTCATATCAAAATTGAGAGTCACCCTGAGTTTATGCGTCAAGGTTCTGACCTCGTATGGCAAACGAAGATTTCATTTGAAGATTCGGTCACGGGGAAGGACATTGTGATTCCACACTTTGACGGGCAGATACGCATCAACACGTTAGAGTGGGGTGTTCTGGATCCTCGGGAGGACTATATCATACCATTCAAGGGGTTCACAAAGGAAGGGAGGTTACGTATACAGTTTCAGATCGTGTACCCTGGGAAACAGGCTCGGTTCAATCTTTCGCGAGTACAAGAATAAGCGCCATAAGACCTGACAGCGCACTGATAGTTGCTTGGTCAACGATGAAATGGACCGCCTCGTTGGTCGTCAGAGGCGCATGGTGAATCAACACGTCATCGATACCGCTTGGGAGGACACTAATTACAGCCCCCTTAAGAACTTTTTTTTGAATACGAATACTCGTTCGCAAAGTCTTCTGTGTCAGGGGGTGACGCTGAACTTTGCGAACGACCACGCGGACGCGGGCGGCTGTGCCGCGAGGCAACACGCAGTGATTGCCTCCACACGGCTTGTTCATATCTCCTTACTATGGAGGCGCGTTTAAATTTTATATATAATTGATGCAAACACGAACGAGGATGTCAGTGGGAACAAGGATGTGAATGTGTAGACTGCTGGTGTGATGATGGTGATCATCAACGCATCAAGTACGGGTCCTGGCATGGTCACCCCGCGTTTTTTCGGTTTAAGTAGTAACAATGGACCGCGTTCCGGGAGAGGATCTAAAGTTCCTCTCCCGTCAAACTCGTGCACACAAATACCTCCACAACTTGTCAAAAGCCGAGATCCAAACAATCCTTGAGCGTCACGTCCCCCACCTCAGAGAGATTCGAGTCCTTTCCACACCCCTTGCACCACCCGAAGTCCATGATGAGTACCTGGAACTGAGGTCGCGTATTGTAGCACGAGCCCGTGAAGATTTACAGAACGAATTTCAAAAGAAAATTAAGCTTCCACCAGGGTCAGATAGTGCTTTGGCTTTAGGGTTTTATTTACGAAGTATCTAATAAATGGGGGAGGTCAACTTGCGAGTTGACCTTGCCGAAGAGTGTCCCGTGTGTCTCGAACCGCTCATAGGAACGGTTGTTCACATGGGGTGTTGTCGAAACAAGGTTCATATCCAATGTTACATCGATAAATGTCCTCTGTGTCGCACAATTCTTCCCTTGCCTCGCCAGGTCGAACCAAACCAAATCATCGTTCCTGTTCCTGTTCCAGTTCAACCACCTGTGCGGAGGCAATACCATGTACCACAGACCCTTGTTTTCCTTTTAGCAACCGGACTCGTCATTGTTATTACGGTCAAACAGCACTAGGCTTAGAGACG
>Ga0214207_1000623_pt1 | contig 9993 bp, 6 predicted proteins | sample TroBogEpilimnion_6_FD_153045 | JGI IMG/M metagenome (GOLD analysis project Ga0214207, IMG submission 153045) | Freshwater microbial communities from Trout Bog Lake, WI - 13JUL2009 epilimnion | ecosystem: Environmental > Aquatic > Freshwater > Lake > Epilimnion/Euphotic zone | place: Trout Bog... | reverse complement strand
GGGGCCACACATTGCTCTCACAAGCTCCAGTATTGGCAGGTAACTAGCATGGCGCTTAATTACGATCAAGCAGTAGCTAAATACGAGCCAACTCTGGGCCTTGAAGTACACGTAGAACTCAACACTCAATCGAAGATGTTCTGCGGGTGTGCAACAGAGTTCGGTGCTTCACCTAACACTCAGACCTGCCCCATCTGCCTGGGTCTGCCAGGTGCCCTTCCTGTGGTCAACGCAAAAGCGATCGAGAGTTCAATTCTGATCGGCCTGGCTCTTAATTGTTCTATTGCGCCATTTAGTCGATTTGCTCGTAAGAACTACTTCTATCCAGATATGCCTAAGAATTTCCAGACCTCGCAATACGACGAGCCAATCTGCGTAAACGGATATCTCGATGTAGAGATCGAAACCGATGAGGGTCCAAAACAATTTCGTGTTGAAATCGAACGCGTTCATATGGAAGAAGACACCGGTAAGTCACTTCATGTCGGTGGTGCTACTGGTCGAATTCATGGCGCTGATTACTCGCTCCTTGATTACAACCGAGCTGGCATTCCGCTGGTAGAGATCGTGACCAAGATTGTTGGCGGAACCGGCAAGTATGCGCCACAAGTTGCGCGTGCTTATGTCACAGAACTTCGCGACATCCTTCGCTCACTCGGAGTCTCAGATGTGAAGATGGAGCAAGGCTCAATGCGTTGCGACGTAAACCTTTCGCTCGCACCTGTCGGCAGTAACGAATTAGGAACACGTTCTGAAACTAAGAACGTGAACTCTCTACGCTCAGTCGAGCGAGCTGTGATCGGTGAAGTCATTCGCCAATCCAACCGACTTGAGGCCGGGGAACGTATCGTTCAAGAGACTCGTCACTTCCAAGAAGAGAGTGGTCAGACACGTTCAGGTCGCTCAAAAGAGCAGGCCGAGGATTATCGCTACTTCCCAGAGCCAGATCTCGTTCCAGTGGCACCAGCCGCCCAATGGATTGAAGAGTTGCGCGCGAGTTTGCCTGAAAAGCCATCTACTCGTCGCAAGCGCCTACAAGAGCTATGGAACGTTCCTTCCAAAGAGATGGAAGCCATGGTTAATGCCGAACTCCTTGATGTCGTTGAGGAGACAATCGGCTTGGGAGCAGAACCAACCCGTGCTCGTTCATGGTGGCTCGGTGAAGTATCTCGCCTCGCTAATGAACGTGAAGTTGCACCTACCTCTCTGATCACACCAGCTCAGGTAGCCGAAGTTATCGCACTCATCGAATCTGGTGAGTTGACCGATAAATTGGCGCGCCAAGTTGTTGAAGGTGTCGTTGGTGGCGAAGGCACTCCGCGCGAAGTTATCGATAAGCGAGGACTTAAAGTTGTCTCTGATGATGGCGCACTCATGGTTGCAATCGAAGCAGCTATTGCCGCCCAACCAGATACAGCAGAGCGCGTACGCGGTGGCAATCTGCCAGCAGCCGGTGCACTTATCGGAGTAGTTATGAAGGCAACTGGCGGTCAAGCTGATGCCGCAAAGGTACGTGAACTTTTGTTGAAGCATCTTGGTCAAGGTTAAATCTAGGAAAAGGACGATAGCCATGAGTGATGAGAAAAATCCAGTGAACAAGATGAAGCCTCGCTCTGGCTTGGTAACAGATGGTCTAGAGCGTGCTCCAGCTCGCGGCATGTTGCGCGCCGTTGGAATGCAAGATGAAGATTTTGTGAAGCCACAGATCGGTATCGCATCTTCGTGGAATGAAATTACTCCGTGCAATCTCTCACTTGATCGCCTCGCCAAAGCATCTCGCAAAGGTGTGATCGATGCTGGTGGTTTCCCCATGCAATTTGGAACTATTTCTGTATCTGATGGAATTTCTATGGGACACGAGGGTATGCACTACTCTCTCGTCTCTCGCGAAGTAATTGCAGACTCTGTTGAGACCGTGATGCAAGCAGAGCGTCTTGATGGCATGGTGACATTTGCTGGCTGTGATAAATCGCTGCCTGGCATGATGATGGCTGCTGCTCGTATCGATGTCGCGAGCGTATTTGTTTACGCAGGCTCAACTCTCGCAGGCCAGGTTGACGGTAAAGATGTCACAATCATTGATGCATTTGAGGCTGTTGGCGCATGTGCACGTGGATTAATCACTAAAGAGCGAGTCGACCAGATCGAGCGCGCAATCTGCCCAGGTGAAGGTGCATGCGGAGGCATGTATACAGCGAACACCATGGCTGCTGTTGGAGAAGCGATCGGCCTCTCACTTCCTGGCTCAGCTTCACCAGCTGCGGTTGATCGTCGTCGCGATGATTATGCAGTCAAAGCTGGCGCTGCTGTTGTTGAACTTATTCGCCAAGGAATCACTACTCGTGACATCTTGACCAAGAAAGCATTCGAAAACGCAATTACAGTTGTTATGGCACTCGGTGGGTCAACTAACGCAGTACTTCATTTGCTCGCAATCGCAAATGAAGCCGAAGTAGATCTCACGCTTGCAGATTTCCAACGTATCAGTGAGCGCACGCCACTTCTTGGCGACCTCAAGCCTTTCGGCAAGTACGTCATGACTGACATTGATCGTGTTGGCGGTATTCCTGTTGTACTTCGCGCACTTCTTGATGCAGGCTTCTTGCATGGAGATTGCTTGACCGTAACAGGCAAGACGATGGCAGAGAATTTGGCAGAGCTCACTCCACTCGATGCAGATGGCGATGTCCTTCACTCCATCAAGGACCCACTCTCGGCTGGTGGCGGAATCACAATTCTTCACGGCTCGCTTGCTCCTGAAGGCGCAGTCTGTAAGACCGCTGGAGTCGGCGTTGATTTCTTCGAAGGTCCAGCTCGAGTTTTTGAACGCGAGCAGTCCGCGATGGAAGCTCTTGAAAATGGAACTATTAAAGCTGGCGATGTAGTCGTTATCCGCTACGAAGGTCCAAAAGGTGGACCTGGAATGCGTGAGATGTTGATGATCACGGGAGCAATTAAGGGCGCCGGCTTGGGCAAGAGCACACTGCTCCTGACCGATGGTCGCTTCTCTGGCGGTAGCACCGGACTGTGCGTAGGTCACGTTGCCCCAGAAGCTGTCGATGGGGGACCGATCGCGTTCATCAAGGATGGCGATCTTGTAAGAATTGATATCAAGAACCAGAAGCTCGATCTCCTTGTTGATGAGAGTGTTCTCCATGCTCGTCGAGAAGGGTGGGCTCCCATCCCGCACAAGTATCGTCGGGGCGTCTTGGCTAAGTATGCGAAGGTTGTCGGCTCAGCTTCGCAAGGCGCTGTCTGCTCATAATCAGAGCGGACTCGTGCTTGCCATTTTGAGATAGATCGTCCACATTTTGAGATCACATCTCTCAGGGTTGACGGGTAAACCTCCGCGGTGGACAATTAAGTCATGACATCATCAGTGGTGATTCGAGAGCGCGCGATCTAGAGAAACCTAGATGGTGCGCTACCCCTCAGTGGAAACTGAGGGGTTTCTCATTTCACCAGTGAATGGTCCACATACGAAGGAATAATCGGAAGGAGATGAACATGTCAGAGCAGATCACCGGAGCCCAGGCGCTTGTGAAAGCACTAGAGCACGTTGGCGTAGATGTGATGTTCGGACTTCCAGGCGGCGCAATCCTTCCTGCTTACGATCCAATTTATGATTCATCGATCCGTCACATCTTGGTTCGTCACGAACAAGGCGCAGGCCATGCCGCAACCGGTTACGCCCAAGCCACAGGACGTGTTGGCGTGTGTATTGCGACATCAGGTCCTGGCGCTACCAACCTTGTTACCCCAATCGCCGATGCACAGATGGATTCGGTTCCAATCGTTGCGATCACTGGTCAAGTTGCTTCTGGCTCAATCGGTACAGATGCTTTCCAAGAAGCCGATATTCGCGGCATCACAATGCCTGTCACCAAACACAATTTCTTAATCACAAACGCGGATGACATTGCTCGCGCTATTGCCGATGCCTTCCACATCGCAGGCACCGGTCGCCCTGGCGCAGTACTTGTCGACATCGCCAAAGATGCGCTGCAATCAATGACCACCTTTAAGTGGCCGGAAGAAGTTTCACTCCCCGGCTATAAGCCAATCATGGATCCACAAGCACAAGCAGTCACCGACGCGGTTGCACTTATCGCTCAAGCGAAGAAGCCGGTGTTCTATGTTGGTGGTGGCGTTATTAAGGCCAATGCTTCAAAAGAACTGCTGGAGATCGCAGAGTTAGTCGGTGCACCAGTAGTAACAACTCTTATGGCGCTTGGTTCTTTCCCTGATAGCCATCCACAACATCTTGGCATGCCTGGCATGCACGGAACAGTGGCTGCAGTAACAGCGCTCCAGCAATCAGATCTCTTGATCACACTGGGTGCCCGCTTTGATGATCGCGTCACTGGAAAGCTCTCAACATTTGCTCCCAATGCCAAGGTGATCCATGCGGATATCGATCCTGCCGAAATCGGTAAAAATCGCATTGCCGATGTTGCTCTTGTAGGAGATCTTGCACATACGATCAAGGCGCTATTGCCAGTATTAAAGAGTGCTTTTAAGAACGATCGCCCGGACTTGGCTGCCTGGTGGCAGCAGTGCAATAGCTGGCGTGAGCGTTTCCCATTAGGTTACGACGAGCCTGAAGATGGAACTGTTTCACCGCAATACGTTATTGAGCGTATCGGCGCAGCAGCTGGACCTGATGCAATTTATGTTGCAGGCGTTGGTCAACATCAAATGTGGGCATCTCAATTTGTTAAGTACGAGAAGCCACGCACCTGGCTCAACTCTGGTGGTCTAGGAACCATGGGTTATGCAGTTCCTGCAGCGATGGGCGCAAAAGTTGGTGCACCCGATACTGTCGTATGGGCAATTGATGGCGATGGTTGTTTCCAGATGACAAACCAAGAGCTAGTTACCTGCGCGCTCAATAATATTCCAATCAAAGTTGCGATCATCAACAATGAATCGCTCGGCATGGTTCGCCAGTGGCAGACACTTTTCTATAACCAACGTTATTCAAATACCGATCTCCACTCTCATCGAGTTCCCGATTTCGTAAAACTTGCGGATGCAATGGGTTGTGTCGGACTTCGTTGCGAGTCAAAGGAAGATGTTGATCGCGTGATCGCCGAAGCCATGGCTATCAATGATCGCCCAGTAATCGTCGACTTCAGTGTTCATCGCGATGCAATGGTCTGGCCAATGGTTGCTGCCGGAACTTCGAACGATGACATCCTTGTTGCAAAATCAATGGCCCCTATCTGGGATTCACAGGAGTTGTAATGACTACTACCCACACCCTCTCGGTTCTTGTCGAAAATAGCCCTGGCGTTCTTGCTCGAGTTGCATCGCTATTTTCACGCCGCGCATACAACATCGATTCTCTCGCTGTAGGCCCAACAGAGAATCCAGATATCTCGCGTATGACCATTGTGATCAAGGTCGATGGACATGCGTTAGAGCAGGTTATCCAGCAACTGGATAAGTTGATTAACGTTTTGAGCATCACAGAACTAGACCCAGTTGCCTCGGTTCAACGTGAGCTGCTGTTGGTCAAAGTGACCACCTCGCCGCAGACTCGCTCCCAGGTCCTGGAAACAGTTCAGCTATTCCGCGCCAAAGTTGTAGATGTCGCTCAAGATGCGGTCACCATCGAGGCAACCGGAAATAGTGAGAAGATTCAGGCACTCCTGCGTGTTCTCGAGCCTTATGGCATCAAAGAATTGGTTCAATCAGGTCTTGTCGCAATGGAGCGCGGATTGAAACCAGGCATTACCTCCCACGAAACATTGCACTAATTAACCCAGATTCATCGACCGAAGAAAAAACCCAACGAAAGGCAGAACCCAGTGGCTACCAAGTATCACGACGAAGATGCAGATCTATCCATCATCCAATCCAAGAAGGTTGCAGTCATTGGTTATGGCTCCCAGGGTCACGCACATGCTTTGAGCTTGCGCGATAGCGGTGTGGATGTTCGAATTGGCTTGGCAGAAGGTTCAACCTCTCGCGCAAAGGCAGAAGCTGAAGGACTACGCGTTCTTTCTGTTGCGGATGCTGTTAAGGAAGCTGATGTGGTCATGCTTCTTGCTCCAGATCACGTACAGCGCCACATCTACAACGATTCAATCAAGCCAAACCTTAAGCCAGGATCAGCACTCTTCTTTGGCCACGGATTTAACATTCGCTTCGGTTACATCAAGCCAGAAGCAAACATCGATGTTGCGATGGTGGCTCCAAAGGGTCCAGGACACTTGGTTCGTCGTGAGTACCAAGCCGGTCGTGGCGTTCCTGTACTTGTTGCAGTTGAGCAAGATGCAACCGGCAACGCTTGGCCACTGACTCTCTCATACGCAAAGGCAATCGGCGGACTTCGCGCTGGTGGAATTTTGACCACATTCACAGAAGAGTGCGAGACAGATCTTTTCGGTGAGCAAGCAGTTCTCTGCGGTGGCGCTTCACAGCTCGTTCAATACGGTTTTGAAACTCTCGTCGAGGCTGGCTACCAACCTGAGGTTGCATACTTCGAATGCTTGCACGAACTTAAGTTGATCGTTGACTTGATGTACGAAGGTGGAATCGCGAAGCAGCGTTGGTCAGTCTCAGATACAGCTGAGTATGGAGATTACATCTCAGGACCTCGTGTTATCGATCCAAGCGTAAAAGCGAACATGAAGGCTGTCCTTGCTGACATCCAAAACGGCACCTTTGCTGAGCGCTTTGTTAATGACCAAGAAGCTGGCGCACCTGAATTTAAGTCACTTCGCGCTAAGGGAGAGGCTCACCCAATCGAGGCTGTAGGCCGCGAACTTCGCAAGATGATGTCATGGGTCAAGGGCAACAACAAAGATGATTACCAAGAAGGTGTAGCTGCACGTGGCTAAACCCGTTGTATTAATTGCAGAAGAGTTAAGCCCGGCAACAATTGAGGCGCTGGGCCCAGACTTCGAAGTTCGCCATTGTGACGGTGCAAACCGCGGCGAACTTCTTGCAGCTCTTGCTGCTGGTGTAGATGCGGTCCTCATTCGCTCTGCAACAAAAATGGATGCAGAAGCAATATCAGCATCTAAAGGTTTGAAAGTTATTGCACGTGCCGGAGTTGGTGTCGATAACGTTGATATTCCTGCCGCGACTGCCGCAGGCATCATGGTTGTCAATGCTCCAACATCAAACATTGTCAGTGCTGCAGAACTAGCAATTTCATTATTGATGGCATCTGCTCGATTTATCTCACCTGCAAACGCAGCTCTTCGTGCAGGCAAGTGGGCTCGCTCCAAGTACACCGGCGTTGAATTGTTTGAAAAGACGCTCGGCATTGTTGGCTTTGGAAAAATTGGTCAACTTGTTGCTGCTCGCATGCAATCATTCGGAATGGATGTCGTTGCATACGACCCATACCTTCAACCAGCACGCGCTGCGCAATTAGGCGTTCGCTTGGTTGATTTGGATGAGCTTCTGCGCGTGAGTGATTTCATTACGATCCACCTACCAAAGACAAAAGAGACAGCTAACTTAATTGGCGTTGAGGCGCTCAAGAAAGTTAAGCCATCAGTTCGCATCATCAATGCGGCGCGTGGTGGAGTTCTTGATGAAGATGCGCTTTATGCAGCTTTGACTGAAGGACGCGTTGGCGGAGCTGGACTCGATGTATTTGCAACAGAGCCATGTACCGATTCACCCCTCTTTGCTCTCGACAACGTTGTTGCAACTCCGCACCTTGGGGCATCGACCGATGAGGCGCAAGAGCGTGCGGGTATCGCGGTAGCGGTTTCAGTTCGCAAGGCGCTGGCCGGCGAGCTAGTTCCAGATGCGATCAACGTTAAGGGTGGGGCAATCCACGAAGATATTCGCCCAAGCCTTCCTTTGGTCGAGAAGATGGCGCAGATCGCAACTATTTTGGCTGGCGAACTTCCAACCTCCCTCGATGTTCACGTCAGAGGCGATATCTCTGGTCATGATTGCTCAGTTCTTGCTACGAGCGTGCTCAAGGGTGCACTCACCGCTACTGGCGCGGAGTCTGTGACATATGTAAATGCACCAGGTCTCGCTGCAGAACGCAACATCACTTCATCTGTCACAACAGACCCGGAGAGTCCTGAGTACCGCAGCATGATCTCTCTTCATGCAGCATTTAGCGATGGGCGCTTGGTGGTTGTCGATGGAACTCTCATGGGAATTCGCAAGGTCGAGAAGATCATCAAGATTGATGGTTTTGATTTAGACCTTCCACCATCTGAGCACCTTCTTATCTTGCGTTACACAGATCGCCCAGGAATTGTCGGCATAGTCGGCAACTTGCTTGGCAAGTCTGGAGTCAACATTGCAGGTATGCAGGTTGCTCGCAGCCAAGCTGGGGGAGAAGCGTTGATGGCAATTACTGTCGATACCGACATCGCTCCCGAAATTGTTGCAACTGTCGAAAAAGAGATCGGTGCTGTTTCGGTCCGTTCAGTCACATTGATTGGGTAATTCATGTCTAAAACTTTTAACGTAGCAGTAATTGCTGGCGATGGAATTGGTCCAGAAGTTGTTGGCGAAGGCCTCAAAGTTCTCGATAAAGTTGCAGCCAAATACTCGCTCACATTCAACAAGGTCCACTACAACCTTGGTGCGGCTCATTGGCATAAGACCGGTGAAGTACTCAGTGATGAAACCATGGCCGAGATCGCAAAGAGCGATGTAATTTTGCTAGGAGCCGTTGGGGATCCAACCGTTCCAAGCGGAGTACTCGAGCGTGGCCTTCTTCTTAAGCTCCGTTTTGCGTTCGATCAGTATGTGAACCTGCGTCCAGCCAAACTTCATGCTGGCGTTAAATCACCGCTCGCCACAACTGCGCCTATCGATTTTGTGGTCGTTCGCGAAGGAACCGAAGGCCCATACGTGGGTGCGGGCGGAAACTTGGCATTTGGTACGGAAGCTGAAATCGCAACGGAGGAGTCTCTTAATACCCGCCGCGGTGCAGAGCGCGTAATTCGCGATGCCTTTGCACGCGCATCAGCTCGACCACGCAAGAAATTAACTCTTGTTCACAAGAACAATGTGTTGACTCATGCAGGTGGACTGTGGACACGAACATTTAATGAAGTTGCTAAAGAGTTCCCAGATGTCACAACAGATTATCTCCATGTTGATGCTGCATCAATGTTCTTTGTTACCAATCCAGAACGCTTTGACGGAGTTGTCACAGATAACCTCTTTGGTGACATCATCACCGATATTGCTGCAGCAATCTGCGGAGGTATCGGACTCGCTGCTTCAGGAAATATCAATCCAACTGGAAAATTCCCATCGATGTTTGAGCCTGTACATGGATCAGCTCCAGATATCGCTGGAAAGTCATTGGCAGATCCGACTGCGACAGTTATGTCTATTGCAATGCTTCTAGCTCATCTTGGTGAGCATCAAGCTGCCAGCGATGTCGAAGCAGCCGTTGCTGCCGACCTCGTGGCACGCGGAGTTTCAAAGCGCAGCACCGTCGAAATCGGAAACGCATTGGCAGGAGCTATCTAAATGAAGATCAACCTCAATCCAAACCCAACACCAGCATCTGACGCTGATCGCGAAGCAAAAATTGCTGCCGGCGGTTTCGGTAAGTACTACACAGATAACATGGTGATTGCGGAGTGGAGTGAGGCGACTGGTTGGGCAGATGCAGAGCTCAAGGCGTATGGCCCACTCTCACTCGACCCAGCCACATCTGTGCTTCATTACGGACAAGAGATTTTCGAAGGCATGAAGGCGTATACCCAGCCAGATGGCGGAATTAGCCTCTTTCGTCCAGAAGCTAATGCCCAACGCTTCAATAGCAGCGCAGTGCGCATGGCTTTGCCCGAGATCCCAGTCAAAGACTTTGTCGCAGCTGTCGAAGCGTTGGTTAAGCAAGATCGTGCATGGGTTCCTAAGAACATTGGCGAATCGCTATACATTCGGCCATTTATGATCGCAACAGAAGTTGGTCTTGGTGTCCGACCTTCCAACCACGCAACATTTTTGATTATCACCACGCCTGCATCTGCCTACTTCAATCCG
>Ga0214207_1000620_pt1 | contig 10022 bp, 14 predicted proteins | sample TroBogEpilimnion_6_FD_153045 | JGI IMG/M metagenome (GOLD analysis project Ga0214207, IMG submission 153045) | Freshwater microbial communities from Trout Bog Lake, WI - 13JUL2009 epilimnion | ecosystem: Environmental > Aquatic > Freshwater > Lake > Epilimnion/Euphotic zone | place: Trout Bog... | reverse complement strand
ACTGGTTCAAATAATATTGCGTTCGGTTATAATGCTGGTATTTATAGTACTCAAATCTCTAACAATAACTGTATATTTTTAGGAAGCAATCCAGGAACTACAACAAATATAAATGGTGCAAATACGTTTTTAGTTTATTCAACTGCGGCAAATGTACCCGCTCTTCAACTCGATATGGGTCTGAAACAATTAGGTGTAGGTATGGTTCCATCAAATGCCCTCGATGTAACTGGAAATGCTCGAATAAGTTCAAACTTAACATCTATCGGAAACTTAACAGTTGGAACAATTACAACACCTTCTAGTTATAGTGTGAATATCAACGGAACAACAAATACAAATAGTGTTGTTGCTTTTTACGGTGGTACATCTATAACTCCACAATTTGGTATTGGTTACGATAAAGGAGTTAGTGGTCTTGTAGTCAAAACAAATAGTAACTCGGGATCAGACTTTACAGGAACAGCATTGTGTGTGAATGCAAATGGTAGCTTAGGTATAGGAACAACTTCTCCTTTATATCAATTAGATGTATCTGGAACAATTCGTGGAACTACTTCTATAACAACTCCATCTCTTTACGTATCTTCTAATACAACACTCAGCGGAACTCTTACTCTCCCTACAATTCCATCAACTGCTTATCTAACTTTAAGTAAAGTTCTAAACTATAATCCTACAACTGGTTTGGTTGGTTATAGCGCTCTGGATATCAATACACTAGCAGCTGCTGATTCAAATACGATGAATGCAAATTGGGTAACGTCTGGAGGTGGAGTAGTTACATGGAATGGAACAGCAACAAGTGGAATAGTATCTGGAACTGGTGCAGTATATATTAAACCTATAAATACAACGTTTTCATCTACCGGAACTTTAACTATTTTAAACGGTTCTTGGAATATACAAAGTTTAACTCCAGGTAGTGCTGCTTATTATGTAGTATCGAGTGCAACAATACAAGTTGTAACATCCGCAAATATAGCAACTCAAGTAGGATCAAATTGGGTATTTATATGTGCAGTAAATGCAGATAGTTATTCACTTAAGTGGGGTCCAGGTTTTGTTACTATTCCTTCTGGTGGTGTATATGATTCTACGAAAAGTGGACAATCATGGAACGTTTTAGGAACAGCATCAAATGTTGCCTTAGGTTCAAACTCAGTAATTACAGGAGCAACATCTATTCTAATCGGTTCAAATACAGCAGGTAGTAATATTACGGCAAGTAATGTAATCGCAATCGGAACCAACGCTGCTACAAATGCTAATTATAGTAATACGATATACATAGGAAGCAATGCTGGTTACAGTGCTGGAACTTCTAATACTCTTGTAATTCCATCTACATCTGCTTCTCTTCCAACTCTTCAAGCAGATCTTTCAAATCGATACCTTGGTGTAGGTATGGCTCCATCCAATGCCCTCGATGTATCTGGAAATGTTCGTGTAAGTGGTTCAATTAATTCTACATTAAGTGTTTCTGGTGTATCAAGTTCTACTTTGACACTTTCAACTGCAAATGCTTCAACTTATTATAGTTTATTTTCAACTGCAACCGGTATTTCAATTAATTTCCCCTCCACTACTCCTCCTCAGGGAACATATTGGGTTGTTAAGAATAACTCGGTTGTGAACTATACACTTACATCAACAAATGGCGTATTTAACGCTGGAAGCAACACATATTACTTACAAGCAGGAATTGGAATAACAGTAGTTTATTCTGGAACTCAAACAGGCGGTTCTAATGCGTATTACACCTTCTAAATCTATATCAACAACAATTAATGCAGGTATACGACACAAGAAGTGTCGTAGATTTTCAAACATTTACATTTTCGGGTCATGCTCGAAAATTAGCAAACAAGTCTTTACTTCAAAGTATTCAGTTAGGTCATGCTGATTATGCGTGCTACTGGACGCTTGAACTTTTATGTTCCGGATTAGTTCATTCTATTTGGTCTACTTTCTTTGAATCTGCTTCTTTGTACATTCATCGTTCGTGTCCTAATATTTTTACGTATTTAGTAAACCAGTATGAACGATTTGCAGAAATTGAAAACATGTTTACCATTCATACTATGACAGAAATACGTAATCATGATGAAGCACGTATTATTGTATGTGAAGTAGCAACGGTTCTGGCAATAGCAAAGAAGCAGAAGACGATAACCCTACCAACTATTAAACCCGAACATGACTTTCTTCCTGAAACTGTTCGTGAAAACTTACGAGCAACATCTCAGATGATTGGAACACCGTTTCTGAAAGCAGAAGACCCGTTCGAACTAAAAATACCTTTTAATGAGTTTTGTTTTGCGATTCAGACAAAAGATACTTTAAGGGCATTTTATTGGTTAGCATGGATTTTGACATACGCACGGGAACAAAAGAAACGAACAAAACAACAGGTTGTGGTAGCAGAACGCAAAAGTCCATATTACTCTTCAAAGTATTCTAGACACTTAATTTGGATGATTTGGGATGTAATTAACGCAAATACAAATACGTATGTAGATGCCTTATTTAAATTATACTGTCTTCGTTGGGAACCTTCTAATTCACGATCAAAACAGACATTCTTATTGAGCGCTATCATGTTCGTTACAGAACCATTGGACGTAAGAGAACCTGCAAAACGAGATGAAAGTGCTATTCCACTTATGTTAGTAAAAATACCGCAACTATTGGAGACAATTCAGGCAACAAGAAATACTTTCCAACCTAGAGAGTAAATGGCTGGTCCAACTGCTTCACAAAAAATTCAGATTTCTGCTTTTCAGGGTCTTCTCTTCTATATTTTAGCAAATCCTATTACTTTCAAAGTCGTAGATGGTCTTATTACATCTATGACAGGTCCTTACACTGCCATGCGTGTCTTTGAAAATGGTCTTCCAACAGGGTTTGGTCTTCTTTTACATGCAACTGTATTCTTCTTAATTACTTGGGGATTAATGTATATTTAGAGTGATGATACACTATTTATATAATGTATCGCTTATCGTATTTGAATCCTGCAAATTGTCCTAAACCAACTAAAGTTTATAAGACAACATTCCTTTGGTGTGGATTTCAGTGTTTAAATCTACACGAAAAGACTTGTAGAACAGTTTCACCTACAGATCAAGACGGAGTTGTAAAAATTCAGCAACAACCTTTTCCAAATGTTTTATCTAGAATAGATTACTCTGAAGAAGTTGCAGTTAAAATATACCCTAACGGATCTTTTTCAGAAAATGATCAATTGTTTACGCCGATTTAAAAAGAGAAGCAATAGATGGACAGCATTTTTGGACATCAGCACAGACAACTGCTTCGACTTTCAAAATTTCAGTTTTGACAATTCCGATTGCTTCGATGAGGTAAGGAAGTGCCATGTTACACCAGATTAATAGTTCTGCCTTTTTATCTTCAGATAAACTTGAAGAACTGATTGCTTGACGAACGAGAGAAACAATCTTTTGAGCCTTATCGGCATCTGATAATTTAAGATCAGTTTCAACTTCGGCAACGGTCTTCATAACGAACTGAACGAGTTGAGACTTATCAGTGAAGTCTGGAAGGGCGGCGGCGACAGTTTTAACCGCAGTTTGAACGGCAGTTTCAACTACAGGTTCAGGCGCAGGGACGGGAACAGGGACTTCTTCAGTGGAGCTCATGTTTAATTTTAGGTCTTACAAAACTTTCTATAGAATAACATGGAAATCTCCGACATTGTCTACTTGGCATTTTCTACAATCATAGTCATCGTGGTTCTTCATATTGGTGTGTTTTGGGTATCGCGAATGATACAACCGCCTAAACCAAAGATTGTGTATGTAGACCGAACTCCTACCTTACCTATTGTTCCCGAAGTAGTCTCGGCGCCTATCATTCCTCCAGCTCCTGTAGTAGCCGAACCTCCTCCACAAAAATTGACCGTCCCAACTTACGACATTCCTCCACCTATTGTCCAGACCAGTAAACCTGAACCAAAAGGACCACCTGCACCATTAGAAACACGAAATACAGGAACCGTAGGATTCACAGGTCAGAAAAGTGAAACCCAACAATGATTTTAACATTATCCGCTATAATAGGTAATGAATAGGTTAAAGACTATTTATAAGTGGGATCCTGCGGTTCGTCTTACTCGTCAGGGAAACGTTGGTCCCTATGCGGTAAAAGCTCCACAAGGAGGTGGAATACCGGGATGGTTGTGTCTCACTCGTGATGAACAATCAAATCCTGTAGCACTTTGGGTTCCACGAAAAGAAAATCCTACACCACAAGTTGTCCGTGTTGTATGGGATGAACGATGCTTTGAGGATACTATTTTGCGTGTTGAATACACACCTTCGCATGTGTACCTTGCAGATGCGTGGATGTTAAATGGAACTCATTTGTTTTCTACTAAAACGTTCAGTGAAAGACAGGTAATCTTGAAATCTATCTTTGAACTGTATACGCCTTCTCAATTTGAAACGAGAAGAATTGATCTTCGTGAAAATGTGAAAGATATACGAGGATATGAATATTACAATAACTTCCAAAACGAAAAAGGAGTTTTTGCGGAATGTAAGAAAACCGAAAACTTACAATACGAGATTGTTGCTACGGATATACCTGATGTATATAAAGTAGCAGATGTAGGTTATTTGCGTGTGAGAACAATTGAATTATCTAAAAAGTTAAGAACTCTAGGTAAGGTATTTACATTAGAATGCGTTCAGAATGAAGATGGAACATGGACGCCCATAATAGAATCTCTTTCAAATACAAATGGCACGCAAACACACTAAAAAAATGTCAGTACGCCGTCACCGTAAATTAACTATGAAAAAGGGAGGAGGATACGGTTTCGGCGGTTCCGTTCTTTCTAACCCTGGAGGTGCCAATGCTGGTAATGCTCTCTGGAACTCTAATATGGGTAGCGACTGTGGACCAGGTTTTGAAAACCGTGGTGGAAACAATACTTTAGCAGGAGGTCGTCGTCGCCGTCATAAACATTCTAAAAAATCAAAAGGACGTCATCGCAAGATTCGCGGAGGTTCTAATACTGTAGTCAACAACGGTTCTACTGTTGCTCTCCAACAACCACGCACAGGTTATACATTTAATGGAAGCGGTGTAGCTGGAACTGCCGACACTGTTCCAGTTGGAAGTCCTGTAACATATGTTTAATATCTTTGAGTGAATTAATGAAGGCGAACGTAGATACTGCTATTGCAGCATTTCTTTTATTGATAACCATCGTATTCCTCGTCCAACGTCGTGTAGGATACTTAGCAGTATGGCTTCTCTTAATCACGATTGTTATTGGATACGGAGTTCGTATGCCTCTTACTTTAGCAGTGACTCTTGGTATTGCTACTGTAGCAGCAGTTGTATTAATTTCAGGTCAGGCATTGAAGGAAGGATACGAAAATCCAAATGAATCTGAAGACAAAAAGAAGGATGAATCTGAACCAAAACCACACTCTTCATCAAAAGGTGATAAGGCCGAGGATAACAATATGGATGCCCACATTGATGCGGGAACAACCATATTACATGCTTTCCAAAAGTTAAATCCAGAACAGGTTTTACAAATGAGAGATGACACAAAAGAGTTAATGGAAACTCAACAGCAATTAATGGAAACTCTTTCGTCTCTTGGACCACAAGTCAAACAAGGAGCAGAATTAGTTAAGAGTTTCCAGGGAATGTTCGGAGGAAACTTATCCGAGGTTTTGAAGCAGTAAAGCACCTGCTGCATATTTGAAGTATTGATGATTAGGATCCTTTGAATTTATTTCAATTAAAGGAACTGCTAATCCATGAGTAAGAATTTTCCATACAAGAATGGTTGTGCCGAGATTGTAGTGCTCTATAACCTCGCTCCAACGAAATATTGCAGATATAAATACATGTATAGTAGATGCTAAATACCATGCTACATTGGTAAATGATAGATCTACCTTTCCACCAAAATAAGTATATAAACTTGGAAATCCAAGAAAGCACACCCAGAAAAATACTTGATAAATAGGTTGAATAAGAATGGTAGAATAAGTCATCGCGTATTCTAAGAAATTAGAAGACCATAACTTCTTTTCAAGTTCTAGATACTTCCAAACAACGGAACCGTGGTTGGGATGTTCAATCAACTTTTTCAGGTTCGAGTTCGTGTTTGATTTCTTCTTCTGGTTCTGGTTCTGGAACGACATCTTCAATTACAATACCATCGGATGGAAATTCAGCGAGTTCAAACGTTTTAGGATTCATATAATACCATTTTGTGTCTTCTGGAAGTTCTTTCATAAACGATAAAAGTTTAGGTGTAATCTTATTATCATATGCTATGAGACAGTTAAAAAAGTCAGTACAATCATTTAAATTATCTGGACTTCCGTAACCAATCAATAACCAAGGAGGAGGTGGATTATGAAAGAGATCGCGTAAAGTGTATGGACGACGCCATTCATTTGAGAAATGAACTGCGTATTTATATTCAATATGAGATCCAAGAGAACGAACGACTTGATGTAGCATAACATAATTAGAACTGTCAATATCTAATTCGTGATAGTGTTCACCAAGTTGTTGTCGTCCTTCATTATCATATGATGACCACGTAACGCTCTCGTAGCGTGTTGATCGTCCGTAGATGCAATTATCCACAGCTCTGCAAAGAAGAACGTAACTACGAAAAATCCAATTACCAACCATCCAGGCAAAACGATCAAGATCTGCTTCGATACCATTTACTTCAGACATGTTTGTATATATGAAACGTCTAATGCGTAAAACCTTCCATCATTACACGATCTAATTCAAGACCCATGGCAATGGATGTTCCGAGAGCAGTAATAATGAAAGGTGCAGCAATAAAGAACCATGCGACTATACCAAGATTGAGACGGCAGAGTAAGTCAAGGATGTAAACGGTAGCAACACCGAAAATGAGTTTAGTTCCGGCAGTAATGAAGGCAAAATCTGCTAAATCTAAACCAAGTTGAATGGCAAGAAATAAAGCATAGAGAAGAGCAGGGGGGCACAAACTATCTATAAATTTCATTTTCGTGCTTTATGTATTATACATAAAATATGAACAACAAAGTCGAGCAAGTTATGGCATTTGCGGCAGTGGATCAACCAACTGCAGAAAAAGCGCTTTTAGATAATGATAATGATGTAGTTATGGCAATTACATCATTAACACCTGTTCCAGTTATTTCGGGAAATAAACATATTCCTCCTCCACCAAAAGTAGATGATGGTCATGATGAAGAAACACGTGAACGAATACGTAAGGGACGTATTTTAGCAGACATTCTTACCTACGCACCGCAAAACGACCTCCGCGGAAAGGCATCCCACTACCCCGCGCGGGAGGAACAAACTTTAGTTGCTGAGTGTAAGGAGCAACCGGTCCAACCATCCCCTTCGGTTTCTCAATAGTTACTGCAAACTGAATTGCATATTCCTGCATCTTTCGTTCCATATCATTGAAATCACTGAAAACATTCATTCCATACGTCTGTTCATATGCGCGTGTAGAAGCAGTAGCATATGTTTCGACATCATCTAACTTTTCAATTGTTTCAGCCCATTCATCTGGATTAAAATAATCAAGAGCATATTGAGTATCTCCAATCCATTCTTTCATTCCTTCAGTACTTCCAGAAGGTCGTGTATTATGTGGATTTGTAGGTTCCATTGGTTTAGAAAACAAAACTGGAATACCGTTATACATTGCTTCAAATGCTACACGACCCCAACTTTCGTATAAAGAAGGAACTAATAAAATACGAGTTCTTCTGAGAACATTTCGAATATCATCCTGTAAATCAATCCATTCAATGTTAGGAAGATTTTCTGGAACTTTTATTTGACTGTAGTATGGTCTAACACCTAAAAACTTACGGTCAGGGAACTTATTTGCTAATTCTAAAAACATAGGTAAACCTTTCAACATATTTGCATTAATTAATGTTATACAGTCTCCAGTTGGAATTGTTCCTTTTTCATTAAACTTAATTTCATTTTCAAGCATAGCAGGTCGAATACTTTCTACAATTCTGTAAGTAGGAGAAATAGGAACTTTTTCTACAATGTAATTTCGTACATGATTTGAAATAATCCAGAGAATATCTGTCCATTGTCCTGCTCGTTGGTAAGGAGCAATATTAGAAACATCTTCTCCAAAATGCATAGTTGTAATCAATGGTTTTTGAAAGCGTTCATTTAAACGACGCACAAGTTTCATCATTGGAAAATGTGGAGTAGACCAAACACCTGCTCCTCCTAATTCAGGTTCTGCATTTGTATAATAAACCCAAGGGAGACCTCTATAAACTCCACGAATTCCATTTCTACCGCGCATAGTAGTTACAAATGAAACATTATGACCTCGCGATTGTAATTGTTTAGCAATAGCGATGTCATGAAAAAAAGCACCACACGGATCAGGCATAATCTGTGCGAAGAACACGACTTTCATATTATTATTTATTCCCAGACTGCTTTCTGACGAACAAGACGCGTAGGATCACCTCCGCGTGCCCAAGGTTGAACAAAGTTATTGACTTCTTTCATTTCGTCTTTTACGGAAGGAATTAAAGGATCAAATTGTTGAGGAAAGAACTTGTCGGATACAGTAGAGCATTCCTTGCGTGTTCGGATGGGAGCACTTTGAATTAACTGACTTTCTGTATCCTTGCTGTAGACGGGGGGACCACCGCCCATATTTGGTGTTGTAGCCCAAGGACGAGCGAAGAGTTGTTGATGACCTTTGAGACGCTGTGTACCTGGATCACCTAAGGCAAGACGAGAGTATAAATCTACATCACAACCTCCAGCGGCAGTGTTACCAAAGTTACCAGTGTAGTTCATGGTGACAAAGGAAGAGGCAAAGTCGGCGACACGGTCAAAGTCCTGACAAGGTTCTGGTGGAGGACGAGCAGTTGAAAGATAATAGTTCTGTTGTGCCTTGTTGTCGCGGTAATCATAATCCTGCTGAGTTACATCTGACTTGTAACGGGTAGGAGCATAAAACCACGAAATTGGGTTTGAGGTTTGAGGTTCCTGGTCTGCCATGCTTATTATCTAAAACGGATAAACTTTCAGCGAAGACAACAGAAGGCAACAAGATGTCTGTTCTTTGTCCTTGTGATTGGATAGACCATGACGAATACGGAAAATATGTAATTGATATCTACGGACGAACAGATGAAGGCGATTCTGTAATGTTACGAGTGCGTGGAGTAAAACCTTACTTCTACGTAGCATCGGAGTACGACTTTGCAAGTGAAGAAGAGTTGACAAAACAGAATATCACGAAGATCAATATCACAAACGAAGAGAAATATGATGTATTCGCAGGGTTCAATAATTATGCTACAACCAAGGTCCAAAAAATTGAAGTAGAATCTATGAAAGATTTCAGGGCGGTCGTAAAAATAGCAAAAGACGCATATGAAGAAGGCAAACCAGTATACAAAGTATACGAAGCAAACTTACCTCCCCTCTTGCGTTTCTATCACGATTACGAAATACCTCCTGCTTCTCCTGTAGGTTTCATTAAAGGAGGAAAAATCAAGGATATGGAAAAGGCGTGGTATGTAGATGTATCAAATATCAGAAGCAGACCATCAAACGATGCTCCACTCAAAATAGCCGCGTATGATATTGAATGTACTTCAGAGAGTGGACAATTTCCAGTAGCAGAAAAAGATCCAGTTATTCAAATTGGTATTACAATTCGTTGGTCTCATAATATGTTATCAAATGTCCAACGAAGAGTATTTGTTCTAGGAGATGTAGCACCGTCTGATGATCCAACCGTAGTTTTCAAAGGTTATAAGACCGAAGGAGATATGATTGAAGGATTTCAAGAATTTGTTCAAGACGCGGATCCTGATGTTATTTGCGGATACAATACATATGGTTTTGATGACAAGTTTCTAGCAGAACGAGCAAAGCGTAATAATATCAAGTTAGATCTTTCAAGAAGTAAGATTTATGGAGACATTATGCAGAAAAAGACATTTGAATTG
>Ga0214207_1000613_pt1 | contig 10061 bp, 13 predicted proteins | sample TroBogEpilimnion_6_FD_153045 | JGI IMG/M metagenome (GOLD analysis project Ga0214207, IMG submission 153045) | Freshwater microbial communities from Trout Bog Lake, WI - 13JUL2009 epilimnion | ecosystem: Environmental > Aquatic > Freshwater > Lake > Epilimnion/Euphotic zone | place: Trout Bog... | reverse complement strand
AAGAATATAGCACTGTGCCCATTTCTTGAACCTGAAATTGTATTATCAATAGTCCCAACATACTCAATGGGTTCCTTCATCTTGTCCAAGAATTTCTTTTCCATCATAAACACTCCGCAAGGAAATGGACATCCTAAGAATTTGTGACCAGATATACTTATAGAGTGAAGGCATTTCTTAAAAAATAAATCATATTCCAAAAATGGCAGAGCAAAACCCATCAGTGCACCATCCCCGTGCATGTAAAAATCATTTTGTTTTTTATGCTTGCACAGAATTCTGTAAATTTCCCTTGGATTGTCTATAGCACCCTTCATTGTGGTTCCCAGATTTACACATATAATGGCTGATTTATCTTTATGAGTTATCAATTTTGCTTCAAAATCATTATAATCCATCTCACCGTTTTCATGTGCTCTTATCAAACAATATGGCAATTTCAAAATCTTTGCTATTTTTTGTATTGAATAATGGCTTTCTCTCGAACTATACAGTATTCCATCTGGAAATGCCTCCCGACCCATATAAAGTCCTTGTAAATTACCAATCGTGCCTGATTCGACCAAACATCCCCATGAATTATTGTCATCAAATTGCCATAGATTTTTGAAAAAGCGTAAAACATCTTTTTCAGCTTCTTTGGTATGTGTTTTATAAAGAGATGGTACGTATGGATCGCCGACATTATTAATATTATACCTAAAAGTGTTGAAAACAGGTGAATAATCATATGCCAAATTACAAGGGTATCCGAGGGAATATTCTTTAAACTCGTCAAATTTGGAAAATAATTGTTCGTCCATCAATGTTTTATAAATGTTATCCTTATAAAGCTTTAAATTTATTACCTGGTGTAAAATGTCAAAGGTGAAAGCAGTTTCAATTACAACTTCTCAAATCCATTTTTTTGATTCTCTAAAGGATGCCGCAGAACATTTTGGATACAGAAGCCCAAGTAGTATTGCGAGAGCTATTGAAACAGGGAAACCAACAAAAGATTTTGTATTTTCATGTGTAAAGGATACTGCTCTTCATTGGTCTGTTCTAAACTCCCCATCAATGAAAGGTAAATATATTGGAGATTTCGAAGGACCTTGTGTATATCTCCTGCGTTTCAAATATAAAAATGGTCTTGCTGTAAAGTTTGGTGCGAGCAAGGATTTTAAAAAACGTGTCAGTGAACACTTGAGAACATATCCTCAACTGCAAATTTGGTGTATCCTTGAATGTAAGAATTTAGAGTCTGCTGTGAAAACTGAACTGTCATTTAAGCATCGCATAAGGCAATTCATGTCATCCATCAAGTTACCAGAGGATGGCAAGAAACAACATACATATACGGAAATATTATTGGATATGACAATTGAAAATGCTGAAATCCATTTGAAAGAAGCTTGGGAAAAAGTAAATCTGGAAATTATTTCAACGGATGCCAATTTGTTGGAATTGGAAAACAAAAAGTTGGATATCAGAAAATTGGAACTTGAAGTTGAAAAATATAATTTGTTAATGAAACTAAATAAAATTGGTATTGATGTGTAATGAATCATTGATTTCAAAATAGTAAAAGTAGAGGAATGCACAACACACATTTTTATTTTTGTATTTTGTAATATTTTTGTATTTTGAAATATTTTGTTTTTAAATTTTATAAAACCCTACGTTCGTGTTTAGATTCATGGGGAAATTTCTATGATGTAAAACAGCTTTTTTGTATTTACCTGGTCCACTGAAGAGACCATCATCCTGCAATGTTTCATTCACTGCATTGGTTATGACAAGGTGGATTTGTAACCGCTCACTGGGGTCACTATTGGCTTTGCGGGGCACTGTCCTGTACTGGACAACATTTGACATTGCTGCCACACCGAGATATGTAAATGGTTTGTTGATCGTTCCCCGATAATATACGTGAAAATCATCATACGCTTCCAGACTTTCAAGCAGTTCATGATCTGCTTTCCCTTGATTCTGCCCAGAATAAAAGACTTCATATTCATCTTTATGAATATTTTTCAGGATTCGGTCCTCGCTGGAATAATCATACTGATGTCCATCAATTGAAGTTGTCGGCTCGCTGGTGATAGTGATAATCACTGGCATTTTCTCGGAAGATATAATAATGTAACGGTGTATGTCTGTGTGCAAATTCAAATATTTTGCTTTCAATTTTTTTTGTTTTCGTGTTTGTTAAAATTAAAATTAGTACTTAACACAATATTGATTTGTGTAATATATCAAATGGAAGTGGAAAAACAAGACGAGCAAACAGTATCCGATATTCCATTACATATATTGGAAACTCATATTTTTCCATTATTGCCAATAGATACAAAATTGGATTTCAAAGTATTACCACGGAGAATTCCACATGAAAATAAAAAAGTTATTGACGCTTTTTTACAAGAAAAAGAAAGACACGCATATGTCCATGAAAACAATATAAAGAATGGCGAGTTGCGTTTTTTGGATATTCGGAAACGAATTGGCAATTTAACTTATTCTTATGAACAATATTTTCTAGATGAGTATGATGCATTCTTGGCTGTATATGAAGATGATGTATTGATACGGATGTTGATGCTATGATAAAAATTTGAAACTAATAAAAGGAATAGGTGTGACTAGATTATTCAAACATGTCTTGCTATCTGATAAACCATGTGAGAACTAATACATATTTTTCCATCAATAATGGGAACCCAAAACCTAGTGTTCTTGCATTCAAACGAAAAGTAGATGCGATACAAATGATTCATACTCTCAAAACTTTCGAAAATGAATTGGAAATCTACATACCGAAACGAGTAAATATATCCCTTGTTACATCCACATTCAAAATGGCCGGATTGGAATATTGCCTTCTAAATAAACGGGGAAATGTCTTGAACCATAATTATTGTAGTAATATTTTTAACACATACGATGAAGAGGGTTATCTCCAATGTGTATTTGATGGCTCTCCATCTACGTTATAAAAAATAAATCCTAAACGGTAATATGATGTGTTGAATTTATATGTAAACTGCTAAACATGTCCAAGACATCACTTTCCTGAAGCAATTTTTCAACTTTGAAGTGAACGCTTTGAAGCAAATATACTCTCATACGGGACACATTTGAAAATGCTGTTTGTTTTCTTTCGAGATTTACGTATAATTCTTGAAGTGATGTGAAGAGTATTCCAACATGTTTTATTATGATTGAATTACCATCAAATTTCATTGTGAGCGGCATTACATTCTGTTGCATTGCATCTTTCAGAGCTAGTTCTGGAAGTACGCATCTAAACGGTATTACAACTCTCATATGTTGATCATAGTTGTATGCTTTTGATATTTGTTTGTATATCGGATGTTGCCGAATTTCGTTTGAGTCGAACGTACAAGCGTTTGCGACAAAATCCCAAAAAGAGTCGTCAAGGTAAAGTGTCATTGTGTATTATAGTCGGGTATTTGTATAAATTTTACATTTCATTTTTTTCATTAAATTTCATTCAAAAGTATCAGAGTAAATAATTTTGCCTTCTTGATTGGCATAATAATATGTATTCTCAAAACAATCCACAAACAAGTCAAAAATATCTTTTTCACCATTACTCGAAAATTCATCGATAAGTGATAAAATACCAATACACACATCATCCATTTTTGCCAAACCGGTACTCACACGTGCTGTATTGAGAGCACACAACACATCTATTTTTATTTCATTATCCAAACCATTATGATCCGCTCTCAAGTATTCAAATATAATTTTACCAAACTGCATGTGAGGGATTTCAGGCGTTTTGAATATAAAAGTAATATCAGGCATTCTATTATCTAGGTTGAAGTTAAATGCCTTTAAGTAATAAAAATTACATTTGTTTCTTACCAAGTCATCCAATCCACAATATCAAATTCCTGTTCATCGTTTTCTTCATCGGCAATTTCGACATAATGAGACGCGACTTCAGTGACTTCAGTGACTTCCACGGGAATCTTCATCCAAATATTGTTTACGACTTCTGACAGCTTGTCCATGGCAATGGTATATAGGTATTGGATGTTCATTGTGTATAAATAGTGTTTGTCTGTAACCTTTTATACACATTTTTTATTTCAGTATTCAATTTTTTTCATAATTTTCGTTTTTTTTCAAATTTTGAAATATTGTCAAAATTCTCTAAATACCAAGTGACATCAAACATACAATCATCAGAATTTTGAGAATCAGTTTCATCGTAATCCAAAGATGGTGGAGATGGTGCAGTATATTGAGGCAGCGGGATTTGCCTCATCGGCCACCATTGCTCTGACAAGACATCTTTGGTCGGGAGAGCAGGAAATTCAAACTTTGGCATGTTGATATTCAATAAAAAACTTCGAAAGAAATTTCATTTTTTTATTTCTATGTGCTTATCCTTAGCACATAATCAATTCCGCAAAGTCTTTCAAGACTAAATACTTTCCAAAGCTATTGTGGACATTCCAACGATACATCATCCGTGCTTGCCATCCTCTGAAAGTGCTTTGGATCGTAGTGGCTGACATATCTTGCACAAATCCTTCTTCGCGGATCTTGGAAATAATTCCCTTCAACTTTTCAAACCGTGCCTCTTGTTCTTTACAATCGTTATACACTTTGGTCAAATGTGCATCATCTTTATTTGGGACAATGTACTCGTCATTGTCGTCATATTTCAACCCAAATTCAACACCATCCACCATCTCGTAATATATTTTACACGGCATTTCGGAGGTAACCTTCTCTAATTCCTTCCACTGAATGCCAAAGTCAAACATTCTCTCTACCAAGTTCATGAATTTGTGCAATGCATCAGGAGAGGTCCCCAAGCGGACAAAGGCTATGATAATGTGCTCTAAATGTTCAACATTTTGTAAAGAAGCGGAAAACGTCTCCTCTAAAAAACTTAATCCAATCCGTCTATCTTTCTGGACTGATAATGTGACAATGCCCGAAAATTCGAGACAGACCTCCCCATCAGGACTATCCGTCATGCTCTTATGGAAAAGATCAAAGCAACTGTTGTACTTGGTAAACATTTTTTGGAGTTGGAATTGTATAAGTGGGATTGACACTTATTGTAATTGTGGTACTCTTCATTTTTTTTCTTTGGGTTTTCAAGTCTAAGAAACAAACAAAGCAAACGGTATTTTATGTATTAAAAAACCATGTGGAAAAATAAGAACTATAACAAATACCCGTATTATATTCATGCGGTTTTCGTGCCTTTGTCTGTGAGGCAAATTTGCTTGCCTCTGCAAAGTAGGTTCTTGGCATGTTATAACCGATGAGGCTCATTGTCTGGTAAGCCTTGCAAAAGTTGGATAGGAATAGGCTATTTGGCGATTGTGCATACTTGAAATAAAATGGGGCAAGAGGAGAATCGGCCTTATCACAATACCCAATATTAAGGTCAAGCGGAGGTTTCCCTGCTGCTTTTAGACCACGTTGTGTAATATTCGGATAATCTTTATATTTGATCGTATTGCAAAGGCCGTGCATATCTGAACAAAACCAACCTCCATTGTCACTCAGTTTATTCATATTAGAAACAACACCAACATAATAATCTTTATCGAATTTCTTTGGCGTGGCAGTCAGTTTATCATTTCCTTTATTGCAAATATCCTCGGGATGAACACGCGCACTGCCAATTGTATGCCCACCTGAGAGGAGAACAACTGTTTCATTCAAGTGAAGACCGAATTTTTCATTTTCCATTCCATATTTTCCAAATGTGTCTTGGAGGTTATATGCGTTTGAATGTTCAGATGGCAGACGTGTTGTTTCTTGCACTTTTTCAACATCAACACGTCCTGGTAGCCAACCACATCCGGAAACAGGTGCCCCACCATTTGCTACTACTGCAAGATATCCTGAGAAACTAATACAATCTGCAAACGACATTTTGCCACATTCTAGAGGATTTTCAAGGCGTACTTGAGTACAGAGACCACCATTACCTGACATACCGACAAGAAGTGATTGACAATTCAACATACCATTATCTTGAGGATTTGGATTCTTGGCTGTATCATAAACTTTACTTGCAACTGCATTTGCAATTGTTTTCCGAATTCCTCCATTGCATCCACCACCTGATGTTGGATTGTTCTTGTCATAAGTGCCACAATCATGAAAAGCATAACGTAGACAATTTCCAGCATAACCATCAAGATCTGATTTGATGTAAGGTAGTACTTTGACACGAAGAGCGTTCATACACTTTTCAGCAGACGCAAGTTGTTCTGTATGTGTTTTTCCCGGATACTGTGTCATATCCATGTTCACATTAGCTTGAGCAAAGCCCAGGAATGCAAAGAGCATCACAATGTAGAAGTTCATTTTCTACATATGAGAGACAGTTTGGCTTTAAGTAGTTTATCATTCATATCTATTTTGCTTCTTTATTCCTGTCATCTTTGAATTTGTTTAGTACATTATCTCGTACACTTCTATAATTACCCCGAGATTTTCTATCTATTTTTGATATACGCTCATTTCTTTGATCAAGTATTTCTCTTTGTTCCATGGTCATTGCATCATTGATTGGAGGTGTGGTGCTGTGATGATGCTTTTTCAGCAAGTTTAATCCTTTTGAAATGAGATTATCTAAAGTAGCATTCATATCCTTCTCTACCCATTTAGGTTCTCCATTATCATCTCTTTCATATACATTCATCGTACTAGGTTTCTTAATACGCTGAAGTGTCACATTCTTATTTTCAGGAATTTCGGGGTTCAGATGAATTTTTTCAATAATATTTGGAATACCATCTCCAAGAATATTCTTCAAGCAATTTGTCAATAAATCAAGTTGCTCTTCAACCTGCTTGATATTTTCTTCTCCAAGAGGATTTATGTTAATTGTTATGTTGATATTGTTTGTAGTATTGTGACTATTCGTTGTAGTCGTAGTTGTGGAAATTTGGTTATGGCTTTGAGTTACTTGATTGTGACTATTTTGATAATGATTATCTATGGAATTGTTATCATGGCTATCACGGGTGCTATTAATAATGTATGATGGTTTTGATTCATCACTTGAATGCATTTGTGTTTTGTGTCTCGATAATCCACTAGCATGACTAAAACGTAATCTACATATAGGGCATTCATGAGGCTTGTTATCATATTTCTGTTGAAGTTCTTCAAGTAATACTGAAGGTGACTTTTCTGAAAACATTGAATTACATGGATGCTTTCTCGAAAGGTGTTCTACGTAATGTGTTTTATATTTTGCATTATAATGACATCTCTCACACTTGTATTCCATTATAAATATTGGTCTATGGAAACCTTTATATTCTAGTATTCTCCATTCAATTCCAAACATAAAGTAAAAATTCTGATTTGAGGAAAAGTCCCAGAAAAATGAAGAGGGTACCTGCGCAATGATATTACCATCCCTAGGTTCTACGTCCGTTCAAATCATCAAAGAAGGTGAGCAATACCCACGTAATCACTATGTGTTTTAGATATGTAACGTGAATATTAAACCCCAGATGTGTTTCTCAAAAAATTGGGATCCAAGACCTCGTACCTGACCTACATACTGAAACCATATTTCCCTCCATTACCATTTTTATAAATGTTAAAACTACACTGGTTTCAGTGCCAATTACCAATTTTAGGCTGAAGGGGGTACCAACAACTTTGCATGGGACTTTTCTGGCGAATACAGTTTTTAATTTTTACATAAAACTAAATTTGACATTTTGAATACACAATTTTTATTACACACACTTATTTCAATATAGGTATTTGAATAAATTAAAAATCTCGATTCATATCGTTTTGCAATATTTATATTTCTCGTTTATCTTTGCGGGGAAAGAAATACCTTGAAGTAAATGAATATTTGGAATGCCAAATCACTTGGAAGTTTGTCTGATTTGACAGATGACTTTTCAAATGTTTCAGTTGAAACATTTCCCCCATTACTATATGAAGTGAAATGTACCCCATATACATTTCAAGCAAGTGTGCAAAAAGATTCTTTGAATGAATGTGATCGAATTTCATTTGGTGGGAAAAAAATATGTGTTCAAATTTCTGTTTATTGGGATGATAATGAACACATGTATCCACAATTGGATGGTGTATCTTACAATGACAACTGTACATTGACCGAAGATTTCAAGCTTGAAAGAAAACATGGTACGGTAAGAATGCTCAAAACTGCTTTGAAATTCTTGGCAATGCTCTATCCAAAAATTAATGGTGTGTTGTTTCGAGATACTAGTTTTATGAAGTGTGTCAATGATATCAAATTAAATTTGTCAGAGTTTTACATTGCTAAGCATGGAAAAACTTGGTATCAAGAAAAGTTTGGTGCAGAGCCATATGATAATGAATTTTATTTCCAGAATTTGAAAACATTGAATAATAAGCTTGATGCCCCAAAGTCACTTACATTTGAAGATTTTTACAATCAATACATTCTCATCAACAAAATAAGAATGCGACAAAAATTCAAAGCAATCAAAGAAGTGTATGATGAAAGTACGACATACAGAGAATTTGTCAAACACTTGCATAATAAAAGTAGTGACTGCATCGTTTTCAACAAATGGCTCTCTTATTTTATTTCAAAACAAGGAGGTGCCGAATTGAACTTACAAAATGCGTTTTTCATTATCAAAGCTGAAATCATAAATGGATGGTCTGAAAACATTTCTTTTCGTGTCGTGACGAATAATATTTAGGTATGGCATAAATTGCTCCAGACAAATTTATGTGAATAAAGAATCTGAAAACTAAAGATGGTGATAAAATAAAAAAACTCATTCTATGAAAATATTTATGCGCAACAATATTTATTTCTAAAAATGTGAAAGTCATTTGCCATAACTATTTATCAAGAAGGCAATATATCAACATAATTTGGAGGAGAGTTGTCACCATGATACGTGCATTATCAGCACATTCTTTGAGAGTATATCCTTCGAATACTAATTCTGTCAAGAGTACATTAAAAACATATGTGCATATCAAGAAATGGTCAAATAGAATAAGTGATGTCATAAATTATTCAAATCCGTTGATATTTACACTAAAAGAATTGCTCAAAGGACAGATAATATCGGAATACCTCACAAACGTGTACGATATTCAAAACAATGTAGATGACGTATTAAAAGTAATTGTACTTCTGGAAATATTAAGATATATCGTAAAAACAAGTATTGAGAAAGTACCGCCTTTTGTGTATGATCAATATGCCATACTTCTTTTGATTAATTTTCACCAATTTATAAACTTGTAAATACCTGTGTAAAATATATAGAAATGCTCAAATCTCTATTAAAAACGGCTCACCCTTCATCCCCTATTATCGTTGCACATCGAGGATTTCAACCCGAAAATATGATGGAAGGGTTTAAAAAGGCTGTTTTGAGTGGAGCAAAAATGATAGAATGCGATGTAAGGATGAGTAAAGATGGCTTTCCTGTTGTCCTCCATGATAAACGTATAGACAGAACTACAAATGGTAATGGATATGTTGCAAATATGAATAAATATGAATTGGAAAAGTACAATGTACCATCTTTTGATAGTCTGTCATCATTCGTTGCAGATAATGATGTCTGTATGGCAGTGGAAATAAAAGATTTGAATCAAACAATGAAAAATGTGGAGATGTTGTCAAAAATTATTTTATTATTGCAGAATCACGACATTGTTGACAGATGTGTGGTGATAAGTTTCAACAAACATATTATTACACGACTAAAAGAGCTTGAACCAAATATAAGTACAGGCCTTGTATATGGTCCATTGATGTTGAATGACCCAATATACTTGTGTAAAAAACATATGGCAGATCATCTTTGGCTTCACCACGATCTTGTATCAGCTGACATTATTTCAAGCACCAAGAGAGAAAATTTAGAACTTTTTGCTTGGACGGTGAATAAAAAAGAAGATTATGATAGAATCCTTCAACTTGGTGTTATACTCCAACCAATTAAAAATGTTACACTTCAAAAATAAAAATTTGAAACTATATAAAAGATTAACAACTTTGAAGTTTGAAGAACATTAAGCTT
>Ga0214207_1000612_pt1 | contig 10072 bp, 7 predicted proteins | sample TroBogEpilimnion_6_FD_153045 | JGI IMG/M metagenome (GOLD analysis project Ga0214207, IMG submission 153045) | Freshwater microbial communities from Trout Bog Lake, WI - 13JUL2009 epilimnion | ecosystem: Environmental > Aquatic > Freshwater > Lake > Epilimnion/Euphotic zone | place: Trout Bog... | reverse complement strand
CCCGCACTAGATGTGACCTTTGATACGGCTGTTGTAGTCCCAACCAAAAGATTACCACTGGCATCCAGCGTAAGTGCTTGGGTGAAGGTGATGGCGTTACCTGCTGTGCCAGAGGGGGCGTTGTACCAAGCGTGAATACCTGTGCTGTTTTGTTCGTAGCGTGTTGCGTAGTTAGTTTGCTTGTATTTCCAACCGCCGTTGTAGTATGCATTGCTAGACACATTAATTTGGTTTGTATAACCAGAAACTGCGCCCCAAGTGTTAATGTCAAAACCTGTTAGTGTTGCCCAAGCACTAGGAGTAACACCCAGTCCAAGGTTGCCGCCAGCCGGATTAAGGATGAGGTTGTATGCCACAGCGGAATCATTCCGCATTGCTTGGAACCAGCCATCACCAGTCGATCCATTGATTCCACCGTAAACGCCATAAAGACCGTTCGTAGACGAAATCAAAAATCCGCCAGAAGATGTGCCAAGAGTAGGCAGTCCTACTGCCTCACCAACGGTTTGAAGTTTGACTTTGGGCGAACTCGTCCCAATACCCAGACCTGTGCTGGTCAGGCGCATTTGTTCGGAGTTATTTGCGTACCATGCCCAATAATTATTGCCGCCTCCATACCAATATTGCGCTAGTGTGTGCGACGCAAAACTCCACTGCACATAAGGATTTGCAGAGCCGTCTGTTTTAACAAGATAATCGGTGTAATAGTTGCTGCCGCTATCTCCAATTCGCATACCACCCGATGCGCTTGTTGTAAAAACGGGGACAATTACGTTTAAGCGTTGATTTGATGCAGTGCCACCAACACTCAAATTCGTCCCATCAAACGTCAGCGCAGAACCAGTAGTAAGCGCACTTGTAGAGCTTGCGTAGACAACACCGTTAGCGGTGAATGAGGTTAAGCCTGTGCCGCCCGATGTAGTGGGGAGTGCAGTGCCAGACAAAGTAATCGCTAAAGTGCCCGATGTGGTAATAGGGCTACCAGAGATCGACAAGAAAGAAGGAACCGTTGCCGCCACGCTTGTCACAGTCCCTAACGGGTTAGTAGACCAAGATGTATTCGTTCCGTCCGTAGTCAGGAATTTGCCCGAGTTACCCGTTTGGCTAGGTGCTAAAGCGTTAAACGCTGCGTTAGCCGTTGTTTGACCCGTACCGCCATAAGCGATACCGACTGCATTACCAGACCAAGTAACCGAACCAGAGATGCTGCTTGCCGAATTAAAACTTAAAGTAGCGTTGCCCCAAGATGCTGATGTGGGAACATAGGAGTGCACATCCCAAGTGCCGTTAGTCGTTGAGTTGCTTAACAAAATAACGTGTGCTGCACCACCTGCTTGTAACGCTAGGATTGATGTAGTGCCATCATGCGCGTTAATTTGTACGGATGAATAAGTAATGTTATTGTTGAAATAATACGTCTCACCGATTGTTAGCGTAGTGGCATCAGGCAAGTTAAATTGCTGTGATTGCGTACTGCCATTAACGATCTGATATTGCGCTGAAGCAATCGTCAGGTTAATCGGTGTAGAACTAGAAGTGATTGTGGTTGTATTAGGAATGAAGTTATTGGCAAACACGTTTTGATTTGTGTCACGCAATACAACCGAGTTCGCACCGCTAGAAGAAGTCACCCCTGTGCCGCCGTTAGCAACCGCTAAAGTACCGGACAATGTAACAGCGCCAGCAGTTGCAGAAGATGGCAATAAACCCGTTGTGCCGCCACTAAACGTAGAAACAAAGTTTCCAGTTAAAGCCGATGTGGGAATGGTTGTTGAGGCTGTAAAAGCCCCTGTTCCATTGCCATACACATAACCTGTCAACGTAGTAGCGCCTGTGCCGCCGTTAGCGACCCCAAGCGTACCGGCAAGGGTAATAGTGCCTGATGTGGTAATCGGGCCACCAGAGGTCGTTAAACCTGTCGTGCCACCAGACACAGCCACCGATGTCACTGTGCCTAAAGGGTTAACCGACCAAGACGTATTAGACCCGTCAGTCGTCAAAAACTTACCGGAGTTTCCGGTCTGAGCAGGCACAAGAGCGTTAAAGGCAGCGTTAGCGGTCGTTTGCCCTGTGCCTCCGTTTGCAATAGCAACAGTGCCGGTGACGTTTGCGGCGTTACCCGAGATATTGCCCGTGACCTGAGAACCTGGCAGGCTTAAAACGCTTAAAGTCGTCAGCGTTGAGTTACTGGTTGCGGTGATATTAGCCGCAGTGCCGGTCGTGTTTTGATTGAGCGTAGGGACATCGGCTGCTTGAATAGACGCCAAGGACGTATTCGTGCCATCAGAGCGCAAATATTTACCCGCGCTTTGTGTACCCGCCAAAGCCGTAATTGCCGCCGCTTGGGTGCTTTGACCCGTTCCCCCGTTGGCAATAGGCAATACGCCGGTAATGTCTGCTGTGGAAATATCGATTAAATCCCAAGCCGAGTTTGTGCCATCGGTTTTTAGGTATTTACCCGAATTGCCCGTCTGCGCTGGAGCCAAAGCGTTAAACCCTGCATTAGCAGTGGTTTGCCCTGTGCCGCCCAAAGTAACGGGGACAGTGGATAAACTGATGGTAGAACCCGAGACAACGATAGGCGATTGACCTAAATACTGAATCGTTCCAACTGGCCCAACGGTTTGGGTTGTCCCGTCCGAGAAGAAAAACTCAAGATATAAAGCGTTGTTAATCTCAACGGGTTGGACATCGGTAACGCTACGCCCTGCTACGCCACGATCAATCCGAACGATCAGGTTATTACCGTCAACTACGACAACTTTAGACACAGCCATTTTTTAATCCTTAAAGTACAGTTACACCGTCCGAGCGAACCAAGAACATCAAGAAAATGATGTCATCTTCAGCCGGGGTCGGAGTGTTTGCCGCAAATGAAATCTTGATCTTCCCTGTAAAGCAAACAGGATTAACGGCGTTAATGTCTAGCTCTGGGTCTGTGCTAATCAACCCCCAGGCGGTATCATCAATAACCAAAGTAAAAGACCCCGCCGCATCAACCTTGTTTGTGATCGTCAGGTTGATTGGGGTTGGTGTCGGGGTGTAATTGGAAACATCGAATGACAAACCATTACGGGTGTCAATCAGATTTGAAATCTCGCGCCGCGCAATGTTGGCGGTAATGGTAGCTGTCGATAAATTGACAGGCGCGCCGGCTACGTCTTGAAGGGTAATGTTCCAATACCAATTTTGCTGATAGACAAGCTCGCCGGTAATAAGGGGGTTATCAAAACCCGAGACTTGGGTAATGACATTTTTGCTAAAAAGCGACATGATTTGTTCCTGTACTCAGGTTTTGACGCTCCCCACGACCTCGCGGGGGACGGAATCTTGTCATGTCTTGTCGGTTTAATTATGCCCTAATTAGGCGCAGAAGGCCAAATGATATTAAACGGATAACCGGATTGTTTTGTGATGTCACGCAGGGCTTGGCGGTACGTTGCCCAAGCGGTTTGCTGGTCAGCCGTAAGTGGGCCATTGGGTATCTGCGTCCAGTCTGAGTTAAAAAGCTCTTGTTTTCTTTTGCTTAATATGTCAGTAATTGCAAAACTTGCACAAGTTATTTCATCAGCCTGAACCCAAGTCAAAGTCTCATAATGGAATAAATCAGTTGAGTTTTTTTGCAAAACTTTATAGTTATTCCAATCGTTAAATTCAATCCATGTTTCATCGGGAATAAATGTACTTTCCATTACCTGAGAAACGTAGCCATTATTAAGTTGAATATAAGTCATCGCTTAAATCCTTGAATTAAGATTTGCGTCCCGTTAGTTGTTGAACTTGGAGCAGATGTTGGTGTTGTTATATACCCGCTAACAGTTCCAGCAGAAGCCGTAAAAACAGTAACCGATACAGTTTTTAATCTTAAAGATATTACGCAAGGATTGGAAATCCCTGAATTTGTAGACACTACATAAGTGTATGTAGTCAAAGTGCTAGAGCTAAACACGGTGTAAGTTGCAACTTCTGAACCGTTAACTATCAAAGAAAAAACAGATGTGCTTGTGTATCCAGTAATAGGCAATCCACTTCCATTTATGTAGTTGCTGATAGCAGTTATAAAAAATGTTGTGTAAATGATTCCAGATGTTAAGTTAGGAACACTTGCAGTTAAGAAATCATAATTAACTGTTACTGTTGTCCCGCCGGTATATGAAAATCCGTTATAAGTAGATGGAAATGAAACAGATTGAGGGAATGTTTGATCTGAACCAAGTGAAGGATTTACTAAAACAGAAACAGCATTTAAGTTAATGTTTCCCGTAGCCACCACGTTACCGTTTAAGGTCATGGTAGTGCCATCAAACGAGATATTAGTTGTTGCGTTACCAAAAGCAAAATTTCCGCTAGACACAATGGTTGAGCCTGCGCCGGTCATCGTATTACCGGAAATCGCAGGGCTACTGCCCACAGTGGTGATGAGGTTAGGCGACCAGTTAAGGCTAGACGAGATCGGGGAAAGTGACGATGCGCCGCTTTCGTTCTCCACGAGGTAGCCAAAATAATAAGTATTCACCGGCAACGTGATGTCAGCAAACGTTAAAGACGAGGATGGCTGGAAAGGCTGTGCGTTGGTTGCGCTTTGAACGCCCCACAATTTCCAATCCGTTGTCGCAGGGCTTGCCACCGTTGTGTAAAACAGCGTTACCTTTGTCACCCGACCCGTTGCGGGGATATTGCAGACCACATCAAAATGAGGAACCGTTGCGATGGTGTTGATGTTTACAACAGTCGGAGCCGTGAGATTACTAAAGTAGTTGGGGTTTGATAGATTGCTGTTTGGTGAAGGTGAGAAAGAGTTAAACCCGCCATCTAAATATACGTCTGGGTTGTATTCATTTAATTCTAGGGCAGCACCTAAGTTCCCGTCCGGTAAGGATGTCTCAGACACTTTGATGACCCTGAACAACTTATTCGTCCACCCATAAGCGGCGTTGGTGACGCTAATAACGTCCCCTGCATCAACTTGTATGCCGTTATAAGTGGTTGCAAATGTGACGATTAAATCTTCCCTTGCTTGTTCAAGCAGTCGGTTAGCAAGGTATTGCACCTGCACCGAATCGTTAACCAATTGGTAGGTTAATGTGTATTTATTATCCGGCTCGTTTGTGAATAAATATATAGTCGGAGTGTTTAAATAAACATAATCCGCTTGATCTCGGTTTAGCTTATTAGGAAATTGAGCTTGTATCTGGTTAATGCTCTGCGAAATATCAAATGCACTAACCGTAATCTGACCAACGATGTTTGAGTCATCGAAAGCAAAATCGGTGCTTCTTGGCTGGTTAATAACGACCGACCACTTACCACTTGCGGCGTTGTACTGATTCCAAGAATCGCAAGCCAGCATAATTTGGTCTAGGTTTGACAATACGTCTTGCCCCGTGTCCAAAACCCCGTTAATTCTGTATCTTGGTTGAGTTGCAGGATTGCCGTTGCTGTCGTAGTACGAGATGGTTTGATCTGAGTAGGTGTTTAGTGCAGTAGCGCTTGCTGAATCCACAATAGACGAATCCATTGCACAGCCATATTTGACGTTGGTTATGTAGTCATACCAAACATCGCCAGGTTTTGCTACGCCAGTGCTGTTTAGATAATGCGATGCGTAAAACGTAATGGGTTGCATCGCTGTTGTGCCAGCGGTTTGGTTGTAATTTAATTTCACAATCGCAAAGGCTAAACCATTCATTTGCCGATTATGAGCAGGCCATCTTTGAGCGCTTGCTATATCTGAGCCACCCATCACTACGTTAGGCAGATTTGTGCCGTTCAAACAAGTGATCGTCCCTGATTCGTCCGACTTGTAAAGATTGATGTAAAGATTACCGGCAATGTTTGTTTTGACGTTTGGCGTTGGGTAAGCGTTATCTGTCAGGGTGATGACCTTGGTGTGGTCTGTGCCATCAAACCCGATGATCTGGTCTTGCCAATACATCTTGGTTGTGTCAAATGAGAATTGCCCGTTAGGGCTAATCTGCGAGACAGCCAAGACGTAATACATTGTTTTTTGATCGATTGATAAGACCGCATCAACAAATACACCACCAAGGTAAGCGTCACCGTAAACGATTGGGATTGAGTTGGTGTTAGATGGCGGGACTTGTTGCCGCACACCGTTGTTTGTATTCTGATTCCCTGCGGATGAGGAAAACACCCGCGACACAATCATTGAGACTGCAAAGTTAACTGCAAAGGTTGCAACAGCTAATCCAGTCGCACCAAAGAACGCCGCCGCGCCAACCATGCCGCCTTCAAAAAGCGCCCCAAGAATAAGTGATGCTGGCATTTCTAATCCCTAAAAAATGTGGCTTCAAGCGGTTTATAACCCCGCTTTGTGTAGTCTATCAATGGGGAGTTTGCCATCACTGTTGTGCAAACAAAATCCACCCTTTTTGCATTTAACATGTCTTGTGCTATTGAATCAAACTTTACCCACAGTTTGCCGCCAATTGACTTTCCCCTGTGTTCTGGCATCACCCACCAAGCCAGCTCTCTTAACTCTAAAACCCTTGGACTCCAGACATTAGGCGTGATGATTGCCGCAATCATGCCTCTGTGGTCATCATCAATTAGGATAAATCCTCTGCCATTCAGCATCTGGAATATCAATTGCCCAACGTGTTCGGCGTTATGGTGCTCAGGATTCTTTAAAACAGGCATAGGAGCCTCTTTTGCGTATTCCCGCATCATCCATATCAAAACCGGAATATCGTGTCTTGTAGCTTGTCTTATCATGCGCCGCCGCTATTCCCAAATGGTTGATAATCTGAAGGAGCATCTGTTGCCGCTTGGCTACCTGGGGTTGGTTGTTGACCAAAATCAAAATAAGCCGATGCGATTACCGGAACCCTATCCATGCTTGTGTCGCCAGGGTAATAGTTTGCCCACACAGTCGGGTTAGTCTTTAGCCCACTAATCCTGTTTTGTAAGATCGTCCTGAATGACGCGCAACTAATTGAGCACGTTGCAATCCTTGTGCGGGTTTGTTCGTTCCAGTCTTCATTAACTGAAAAATTACTAACATACCCTTGGTATCGTTTAAAAAACTGAAGCGTTGGCGTTGTGATGATCTGGTTATCAGAATCAAAAAATCCACGCCAGATTTCTAGCGTAGAGCCTTTAATGTCTGCGCTCAAAATGACAGCTACGTTAGCGCCATCCACTCCGGTTAGGCTTAGAGTTAAATCGCCGCTAGTGGCTTTTGTTTCCCGTTTAATGTCACCAATAGACAGTAAAGAGCCAAGGTTAGAGTAAGTCACCCCAAGCACCGTGATTGGCGAGGCAGCGTTACAAAAGGTGTAAGTTGCGCTTGAGGTCGTGAGCTTTACAAATTCCCCGTACCTAATGGAGGGGCTTGCTAAAGCAGCAATGTAAGTGTTCATCCTGTAATGTCCTCTCTAAAGACAAACGGAGCCGCCCATTGGACAAACGCACCGTTAGCCATTGGGTTAAGTGTATACGTTGGGCATTGTTCAGCCAATACGTAAAAAGAACAATTATTCGCCACTGCTGTTAAGGTTCCGGTTGTCACCGTTCCAATAACCGGACGGTGAAGGTTAACGGATACCGTAGACCCTGAACCCCTTAAAACATCGGCGGTGACCTTGTAAGGATAAACACCCAACTGGAGGAAATCACCCGCCCTGAATACATAAGCGGTTGATGACACAGAAGGCAAGTTGCCCACAGAGATCGTTTGACTGTTTGCTGGTGGCACTGCTGCCAGTGTCAAAGCGTTAATTTGGCTTAGTGTTAAATCGCCTTGATACGCCGTAAACCATGATAAGTTTTGGCTTGCAAAGGTAATCGTTTGGGGCAATTGGCGATCTAGGTTATCAATCGTTTGAATGATGTTTCTAACCTGCGGGTAATAAAGGTAGTTATGCGGCGTGACCGTAAACACCCAAGGAACCGATGTTAAGTATTGCGCGACACGAACTTGACCCGAACGGCTAACTTGTTGACCCACCGTCCGTCTGTTGTTCACATTCATTGATTGCTGAATGTCAACGATTGCTTGGAATGACATTACGTTCTCCCTGTTGTTGTCGCTAGGCTCTTAGCCCCGTATTGATTAGCCGCCCACACCGCCGTTGAGCTTCCAAGTAATCTTTCCTCAAAAGACTTAGTGTCAATTGCGTTGATGTAGTTATTGGTTACGTTACTTGTTGGAGCGCTAAAAGCATCGCTTAATTTGTTATTTGGAATGACCGTACCAGCAGATTTTGGAATAAATAACTCTGGGCCGTTCTCACCAACCACACTCGGAACACCAACAGGCGGGTCGCCACCTTCTGCAAAACCAAGAAAGTTTTTAACAGTAGAAAACATGGAACTAAACGAAAACCCACTACCTGATGTGCTGTTCGTCAAAGACTCAAATAATTTTGTGGTTTGGTATTTGATTTGGATTTTGATTAAGTCTTGAATAATGCTAGATGCCAAAGAAGAAAAACTCAGCTTTCCAGTCTTTGCAAAGTTATCCAAGGCATTAGTCATTTGATCGACTATTGTGGTAAACGCTTGTTTGCCAGCATCTGCGGCAGTCATTGCGCTTTCTTTGTATTGGTTGAAGGCTTGCTCCCAACCATACTCAAATGATTGCTGATAGGCTTGGTTTTTCTTAATTGCCTCTTGAAACTCAGGCAGGCTTTTCCAAGTTATGTCTTCAATGGCTTTTCTAGTTGACTCAAAGTTTGCTTTTAAACGACCGTAATTTGGACTGTTCTTATCCAAATTAGCCATTGCCTTATCAATGTTTTCAAATGCTTTTTCTTGCTCAACAAAGACCTTATTGATTGCTTCTTCTTGCTCTTGTTGATTCTTTGTTTTATCAAGCAATTGATTTTTTGCGAGGATTTGTTGCATCATCGCATCGACTTGATTTTGATATTGTTTAGCTAATAACTCAGCTTGGTTAACTTGTTTATAAGCAGCGTCTGTAACCGTTCGGTTAGGGTCTTCAGCTTTAGGTCTTTTGATAGGCTCAGATAAAGCCTTTTTCATGTCGTCAAAAAACTTTAGATAATCTTTCCCATCATCTTTAACTTCTTTCCAACCATCGGTTATATCTTTCCATGATTGAGCAAAACGTAAATTGCTTAAATCAACCGCATATTTGGCTATTGCTTTAACAACATCATAGATTTGTGAAAAGCCAGTTGTAATGGTCTTAATAACAACAGCCGTTCCAACCGCAAGGTTTTCAACAAAACTATGCAACAAGCTCATTACCTCACCCGTCTTTTTATACGAGTCGTATAAGGTATTTAAAGAAGGAATAACGGCATCATTGATCGCCAGTTTTAAATCTGAACTGGACTCTTTTAATTTGTCTGTGAACTCATTAGCAAGTTTTACTGAACTTGCGTATTTATCCATTGACCCTTTGATCTTGTCCATATCCTCGGCTAGACCCTTTACATCTACGCCACGGATACCTTTCCCCAAAGTCATAAACGCCAAGCCATTACGCTCGGCAGCGTCACTCATGTTGCCAAGGCTCTTGATTGTTTTATCAAATAAATCTTGTTCGCTTAAGTGTCTAAGGTCATTAAACGTAATGCCTAGTTTCTCAAAAGACTTTTGCGCCGTAGCGTTGCCTTGTATAGCCGCTTCAAGTTTCTGTGTGAACCCAGAATAAATCCGTCCTACGTTTTCAGCACTTCCCCCGTTGACCTCTAATGCTTTAGTCAATTCAAGAACGGATGAAACGGTAACCTCGTTTGCTTTGGCGACCTCAGACAAGGAATTTGCGTATTCAATTGAGGCTTTGGTTAGTTCAATAAATCCCGCTGCGGTGAGAATTTCTGGTAAATACTCTTTAAGCTCTTTTAAAGAATCTTTAGCTTCGGAAATGCCTTTTTGGAACTGAGTGGTATCCAGTCCTAATTGCGCCCCAAGTCCCGCGATGATGTTAGCCATTTTGACCCTCAAACAAATGTTTTGGTGCGCCTGGGCTTAACATTGCAAACGCTAACAATTGGGAACTTGCTATCGCTTGTTTTTCTTTCTCATCCAAGGGTGGATAAAGGTAGTCATAAGCCCTGCCAATAATGTCTTGTAGTTTATA
>Ga0214207_1000606_pt1 | contig 10150 bp, 9 predicted proteins | sample TroBogEpilimnion_6_FD_153045 | JGI IMG/M metagenome (GOLD analysis project Ga0214207, IMG submission 153045) | Freshwater microbial communities from Trout Bog Lake, WI - 13JUL2009 epilimnion | ecosystem: Environmental > Aquatic > Freshwater > Lake > Epilimnion/Euphotic zone | place: Trout Bog... | reverse complement strand
ATCGTGCGGCGGAGATAGTCTGGCCGGTCGTTCCACTTCTCACGGGCCAGGGCGCTCTGTTCCATGAGGGACAGCATGCGCTCGCAGTTCTTGCCGGTCCAGAACGCGAGGTGCTGCGCCAGGGAGGCATCCGCGGCGCTGAAGTCATACGCCCGGTCGTCGCCGGCGACGACCGGGAACGCGCGGGCCAGGGCCTCGGTGTCGCCCTCCCACAGTTGCTGGAAGGATGCGCGGTTGCCGAAGGCATTGCCGGCGGACTTCGCCCGGCTCGCCGCCGCGATCAGCGCGTCGTCGTCGTCCGGGCCGCCCCACTCGGGAACCGGCGCGGTCGTCCACCCCTGTACGGCCAGGGCGGTCTGCCCGGCGGCCTCGGGGAAGACCTGGGCGACCATCGCCGCCAGGGTGGCGCTGTGATCGGTATCGGCGCTGCCGGTCGCCTGGGCGAAGGTGAGCGCGATGAACCGCCCGGCGTGGTAGAACTCAAGGCCCGGCGCGCGGGTCGAGTGCGGCGGGACGATGCCGCTGCCGATGATGTGCAGGCCCTGGCCGCTGGACGACACCTCGACGTATGCGCCGGGGAACGTCGAACACGCCCAGTTCGCCAGGGGGCTCCAGGCACCGTCCACCAGGGCGTGGTCGACATCCATGACCCAGTACGGATCGGAGGACGTGAACACGAACCCGACGCCGTAGGACCCCCCGAGGCCGGACACGACCGACCTAGCCTGATCGAGAGCCAGCCAGTTCTGCGGGTCGAGCGGGCTGGATGCCCGCAGTGTGCGCCAGTCCAGGGGTATCTTCTCCGTCCGGCCCGGCCGGACGACGCTGGTTGCCAGCTGATAGATGATGTATTGCGCGGGGGAGGGGAGGGTGTAGGTCACGGCGCACCGACCAGGGCGCGCACTGCCGCCTGCCGGAGGCCGAAAGGTGCGGCGACAGCCGACGGGTGCCGCACGGCCAGACCCTGCGCCAGCACTGCCAGGTTGCCGGTCGCCACCGCCCGGTCCATCATCGCGGTCTGGAACGCCGGCGCGGTCCAGTATCGCGACAACAGGGTCGGGCTGCATCCGGCGGTCATCGCCACCAGATCACGCGTGACACGCTCGAAACCGACCTTCTCGGCGAGCTTCAGCCCGGCGGTCAGGAGCTGCTCCCGGCGGTCCTCGCCGGACTGTCGTCCACCGAGGGGCTGACGCGGGGAACGCGCGGCGCGCCACTCGCTCACGGGTATTCTCCGGTGGTGAAAGTAGCGTCCCCGCCGTAGCCGATGATGAGGTCCGCCCAGGCTTTCTGCGCGATCTCGCGCTTCGTGCCGCGATACCGCCAGCCCTCGGCTTTGCACTCACGGGAGACGAACTGCCCGATGATCGTGCCGACCATCTGCTGTGTGATCAGCACCGGCCGGATGCCGATCAGGTCGGCGGATTTGATGCGCTCGTTCACGGCGGCCGTGTCGTTGGCCAGACCCCAACGCACGAACGAACCATTATCGAGTACGCCAGCGCCGACGTTATTGCGCCAGAGGACGGTGCCGAGATTAGCGGCGGTCAACCGGACTAAGTTCTGTGTGTTGGCTTCGTTTTTCATGCTTGCACCACCCCGTTTGCAGTGAGATGCGCGGCGATGCGCGCGTTTAATTCAGTAGCCTCGCTAGTCGGCAGACCCTGGGCTGTGGCCACATCCACGCCGAACTCGACGAAGAAACGCTTGTAGGCCTCCCGCTGTGGCCGTCCCAGATGTTTCTGCCACCCGCCATACAAGGCCATCGTCTCCCGAAGGCCTCGCTGCGATTCCTTCCATATCCTGTGCCGCTTCATAATCGCGCCGCGGATCGCGTCGTTGGCGCCATACGGCACCTTGGGGGCGGCGTCCACGTCCGATTCGCGACGGAGCCGCGCGAGCACCGCCGGGTCCAACTCGGTGATGTCGCCATCGACGTGCTCGGGGGCCGCGCGGCTCTTCGGCACCGGGACGTGACCGCAATGCGGGCAAGCCAGATGGAACTTCTCATAGACGATGGTGCATTCCGGGCAGACGCGCACCGGCTGTAGCAGTTCTTCCTTGTTACGGGCGCGGCGCTCCCGGCGGTCCAGCGTCCAGACCCGGGGAGCGTCGGGCAGCCCATGCCGGAGGACATTCCCAACGTGGTCTATAATTATGGCCCGATCCTTGTTTTCCATCGGGCGGCAGGCCCGACCGAATTGCTGGACGTAGAGGCCATAGCTGGCGGTGGGGCGGCCCATCGACACGACCTCGATGGCGGGCAGGTCGAATCCCTCGCCGAACAGGTCGACGTTGACCAGTTGGAGCAGTTCACGCCGGGCGAACTTGCGCAATATGGCCGCTCGCTCCAGTTCGGGCGTGTTGGCGCTGACCATTTCGGCGGGAACGCCGGCCGCCCGATAGCGCGCGGCGGTCTCGCCGGCCAGTTCGACCGACACGCAGAACGTCACCCCGAGCTTGCCCGGGGCGATCTTCATGTAATTCTCGACGATATCCCCCGTGACATGCGAGCGCTTCGCGGCGTCACGCAGGGCCGGCGCGCTGAAATCGCCGGTTGTGTCGGACACCGGGACATTCGCCAGGTTAATGTCCGAGGCCGGGGCAAATATGCGGTAATCGGTGAGGTATCCCGCGTCGATCAGTTCCCGCATGGTCGGCCCCAGGACCATGCGGTCAATGAGGCCGTCCGACCCCCGACCGAGCCCCCGGCCATCGGCGCGCACCGGAGTGGCGGTGACACCCAAACCGCGGGCGTTTGGGAACAAGGAAACGCCCTTTCCCCACTTGTTGGAAGCCAGGAGATGCTGGCACTCATCTGTGACCCACAGCGTGACCTGTTCGGCCCAGGACCCCAGATCGCGCTTGATCAATGTATCCACACCGGCCACGGCTGCCGGGGCCATCGGATCGTGCCAAGAGCGTCCGGTTTCATGCATGTGGCGGGTGACGATGTCGCGGATGGTGCCGACCGGGGCGATGATGCGATGACGGACTTGCAGTTTAGCCAGCGTGGTGCTCATCTGACCGACCAGCTCGCTACGGTGGGCGATCGCACAGGACGCGCCGTTATGTTCACGCAGGATCGTGCCGAAACACACCGTCTTCCCGCCACCCGTCGGCAACACCGCCATCACGTTGAGAGCGCCCTGCCCCCAGGCATCGCGCACGTCGGCGATTAAGTCTGTTTGATATCCTCTGAGGTCCATTTTTATACCATAGGGGGGTTGACGTGTCCGATACGTTACCTGTAGTTATGGCGTCGGTCAACACCAAGAGGAGACAATCGTGGCAGTAATTGTTCATTTCGATCTGGGGTCTGAGGGGGACATGGCGATCATCCGCCGTTTCCTGGCCGAGGCCGCGGACGTCACCCCGGTTCAGATACCCGCGCCGCCGGCCATCATCCCACCGCCCCCGCAGATTCAGGTTGCCGCAGTGGACCCGGTGCACATGCAGGCTGCCTCGCCCACACCAGCGCCCGCCGCAGCCGCCGAGGATGAAGAGGTCGACGTGACCGGTGTGGTCGACGCCGACGGCCTGCCGTGGGATCCCCGCATCCACAGCAGCAGCAAGCAGCTCGTGGCTGACGGAACGTGGCGCAAGCGCCGCAACACGGCGAAGGAACTGTTCGCCGAGGTCGAGGCCGAGCTGCGTGGCTTGTCGACAGTCGACGCCCCAGTCGACGCTCCGATCCCGGCTCCGCCCCCGCCCCCGCCCCCGCCGGCAGCGGTCGCGTTCGCCAATCCCGCCCCGCCGCCGCCCGCTGCCGCGGACAACCAGCTCGACCTCTTCATCCGGGGCGTGACCGTTAAGATGGTTGATCGCTCGCTGGACGCGGCGGAACTGCACCGGGTCCTGGCGCATTACAACGTCGAGAACGGCCTGCTCGGTCTGAAGGATCACGCTAGCCTGATCCCGATGCTGGCGGTTCAATTCGGGGTCACGTTATGAGCGACAATGACCACGCCTTCCTCGCGCCTTCATCCGCCGCTCGGTGGGTGAAGTGCCGCGCGTCCCCGATGCTCGAGCAGCAGTACCCGGAGATGGACGGGGACGGGTCGGCGGCGGCGGAAGGGACGGCGGCGCACTGGGCGGCCCTTCGGGAACTGCAGATGCGGCCGGTCGACCCAGGCGAAGTGCATGAGGGTGTGGTCATCACGCTCGACATGCTTGACGCCGTCCACGATTACGCAAGCATCGTGCGGAGCGCGCCGGGTGTGCCGTTCTACGAGACCCGGGTTCACGCCGTCACGGTTCACCCGGACGTGTGGGGGACGGCGGACTGCTTCAAGGTCGACTACGAAGCTCAAACGGTCTACCTGTTTGACTTCAAGTATGGCCACAGCCCGGTGGAGGCGTTCGGCAACTATCAGTTGGCGACTTACGCCCTGGCCATCGCCGGATTGCTGGCTCTGGGCCCTGAGTGGAGGGTCGTGGCCCGGATCTTCCAGCCGCGCGTCTACCGGCCGGAGGGTCCGACCCTGCGGTGGGACACCACGGTTGGCGGGCTCGAGCCGTATCGTGCCGAGCTTGCCGATGCTGCCACCGAGGCAACCGGCAACAACCCCTCAACCGTCATCGGCTCGCACTGCAAGCATTGCAAGGCGCGCCACATCTGCAAGGCCCTGCGCCAGTCGTCGCTCGAGGCGGTCGATCAGGCCAACGACAGCACCCCGATGGAGTTGACAGACCACGGCCTGGGTGTGGAAATGTCGCTGCTGGTCCAGGCACAGCGGAACCTTGAGGCCCGGTTGTCGGGGTTGCAGGCGCAAGCGATGGCCAACATCCGGGAGGGCCGTGATGTCCTGGGTTGGGGCATCGAGCACAACGCCGGCCGCGAGGAGTGGACCGCCAAGCCGGCGGAGATCATCGCCAAGTTCGGTAAAATCGTTGAGAAGGAGATGGCCGTCATCACACCGGCACAGGCGCGCAAGGCTGGCGCGGACGCGAACGCCGTGGCCGAGATCAGCCAGAGGAAACCCGGATCGGCGAAGCTGGTCCAGATCAATACCACCAAAGCCCGAAAGGCATTTGCACAATGACCGCCGAAAGCACCAATCTGACCACCCCCGTTGGCCGCCTCGTCATGGGTTCGCTGTATAGGCCGAACACCACCGACGCCGAGGGCCGCCCCCTTCTGATCAAGAACGGCCCGAACGCCGGCCAGCCGCGTTCTGAGTATTACTTCGCCCTGGCGATCCCCAAGGGCACCGAGCAGAGCTGGTCGCAGACTGAGTGGGGCGCGGCCATCTACAACACCGGGGTCCGCGCGTTCCCGCAGGGCCAGTATCAGAAGCCTGACTTCGCGTGGAAGATCGAGGACGGCGACAGCACCATCCCGAACCAGAAGGGTCGGAAGAACGTCGACCGTGAAGGACACAAGGGCCACTGGATCCTGAAGTTCTCGAGCGGCAACGCGCCGAAGGTCTTCAACGCCGACGGCACCCAGGCGATTACCGAACCTGGGGCGGTTAAGACCGGGTATTACGTGCAGGTGAACTGCACGGTGGCCGGTAACGAGAGCAGCCAGCGCCCGGGCCTCTACCTCAACCACAACATGGTCGCCCTGTCCGGCTACGGTCCGGAGATCGTGGTTGGCCCTGACCCGACCTCGGTCGGCTTCGGCGCGGCCCCGCTGCCCCCGGGCGCATCCGCGGTCCCGACCGGCGCGTTCGCCCCCGCCCCGGTCGCACCGCCGGTGGCCCCCGCCCCGGTCGCACCGCCGGTGGCGGTCGCGCCTAATCCGGCCTTCCTGGCTCCCCCGCCGCCCGCCGCTCCTCCCGCGGCTCCGGTGCGCGTGATGCTGCCGGCGGCCAACGGCGCGAGCTACGAACAGCTGCTCGCCGCCGGTTGGACGGACGCGCAGATGGTCCAGCATGGGATGATGGCGGCGTGATCATCCCCCCACCTCCTCCGCCGGTAACGGACATGCGCGCGGGAACCATCCTGCGGGCCGGTCCGGGGACCGCCACGATCCTGGCCGATATGGACTTCGAGACCTACAGCGAAGCCGGCCTGGCGTGGAATCCCACGGCGCGGAGGTGGGGGCCTCCCCCTGGCACAGCGAACAAGCGCAGCATCAGCGCCGTCGGCGCCGCTCGCTACGCCGAGCACCATTCGACCGAGGTGCTGTGCCTCAAGTACGACCTGAAGGACGGTCGCGGTCGGCGGATGTGGATCCCCTGCATGCCCGACCCACAGGATCTGTTCGACCACATCTCGGCCGGCGGGCTCATCGAAGCCTGGAACGTCGGTTTCGAGCGCCATATTTGGGAGAAGGTCTGCGTTCCGCGCCTCGGGTGGCCGCCGATCCCGAGGCGGCAGTACCGTTGCGCTATGGCCAAGAGCCGGGCGTATGGTCTGCCAGGGAGCCTGTCTGCCGCTGCCGCTGTGACCAACTCGATCGAGCAGAAGGACAAGGACGGCACCCGGCTGCTGAATAAGTTCAGCACCCCGCGCAACCCCACGAAGAACGACGGCCGCCTACGCATCCGGCCACAGGACGATCCGGCGGACGCCGAGCGCCTGTATGCGTACTGCGAGCAGGACATTGTGGCCGAGGCCGTGATGAGTTCCGGCACACCTGACCTCGAGGGCGAGGAGTTGGAATACTGGCTGGCCGATCAAGAGATCAACGCCCGCGGCGTTCAGATCGACGTGGCGTCAGTGCGAAACTGTATCGCGGTTATCCACGCAACTCACAACCGCTACGACCACGAGATGTCGGCCCTCACCGGCGGCGTGGTGTCGGCGGCCAGCGAGATCGAGCGCCTTAAAGGCTGGATCGGTGCGCAGGGCCTGCTGATGCCCTCGATGGACGAAGAGGCCGTCGAAGCGGCGTTGAAGCGCGATGACTTAAACCCCCTGGCGCGCCGTGCGCTTGAAATCCGCTCCCTGGTGGGGTCGGCCTCGGTGAAGAAACTGTTCGCCATGAACCTGCAGGTCTGCGCAGATGGCCGCCTGCGGGATCTGTTCAGCTACCACGCCACGCGCACCGGCCGGGCGACCGGGAACGGTCCGCAGCCTACCAATTTGCCGAACCACGGCCCGGCTGTGCGGCACTGTGGGTGCTGCAAGCGGCACTACGGCCTGACCAAACTGTTGTGCCCCTGGTGCGGCGCGGACCCGACGCTGAACGGCACCGAGGTCGAGTGGAACCCGCAGGCGGTCGAGGATTGCCTGTATGCCATGAACACGCGGTCCCTGGCCATCGTGGAGCTGTATTTTGACGAGGCTATGGCGGCCTTGTCCGGCTGCCTGCGTGGCATGTTCGTGGCCCGCGAGGGCTACGACCTGATCTGCTCGGATTACAGCGCCATCGAGGCCGTGGTCTTGGCTGAGTTGGCCGGCGAGGGGTGGCGGCAAGACGTGTTCCGCACCCACGGCAAGATCTACGAGATGTCGGCGTCCAAGATCACAGGGGTGCCGTTCGAGGAGTTCGCCGAGCACCGTAAGCGCACCGGCCAGCACCACCCGATGCGGAAGAAGGTCGGCAAAGTGGCGGAGCTGGCTTGTTTCAGCCCTGATACCCAAGTGTTGACCGACCGTGGGTATGTGGCTATCGTGGATGTCGGGCCGAATGACCGGCTGTGGGATGGCATCGAATGGGTAAGTCACCAAGGGGTGGTAGCGAAGGGAGAACGGGACGTCATAACGCTGGATGGCGTAAGGATGACCCCGACACATCCGGTATCTATCAACGGTTCCTGGCGGGCGGCGAGCGAACTCGCTTCCGACGAAAGCACCCTTTGCCAAGCATTGGAGAGCGGTTCGGAGAGCTTACCGTGGTCGGTCTTGAACTGGGGGATCAAGGGGGGTTCCGGTCGGCTTCCGTCCGATGCTCTTGCGGCAATGAGTTCAAAAACCGCCATTTGCCGAACCTCAGGCTCGGTAAGTCCACGCGGTGCGATCGGTGCGCCAAGTTGCAATCCGCCCGAACGTCTTACATCAAACGCTACGACAAATACGCCGCTTTTTTGCCAGACGTGGAGCATCGGCGCCGACTCCTCAATCGGCTTGCCGCAGCCTGCGTTCGCTGCGGCAGTTCGAAAGACCGCATGCACCCCAATTACGGCGGCCGCGGCATACGGGTCTGCGACGAATGGCGGTCAGATAAAGGGTCCTTCCTCGCACACTGCATCACTTTGCCTGGGTGGGACAACCCAGCGTTCGAAATGGACCGAATCAACGTCGACGGAGATTACGAGCCCGGCAACATCCGGTTCGTGTCACGGTCTGACAACCAAGCAAACCGCCGCAGCGTCTCGGAAATGCAGCGGCGGATCGACGAACTCGAGCGACGTTTACGATATTGTAAATGCGGGTCCGAGGCATCGGTTCACGATCAAGACGGACAGCGGCCACCTACTCGTCCATAATTCAGGCTATCAAGGCTGGATCGGCGCGTGGAAGGCGTTCGGCGCGGACGAGTTTTTCAGCGACGATGAGATCAAGGATGCCATTCTAGCCTGGCGCGCCGCCTCCCCTTCCATTGTGGAGTTCTGGGGCGGTCAGTCACGCAACTGGAAGCCCGAACTGTTCGGCATCGAGGGCTGCGTGGTCAACGCGATCCTGCACCCCGGCCAGACCTTCCAGCACCGGGGCATCTCCTACGTCATGATCGGGGACGCGCTGATCTGCCGGCTGCTCTCAGGCCGCCCGTTGACCTACCACCGGCCCCGGCTGACGGAGAGCAGCCGGCGGCGCGGCGAGTGGTCGATCAGCTACGAGGGCTGGAACACCAACCCGAAGAACGGCCGGGTCGGTTGGATCCGTATGTACACCTGGGGCGGGCGCTTGGTCGAGAACATCGTCCAGGCCACCGCCCGGGACCTCCAGCGTTTCGCGATCCTCAACCAAGAGAAGGCCGGCTACCCCATCGTGCTGCACGTCTATGACGAGAACGTGGCCGAGGTACCGGAGGGGTGGGGCAGCGTCGAGGAGTTCGAGAGGCTGATGTCGCTCACGCCTGACTGGGCCGCGGGATGGCCGGTCAAGGCGGCGGGTGGCTGGCGCGGCAAACGATACAGGAAGGACTGAGGAATGGGTGTGTTTTCAATGGCGGTCATCGCCTTGCTCGGCACGACGGTGATCACACCGCCCGAGCGTGTGTTTGCCAACCTTGATATGTGCTTGGTCGCAAAAACCGGCACTATGGAAGACCTCCAGGCGGCGGGGGCTAGCATCCTCACCGCCCGATGTGACCTGCGCCAACTGGCGCCAATGAAATAGGAGACAGAAGATGAGCAAATGGAAAGCCGGCGGCAAGGCTATGGTGGAGATTGCACACATCAGCGCCAGCGGCGGGATTAACTTGTGCCGGGCTGGCGATTTTTTTATCGACCCCGACGTTCTCCGCCCCCTCCCCACTGACCCGCACCAAGCGCTGAAAGATGCGGTGATTGCTGCGGCGCAAGACTGGTGTAACCCGCCAGATAGGGCCGATGACTACGGGTTCATTTTGAGACGCCGTGTTAACGACCTCATCGACGCGCAGAAGCCCGATCCGATAGAGGTGTTTTACGCCGCCGCAGAACCCGCCGTGTTGTGTAATCCTACGTTTTGGGAGGAATGCCGGTCAAACCCAAGTAAATGCAGATGCCGCATCAATATTGCGGTCGGCTTGGATGAAGTTCGTAAGATGGAGAGCAAGTGATGAGCGATCCGACCGACGCACCCACACCCTGCATCCCGCCAGACCCGAGCGTTAGCGGGTGGTGGCATGTGGTCACGGATGAAAAATCTAATGACGGGCGCGAAGTCGCAGAATGGATGACATACGGGGGCCTTTGCACCCCACATTGGCGCTCGCGCGGCACCGTGTTGAGCATCCTCGGCCCCGTCACCCCACACGCCGAGGTGGAGGCGCTGCGGTCGGAAAACGCCCGCCTCCGCGCCACCATCGAGATCGTTCACTACAAACTCGGCACGGGCGGTTGGGCTTTGCCGCTGATCCTGCGGGATATGCAAGACGCGCTCAACGGCCAGAGTGATGCCGCGACACGGGCGCTACTGCGGGAGATCGGGCTGCTGCGGGCGGAGGGGACTGCGCTGATACAGATTCTGTTCGCACTACCAAAAGGGACCTTGGTTGTACCGCCGTCTGCGCAAACAGCAATCCACAACGCGATCCTGGCAGCTTCGGCCC
>Ga0214207_1000599_pt1 | contig 10284 bp, 8 predicted proteins | sample TroBogEpilimnion_6_FD_153045 | JGI IMG/M metagenome (GOLD analysis project Ga0214207, IMG submission 153045) | Freshwater microbial communities from Trout Bog Lake, WI - 13JUL2009 epilimnion | ecosystem: Environmental > Aquatic > Freshwater > Lake > Epilimnion/Euphotic zone | place: Trout Bog... | reverse complement strand
ACTGTCACAGTGTCAGTACCTTCTAGATAGTTTGTTGTGGAAGCTGCAGTCATCGCCACGACACATGTTCCTGCGCCAAATTCAGAAATGATGCCAGAGGTTGAATCCACCGAACAGATCGATGGAGAGCTATTGGTCGCAAAACTCAATGTGCCATTACTCGAGGCAGTGGTCACGGTGGCAGTGTCTGTCGCGCCCGGGGTCAGAATTGCTATGTTGTTATTTGGGTAGGCAATTGAAAGCGTAGGTGCAATTTGGGTGATGGTGAGATTAGCCGAGACAAATGTGATTGCATATTTTGGATTGTTTGCACTTGTCAGAGTTCCCGCGGTGATTGCATATGTTCCAGCATCACTCCCGGAAACACGAGAGAGTATTCCGGTGAGAGAGTCTCCCGTGACCAATGAACCGGTTGTGATCGAATAAGTGAACAGTGGATCGGCGGCGCCATAAGCCTTCGTTTTGGCATCGGCAGTGACTGTGATTGGTGCAGCCTGAACCGTGAAACTCTGCACTACTTGAGCCGCTTGTGCATTTGATGAGTCACCTGACTGATTAGCATCGATGATGCAGGTGCCAACATTGAGGAAGGCGATTGAAGCACCATTAGTCCCTGATGAAGTACAAACCGAGCGTGAACTGGAGCTAAACACAACGCTGAGCCCCGAAGTAGCGGTTGCGCTCACGACAAATGGAGTCGATGAATACGTTTGCGTGGCTATTGAACCAAAGGTGATTGTCTGAGGAGCAAGTCCGATTGAGAATGAAACTGCATTTGTTTGAGCTGTGTAGTTTGTGCTCGCAGCCTTGGTGACATCAATAATGCATGTTCCTGCAGTTGTATATGTCAGAGTGCTTCCTGAAACTGAGCAGCCAGGAGTGATATTTCCTGCGTCCAATGCGTATGAATATGCACCGCTTCCTGACCCTCCGGAACCTGTCAATGTGACGCTCTTGTTACTGGCGTTAAATGTGGCAGAGAGTGCTGACAGCGAGACAGCGCTTTGACTAGCTTGATTAATTGTGAAATTAACTGGAGACGAGTTCAAGGTAATTGTGTAATTAGGATTATTCGAACTTGTGAGAGTTCCCAGGATAATTGCATAACTACCTACGGCCGTGTTCTGCCCCGCACTCGTATAGGAGAGAGATCCACTGAGATGATCGCTTCCGACGAGTGCACCTGTCGTAATCGTGTAAGTCAGAGCTGGGTCGGCCGAACCATAAAGTTTGCTTTGATTCGAAGTTGGCGTGATGGTGATAGCAGCCCGGGATGATGTTGGAGTGAGAGCTGATGAGGTGGCCGTTGAATAATCCACGGTATCTGTCGGCGTTATTGTGGCGGTAAGTGAGTAGCTTGTTACTCCTGCTGGAACCCAACCACAGGTGGCTGTGAAAGGTGAGACGAGAGTTGTTGCCACAGCGCTGCAGCCCGCAATCGCCACTCCGCCAGCAAAGAAAGTAGTGGCACCTGCAACACCGCTTGTTGCAGTGATTGTGTCAACCGAACCGTAAACAGGTGATGCTGAATTCAAAGAGGCAGAAATTGTTGGGGTAGCTTGAGTGATAGTTAACGCTGCTGTGCCTGATGAATTGAAAACGTAATTTGTTGCTGACAAAGTTCCAGCGGTACATGAAAAAGCTATTGTCGTACCAACCATTGTTGACGTTGTGTAGCTCGAGGTACACGAAGCTGATCCACTCACTACGGAAGATCCATCGCTATTAACATATCCACTGATTGAATAGAGATAGGTCGGGGTGCCGCTGTAAACAACCGATGTTGCTGATGGCTGAACAGTTAATGTTGCTTTTGCGACGCTTAAAGATACGCTCGGCGAAGTTGATGTTGCCAAATTGCCACTTCCCGAATAGACAGCTGTCAAAGCAGAGAGAGTTCCAGAACTTGCTGGGGTAAAGGAGCAGGCTGCTACACCCGCGACAATCGGCGATGTGGTGCATCCTGAAATCGCAGTACCGTTATTTTGGAATTTAAAAGTGCCACCCGCGGATGTTGCAACAGAGCCACCAGATGAGACCGTTGCGCTCTCAGTGACAGATTGACCATATATAACTGTTGGAGAACTAAGTGTGAGCGCACTCGTGGTACTCGTTGGAAAAACACCCAAGTAAATCAGGGTGCTGGACCCCGTACCAAATGTCGTGCAAAGAACGTGTGAGCCATCTTGACTGAAGCGAACTGAGTGCGCTCCGCCACCACTCTGGCAACTATTTTCTTGATTCCAGGTGGTGCCGCCATTTGCAGACACATAAACTCCATAGCCGGACTCAGTTCCTACAGCTATCAAGCTTCCAGAGCCACTCGTTGAAACGTTAATGCTGCCGTAGGCATTACCAATTTGGGTGTGGCCAAAAGATGTAGCCCCTGAGGCGGTAGTTGGAGAATCTAGACTCCAAGTAACGCCATAATCTGTCGACTTATAAATCCGACCATTGTTATTGTTGTTATCGCCCAAATATAGAATCGATAAGTCGCTTGAAGCGGCAAAGCCATTGAGATCGGCGCTGTTGAAGTCAGGAATCGTTGTTGTATTCATTGATGCCCAGGAAACACTCACGGTTGAACCAGCCGTTGTAATTGTCCCTTTCTCAATCTCATTCATGCACGCGACAATGGCGAGCGTTGAGTCACTACTGATCGCTGAGCCAGCCAAATAGCCACACCCAGGAACCGAGGATATGGTCCACGTTGTCGAAGAGGCGGGGGTTAAGTTGTAAGCGAATGAAGTTGAATCGCATCCACCGATCAAGATGGTTCCAGCTGGATTCGTCGAGAGTAAACAGCTAGAAGCGAATCTGGTACTTGTCTTAACCCAAGTAGCACCATAGTCAACGGAGCTCCATAAATAGTTTGATGAATCTAGGATGTATTCGAATTGTCCTGAAGAGCTCATAGTGATTGCACGTGCAGCAGCCGAGCATGATGAGGCTGCTTGACTCCATGTTGAACCGTAATCATGTGAGTAATACACACAGCCCCCACCGGCATCTGTAACTGCCATGTAATGACCATCGTTACTTAAGGCCGAATTCCAGTAATTACTGCTAGAACTGCCAGGCAGAGTAGCTGAACTCCACGTAGCCAATGACGTTGCCTGTGCTGGGCTCGACGTCAGTACAGGCATTACTAAGCTCAAAAATAGGATAGAGGTTAAAAACTTACGCATACTTTCACTTTACTGACTCCGCATTAGGAACACTTTTTGAAGAATGATAGGCGAACTAAAAGAGAACACGAGTGACACTGAATCAAGAGGGAGAACATCTGTGACAATTGAAAGGTATTTAATCCCAGTGGTGTGCGAAAATTACCTATGCGAAAGACTCGTTTAATCTATGTCGAAAACGATCCTTCGCTGCGACGATTCTTAGGAGATATGCTAAAACGATCACCAGAATTGGATCTGATTGCTTCTTTCAGCGGAAGCACAGAGACCCTCAATAGCAATCTCATCCGCTCTGCCGATGCGGCACTCATTGATTTCTCTTTGGAGCGGGATGGCCTCAACGGTGTGGAGCTCGGCATTGCGTTACGTAATATGCACGAATACCTCGGATTAGTTATTTATTCACAATTCGATGTAAAAAGTATGGTCTCGAGAGTGCCCAAAATAATGCGTAGTGGTTGGTCCTTCTTCGACAAGTCGGCAAACATGGAATTAGAAGACTATGTACATTTTATTAAGAAGTCATCCTCAGGAAACGGCAATTGGAAAGAGGTGCTTCAAGCTGATCGGGTAGAACTAGAGTCCGAAGCGGACATTTTCTTTACGTTAACTCCACGGCAACGCGCCATTATGGCACTGGCCTCCGAAGGCCATAATGCTCCAGAAATTGCACTGAGACTTGATCTAAGTCACTCCTACGTAAGAAAAGAATTATCCCGTGCTTATCAAGTTCTCATACCTGGATCGGATGAGAGTTCAGATCTCCGAACCAAGGCTGTAATCAGATACCGTGAATTGATGCGATTGTGAAGACACTTCGAAAAGTCAAAAAGTTTTTTGGCCCCTATCCGTATAATCCGGTTTTTATTTTTCTGGTTTCATTCATTTATTTCTTCACTCGCTTTGGTCCAACACTTACAGAATTGGCTCCAGGTTTACACCGGCAATCGGTCGCACTTGTGATTTTATTCTTCTCAGCTCTTCCGAGCGCTGTAGTCGCACTCGTGGCTTGGTGTTACCAAAGATTTCGCTTTTGGAATTCGCAGAAATTCCTAGGGTATTTTCTTGAAATAATTTCTCTCACAGTGGTTTTAAGAATTGCCCGTGTATTAGAAATGAAGGTACCACTCGCTGAGAAATATGTCTCAAATAAAAGAGATCTGCTTAATGCTGACATCTACATTTACTTTTACAGTTTTCTTGCAGTCCTTTTGCTCAATGCTTTCTTGAGTTTTGCTGAAAGAGAGACTATCGGCCAACTTAACCTAGCCAAGAAACTTGTAGCATCCCTCAGTGCAGAACGTCGAGAGTTGGTTGTTGCTAACGAAGAGGGTAGATCCCAAATAAGTAGTTTCCTGCACGATCGCGTGCAAAGTGATCTCATGTTAATAAGCCTGGAACTCAAGAGACTAAAAAGCCAATTACCTGATGCAAGCAAAGAAACTATGGATCGCACAATTTCGCAGTTAGAAAGTATCCGTGGAGTTGAATTGCGTAAATTGATCGAGGTCCTTAATCCAGATCTCAGCCGAAATTCACTTGATGAGGCATTCGATGTCTTAGCTCAACAATATAAAAACTCCTTCGAGACTCATATTTCAGTTCAGCCTTTAAATAAGCACATGGTTCAATTTGCTCAAATTGAGCTCGGGCTTTACCGAATAGTCGAACAACATTTACTAAATTGCCTGATGCACGCTCAGTGCACGAATGTGTGGATCGAACTCAGGCATGATGCAAAAGCCATTCACTTAATGATTCGAGATGACGGGGCTGGCGGAGCGAAATCAGAGATGAGCCCTGGATATGGAACCGCACTTATAAACTCTTGGGTGGATGTCCTCGGAGGCACTCTTGAAGTTTCGACTGAAAAGGACGCAGGTTACGTTCTCAACCTAGAAATTCCCCTGAATATCGGGACTAACTAAAAGGAAAATAGTCATACTGACAAAAGTGGGCCCTGTCGGGCTCGAACCGACGACCCACGGATTAAAAGTCCGTTGCTCTACCGACTGAGCTAAAGGCCCCACTACGCGTTTTAAGCGTAAGCCAGAAGTCTATACGAATCTGAAAGGGTCGGCTGACCTGGAAAAAGTACCCATTTAGTACCCTTTTCGAAGCCATCTCTCCAGACTTTGGATAGCACGCCCTGCTTCTCAACACGGCCAAACAAAAGCGCCGAGGTTTTTAGCCCCGGCGCTTTCAGAATGGTATGCGAACTACTTCTTCTTCGCTTTCTTAGCGACTTTTTTCGTGGCCTTCTTCTTAGCCTTCTTAGCCTTCTTAGCAACAGTTTTATGAGTCACTTTTGTGGTGGTCGCTGCTTCTGAATTTTGAGTTGCTGCAGACTCTGACATCTCGTGTGTTGCAGTGCCTTCTGCCGCACCTGCAGCACCTGTGATGTGCGGCTTTGGTGTCGCTGTTGCTGCGAACGCGCTTGTAGTAGAGATGCTCATCGCGGCTGCAACCAATAGAGCTAGGGATACTTTCTTCATTGTCTTTTCCTCTTAATAGAATTTCGAATACCTAAATTTTATCGCAGAGGGTGAAATCCGTATTTCTCAGACACGATCCGCCAAGCCCTCAAAACCGTGGTGCGGGAGACTAAAACAAGGTCTCAGGCTGCCCTAATTCGATGGGCGCAATCAAGTCTGCACCATGATGGGAGGCGCTATTTACTTCGGTTGAGACAGGATAAAAATCTAGACCTGCCGTGGGATCCGGAGAATCAAGTAAACCCAGATACTGCTCAACGTCATTCTCTCGCACTCGTTCATTGCCAATCCATTTGTCCCATCGATTGGGGGTGAGAAAGACCGGCATCCGGTGATGGATAGTCGCAAGTGGGCCAGTCGCCTCTCGAGTGATGATCGCAGCAGTAGTTACTTCTTTTTTAGTCTGCGGATCAATCCAATATTCATATAAGCCAGCAATCGCTAAGAGCGAATCATTTTTATTATGAATATAGAACGGTTGCTTAGGTGGATATGGCCCAAGTTCTGTCGCCCATTCGTAATAACCACTTACAGGAATGATGCAACGTCGCTGACGGAATGCATCACGGAATGAGGGTTTCTCGGCAATTGATTCTGAGCGAGCATTGATTGCGTTGGATGCACGAAGTGAATCCTTCGACCAGCTAGGAATCAGCCCCCATTTAGCAATGTCTATCTCTCTTGCCTCACCAGATTTGTCCGTACTTTTTACAAAGTAGATGGGTGTTGTAGGAGATACATTCCAATTAAATTCGAGCTGTGGCACGTTATGCATTTTCGCCTGAAACTGGCGAGCGATCTCATCCGCACTCACGGTTAAAGTGAAACGTCCACACATGTCTGAAGACTATCTTGCGCTGTCAGCCTTATGGATTACAGGGAAAGAAATCAGAATTCCCAACCCTCCTAAAGATGACTTCGTGACGCTGAATGAGCCATCGTGCGCCTTAACAATTGCCTGAATAATGCTCATACCCAAGCCAGAACCACCAGTTGACCGTGCGCGTGATTTATCGAATCGTGTAAAGATCCGTGAGGTCGCAAGTGATTCTGGAAGACCAGGACCACCATCGCCAACCATGAGTTCTACTCGATTTCGTGTGCTGGTGAGATGTATGTCGACTGGAGCATCCGCGGGTGTGTGCTGTCGAATATTGGCAAATATATTAGCAAGCATCTGAGTGAGTAATTTTTGGTCCCCCTGGATTTGGATACCTGCTGGCACTTCCGCAGAGAGTGCGCGGCTCGGGGATAAATCTTGCATGGTACGAATCTGTTCTTCTATCAGCGCTGAGAAATTCACGCTCTGCTTGTGTGAAATAGGGCGTTCACCCAACTCCGCCAGCAGGAGTATCTCTCTGATCAGAGTCTCCATCCTTAGGATTTCGCTCTCGCTTTTAGCCAAATACTTGGCGCTTGCCTGTTTGTCTTCCGCTCTCTGCGCGAGTTCGAAATAACCCTTGATGACAGTGAGCGGTGTGCGCAATTCGTGTGATGCATCGCCCAAGAACTCTTGCATACTCTCACTCTGTTTGCGAAGGGCAATGTTGAGTTCGTTCAGTTTGAGGTCATTGCGGAAGAAGATATACGCAGCGAAAATACCCAAGAGATCAATCACAATAATGAAGACCACGAGATCTTTTGCAAGCAGCCCAACACTTTTGGCTATATCCGCCGTCGATTCTGCTATCACTAGGTACTCATCATTAGGTAGCTCGAATGTTCGCATTCGCATCTGATTGCTAATCATCACCGGGTGAGAGTCGGCTGAAATAACCTGGCTCAGGGTTGGTCGTGTCAGAAAGTCTTGGCTACCAAAGGTGAGTGTGTCGAAATCATTGGTGTTTGTTATGTAAGCAGCAGTTACGGGAATCGCTGAAACTTGAGCAAGATATTGCAATACAGTGAGCGAATCTTGCTGTGTGTGATCAAGCGCGGTGATTTTTGCTTGTAGAGATTGATCAATCCGCCCGATTTCTGTCGAGCGGTATTTTGTAATCGCAAAAAAACCGATCGATGATGTCGCGATAGTGAGGACGACAAACATCAGCGCGGTCAGCCGAACCGATAGCTTCACTGTTTATCTACTATCTGAAAGCCGATGCCTCGGATCGTTTTTATGCCTTCCCAGTCGTCGCGATGCAGTTTTTTACGCAGGTAGGAAATGTAGGTTTCTACAACCGATGACTTGATATCGAAGTCATAACCCCACACGACTTTAAGTAGAGCTTCCTTTGTCACGACCTTGTTCTTATTTTCTACTAGGTACTCCAGCAATGAAAACTCGGTTGGAGAGAGCTCGATTACTTCTTCTCCGAAAGTGACGCGATGTTGCTCGAGGTCGATGGAAATTGGTCCACATTTGAGAAGTAGGGGTTCGGAGCTTTCAAGAGTGCGGCGCAGAATCGATTTCACTCTCAGTACGAGCTCTTCGATTCCAAAAGGTTTTGTTACATAGTCATCTGCACCACTTCGCAAGCCGGTTGTGACATCGCTTCTGTCGTTGCGGGCACTGAGCATAAGCGCCGGAATGGTGTTCTTCTCTTCTCTTAATTTCTCGAGGAGTGTGAATCCATCCATTTTCGGCATGGAAACATCAAGAATCATTAAATCGAAATCACTTTTGCGAAGCAGCCCCAGCGCTTCAAGCCCATCACTCGCCGTTGTCACATGGAATGACTCAAGGTGCAGGACATCGGAAATCAGTTCGCGGACCCCGTTTTCGTCATCGACGACCAAAATGCGAGGCTGCTTCATATTGGCCAACTCTATTGGGGGCCGCTTAAATCAGCATAGTCCTGGCAGTCTTTTCACAAGGTTCTCACAAAGAGTCGATACATGATTAAGGCATGAACAGAGCGCAACGTGCAGGGTTAGCAACACTCGCCATCGCGGCAACGCTATTTACCGTTCCAGCTTCTTTCGCTGACACCAGCAGCACAACACCAGCACCGACCACTGCGTCATCAGCTCCAACAACAGCTGGCGCCAATGCTGCTAATGCTGCAGCTAAGGCTGCTTACAAAGCTGCAATGGATCAATACCGCACCGCACTTCAGGCTTGGCAAGCTGCTCGCCAGCAGGCAATGGCCACCTACAAAACAGCGATGGATTCTTATCGCGCGGCGCTCTCAACAGATCACGCATCACGTCTGAGCATCAATGCAACTTTCCGATCCGCTCTTGATGCAGCTCGTGCTGCTTACCAGAGTGCGATCGCAGGAACACCAACAGCAGCTGCCAAGAGCGCTGCGCTTGCTGCACGTCAGAGCGCGGTAACTGCTGCAACAACTGCTCGAGCTGCTGCAATCGCTGCACTTCCTGCTCTCACCAAGCCAGTGGCACCTGTAATTCCACCTAAGCCAGTAGCGCCAACAAAACCTTGACTACCTAGTGTCGCGCGCGCGTGAGGGACTCTCGCGCGACACATAATCTGAACCCACTCGATGACCCCATGGATTCGAGTGGGTTTTTTATTGCTCCACGTGGGCTGCACGTTGCAAGCGATCACGAATTGCAGCAGCTAATCCATCGCCGCCTGGTTGAAGTACAACGACAATCTCCAGACCTTTTTCATCAGCTAACCGAAGCGCTGCGTATAGGTCACGCGCATATTGCTCAATCGTGAAAGGCGATGCCAAGCGAATCACACCATCGGGTGTGGGAATTTGATCTGGTGCGATCAATCCATCGCCCGCAACCGCGACGACATCTAATAACACTTTTGCTTGTGGTTGGTAATGAGATTCCAATGTGCCAGAAGCTTTTATTGACGATGGATTCTTGTAAAGCGCTTCAAGTCCAGTGCTCTCTTGAATCATCTCTGCAGTAACCGCGCCGAGTCGCAAAATCATTGGCGCATCACCGGTGCAATCGATGATTGTTGATTCAACCCCCACTAAGCATGGGCCACCATCAAGGATGAGATCGCCTTCTGCAAGATACTCACCGATTTCTTGACTTACGGCCTGCGCACTCGTAGGTGAAACTGCACCGAAACGATTTGCAGATGGCGCCGCAATTCCCTTGCCACCAGCTTTAACAAATTCATTGAGTAATGCCAGCGCAATCGGTTGTGCCGGAACTCGCAATCCAACTGTTTCTTGACCGCCAGTAATGAAATCTTCGGCAAGCTCTGATCGCTTAAGAACTAATGTCATCGGGCCCGGCCAGAAATCGCGTGCCAGCGTGATCGCATATGCAGGAATATCCTGCGCCCACTGCCCCATGAGATCGATCGATGGAATATGCACAATGAGCGGGTGGTCGGCGGGACGACCTTTGGTTGAGTAAATACGAGCTACCGCCTGTGCGTTCTGCGCATCAGCACCAAGGCCATAAACAGTTTCGGTGGGGAAACCGACTAAACGTCCGGCCAGGAGTGCTTGGGCAGCCTGATTGACCGTCCCTGCGTCGCATGTGGAGATGAAGGGCGTGGCGCCGTTGGGGGTGCTCATGGATACATTCTCGCAGTTTTGGTGCTGAGTGAAGACTCCGATACCCTTAGCCTTCGCTTCTTGAAGTCCCCATCGTCTAGAGGCCTAGGACATCGCCCTTTCACGGCGGTAACACGGGTTCGAACCCCGTTGGGGGCACTCTCA
>Ga0214207_1000595_pt1 | contig 10373 bp, 14 predicted proteins | sample TroBogEpilimnion_6_FD_153045 | JGI IMG/M metagenome (GOLD analysis project Ga0214207, IMG submission 153045) | Freshwater microbial communities from Trout Bog Lake, WI - 13JUL2009 epilimnion | ecosystem: Environmental > Aquatic > Freshwater > Lake > Epilimnion/Euphotic zone | place: Trout Bog... | reverse complement strand
TACGTGGTTTATTTGCGGCACTGGTTTGGTATATGCTCATGCCTACACCGTAAAATTTGTCAACGAGTTTTTACAAAAACAACAGATTAAAAAACAGTTTGGCAGTTATCTAAGTCCAGACTTAGTAGCTAAACTACAAAAGAATCCTGAGCTATTAAAGTTAGGTGGAGAAGAACAAGAACTTAGTATCATGTTTACCGACGTTCGTGGTTTTACCAGCATCAGCGAATTTTACGGTAAAGATGTACAGGGACTTACTAAGATTATGAATCGCTATATGACGGCGATGACAAAAACAATCTTAGAAAATGATGGTACACTAGACAAGTACATCGGCGATGCACAGATGGCTTTCTGGAATGCACCTTTAGATAATACAAAACATTGTAAAGATGCAGTCAAGGCCGCACTTGAAATGTTAGGGAGTTTAGATGGATTCAATAAAGAAATTGCTGAAGAAGGTACTCCTCCCTTTGGCATGGGTATTGGTATTAATACTGGGGTTGTTGTGGTTGGTAACATGGGTAGCGAACAGCGTTTTGATTACACCTGTCTTGGAGATGCTGTTAACTTGGCTAGTAGGCTCGAAGGGCAAAGTAAAAATTACGGGGTTTTAATTGTGCTAGGACCTGTGACAGCAGAACGTGTTCGTGACGAATATCCTGTATTTGAATTAGATAATATCGCTGTTAAAGGCAAAAAGGAAGGAGTTACTATCTACACTGTAGAAACAAGCTCACTAGGACATGAAGAATTCTTGAAACACTACTATGCGGGCGATTGGCCCAAGGCATTACAAATGATTGATTATTGTAAAGGACAACATCCAAATATGAAAGACTATTACAGTATTATGGAGCAGAGATTACGATCAGGTAAGCCCGCAGACTGGGCTGGAACTTACGTGGCAACTTCTAAATAAGATCGGTTCTGACTATACTAGCAAGTCCTACTAGACTAAAAAGTCTTAGCCACAGATAGCCAATATCTAATTCAAACCAACGACGGCTTAATCTTACACTAGCTGGATTAAGATGATGGTTGTTATGTAGTTCTTCACCGCCGATAACAATACCCCATGGAATTAAATTCCTGGATTGCTCCCTGGTTTCGCCATTGCGATATCCCCACCAGTGACCTAGGCCATTTATGACACCGGCCGCCCATAAAGGAATCCATAGCATTTGTACACCCCACACTATAAATCCCCATGGTCCAAAAAGAACAAGGTCTATAACCAACATCAATAGAATACCAAGGCGGCTATGGGGTGTATAAATGTTACTCTCTATCCAATCATCCGGAGTGCCTACTCCAAACTTGTTGACCATGTCTGTGTCTTTAGCGCCACGACTATAAAGTACAGCACCTTTTGTAAACACCGTCCAGATACCAAAAACATGTGGGCTATGTGGGTCGCCTTCTTGATCGCTAAATGCGTGATGTTTGCGATGTATAGCTACCCATTGTTTAGTAACCATACCGGTTGTAAGCCATAGCCAAAAACGAAAAAAGTGACTTAATATTGGATGGAATTGGATTCCTTTGTGTGCTTGTCCTCTGTGTAAAAACAGAGTAACAGCTATGATAGTAATGTGTGTTACTACAAGTGTGTATATAATTATATTCATTATATACTTATCAGATCTTATTACCGCCTGATTGATTTCCTTCCTTGAATGGTTTTTCTACTTCAGCATTGTCAATCCTGTTGATTTGCTGTTCAGCCAATATACGCTCGTGTTCAATGCTTTTTCCACGTAGTTCCATTACAGTTTCAACTTTTTGATTTAGTCTAATCAAATCATTGTCTAGCATACGTATGCGATCTATCAGTGCTATTAAGGTTCCGTTGGCCTGCCCTATGACCGGTTTGATTTCTGTAGTTACCCAAGTCCACACATAATAAATGAAATATCCCATGCCAGCCGCAGCCACGATGGGGAATCCATACTTGTTAACTAGATCAACTAGGCTGTCCATTTACCACATGTCCTTTTGTAAATTGTTCTACTTCTTCCATTTTAACTAACATGGCTTGACCGTTTACATTAACTAGTTTAAATAGATCTCCGCCTTTCCATCCTAATTGATCAATGTTGAGTTCTTGATCTAAGATAATACGATCTTTATGCAGATCCCATTCGTAATCATAATGTTTCATTAGTCTTTCCTTTGATCTGCTTGTTCAGCACGGGCAATACGATCATAGTCAGGTTGTAATCCTAGTGCGTGACTGACTTTAACATCAATACGTTGTAATTGGTTTGTCATGGTGTCTACACGACTGTCTAGGCCTTTAATAATTCCGCCCATGCCATTTACACTACTGGTTACTCCTGCCAGGATAAATTTTAGTGTAAGGAAAACAAAATAGCCAGCTGCCATGGCGCCGGCTATAGGAAATCCTAGTTCTGCTACTAGTTTAAAAAAATCCACAGCTCGCTCCTGTGTTTTTTAATTAGGCGTATGTGCTAATTTGCTCTGGGACAATGCTAGAAATAGAACTATGTACTAGTTCACCGTCATCGTTGTATACTTTGATAGAATGTGCATCGCTTGTTCTTACGTGCTCCATAGCTTCTTCTAGTGTTTCAAAATAATGTTCTACGGTGCTTAAAACTCCGTTTACCCAGTGATGTGCTCTTGCATGATGTGACATTTTAGTCTCCTTATTTGAAGTATTTAGTCCAAATTTTAGCAGTCTTACTAGTGTATTGCGTAAGACTCCATTGATTAGCCTTTACATTGACTTGTGGCCAGTTGTAAGTGCTTAAAAGTTTAGCGGCAATGTCTTGACTGTTTGTAGGATCTGCGGCAAATGCTGTTACCTTCCATGGAATTTCACTACTGCCTACAAGTGGCACTCCTTGGCTGATTAAATCTGCACCTACAATATTAAATGTTTCACTAAAACTTACTTGTAAGCCAATATCCATTTCTGCACATAACTCTAAAAATTGTTCCCTAGGAGTCCATTGATGATTAACCAATTGGTGCCCATGGCTACTAATCTGTTGGAAAAAGCCTTTAAGATTATTAATAGCTGGTTGACCCTGCATTTCGATACGTCCTGCATTTACATGGAAACGCATTTTCTTGCCAAGTTTTTCAGCAAACTCCATTGCACCAAATGCTTGCAACAAGTGATTCTTTAAAGGACGAATAGCTCCAAAGCAACCGATATCTATGTACTCTTTGGTTTTATCAAATTTCTTAGTTTTGTATTCTTGCGGATAAAAATTAGGCATATAAATTACACGAGCATCAGCTTCTGCATCTGTCCACTGATTTCTATGCTGTAAGTACATTTTAGTTTCACGTAGCATACGTGGTGCATTTACTCCAATGATAAGATTTTTAAATCCGCTATAATCTCCTAGCCAATCCATAGCCATACCTTCGCCGGCCATAAATGGCATTTCACTGTGCAAGCGAATGATCCATTTTACATTAGGATGTAGTTTACATAAGACTGCAAATTTTGTAGGCACTACCCACAATGCCTCAATAATAACATGTGTTGGTTTATGCTTATTAACCAAACGGTCAATACAGTTGTTGTCAATGGCAACTTCTAAATTACTTTCTACACCATTTTCACGCAACATTATATTCATGAAGTTGGCACTGTTGTATAAGCCTGTGCTTAGGCCGATATGACTGTGTGTTTCTGCGCTGTAGTCTTCTCTGCGCTTTAGTATGAATAGGACTCGGGACATGGTTTCTCGCTACTGTTATATAGGTATTTATCCTTTATAGTAGTACTTAAAGATTACAGCAAGATTAATGCTCACTTTAGAGATTACTAGGTAGCGAATCGTTCGTCTCTTGGCAGCAGCCGCCATCACCACGGTAACGAGTACCGGTCCTAAGGTGATAAAGTATTTACCTTCCAATATAGACTTGCGGCTCGGCTTCTTCTTTACGCTGACGTTCAGTTTTAGGAAATATTTCATTACCGTACTGTGGGTATTTACGTTGTCTATCGTAGGCCACATACATAAACATACCAGCAACTACAAATATAGCAAATAGTATAATTATACCTATCCATGCATCTTGTGTAAGCTGTCGCATACGGGCCGCACGTCTTGCTTCTTGAGCGGCTTGCTTCTGCATTTGTCGAGCGATGAGCACTTTTTGTTGTTTGCCCATAGTGTTCATCATTTCACTAACATCGGTCCATAATGCACCTAATTCCGGAGGCGCTTGATAGACCATCATTTCACGTAGTTCAACTTTCATTTGTTCAAGTTGTTTTTTCATGATAACAAGTTGTAATGCTCTGCGACCCAAACTACTGTCGCCTTCATATATTTCTTCACGGGCTTTACGTTCTTCTTCTTCAATAACAGCCATACACTTATTCATGTTATCAAAGAAGTCACCAAGATAGTTGGCCAGCTCTTGATAAATGCCAGCAGTTTCGCCTTGTTGCTTGTTTAGTTCAATTACGCGATTTTTTTCTTCTATGTAGGCATTTTTCTGTGCTACAGTAGGAGGTTTTTCTGGAGGATGTAATTTATGGAATTGATCGTCGAGATCTTTAAGGACGCCTTTGACATCGCCGGCGGCGCCTTTGATGTCTTTATAAAGTTGGCAACCTTTTTTTACCGCCGAGACGGCGGCGTTGGCCATGGCAAATAGGGTAATCGGATCCATTACCCTGGATCCTTAGAAGAATAAGAATAGGCCTTGTGCTGAAAGAAGTAATCCTAATCCTGCGACAAAGAAACTGCCCCAGAACATGGACATACTTACTGCTAGAATACTTGCAGATAATACAACAATGCTCAATTGATATAGTGTACTAGCGTAACCAATCCATGGGCTTTGCTTTTTAGCGTAGTCACGTTCGGCTTCTAACTTACGGGCTTTGGCCATCAATTCTTTCTTGCCTTCACCCGTAGCTGGATCACTTTCATAACGAGCAATCTTAGCTTCTAACTGTTCAATTTTCTTAGTGTCTTTGCGTACCTGAGCATCGTCTAAACTTTGTTCTGCTAGCATTTGTTTGATGCTTTTGGCTTCGTAAAAAGTCCAAACATCATTTGCGCTAATAGTATTGTTTAGAGTTATACTGCTTAGTTTGCCGCCGTACCAACTGTTAACAGCTAGGATCAGTGCAAATACACTAATTACCATACCTGCTTTGTCTTTGATTTTGGCTTCACGTTCGCTACGACTGCCTACTGGAGGCTTTGGTGCGTCCGGATCTTTTGTTTGTTTTGTGATTAGATTTAATACTGAGTCTAATAAGGCCATCGATTCGCTCCCGGCTTGTTAATAATGTACTATTATTTATTCAAATTACTAGACAAAAATCCCTTAAGATGTTTAAATACATATACATTAACAAAAGGAGTCAATTATGGCAGCTCGTAAAAATTCACGTAACGGTGTAAAGGCCGCAGTTAAGCGTCAACTAAGAAAGAAGAAATAATATGGCATATAGAGCGAAAAAAGGTAGTTTGAAAGCCGCAGTTCGTAGAGTTCTACGTCGTAGCAAGTAAACTAAAGAAATTGTTGTAATCCCTTCAAAGCGAAGGCGTTGCGGACCCGAGTTCGACCCTCGGCAGGTCCACCAAAAGAAAATTCGGCAGGATGCATACTGCGGCTAACCAGTAATGGAGCCAACCGTGAAAGGATCTGAGTTTTCTTTTGATGGGCCTGTATTGGCTTCGACGTGGCGAGATAGTAGAGACGGCAACACGACACAGATAGTCGTTAAAACTAAAATTTAGTAAATGCAAAAGCATCTACATTCGAGTTTTTCCAAGTTCCAGTTAGCATCAGTGCTAATGACGAATTTGCATTAGCGGCCTAAGAACCCGCACTCGCGAGGAAGGAAAGTCCTTGTCACCCAACTAACCAAATAAGCCCAGTTTTCTGGGCTTGTTTTTGGCTTAAATATTTCTTGACTCAGTAGTAACTAGGATATATAATAATCTTAGTGACAACTAGTCGCTTTTTAATATTAAAAAAGGAAGTAAATTATGAAAAAGATTGCATTAGCAAGTCTATTGGCCCTAGCGGCTATTTCAGCAAGTGCTGTAGAAGTTGGCGTCGTTGGCGGCGTTGACATCAAAGAAGGTAATCACTCACGTGATACATATGGTTTGACGGTAGGCCAACATTTTGGTGCTTTTAGCGTAACAGCAGAAGCTCTACGTGAACAAAAAGGTGATACTAACAAGTTTAACTTGATTGGTGGATATGACTTTGCTACTGTGGGTACAGCTACACTAACAGCTAAAGCTGGTGTTGCCTATATCGACAATAGCACTATCGACCATGCAGATCGTTATGCTGGTGTAGTAGGTGCAGGTATTACTGTTCCAGTTACCAAGCAAGTTGGTTTGACAGTTGACTATCGCTACCAAGCTGGCGAACACAACTACAAGTCATATGACGGTAGCACAGTATTGGTTGGTGCTAAGTACTCATTCTAATCTTAGGATTAGTTCACCTAAAAGGTTGCTTCGGCAACCTTTTTTGTTTTATAATGTAATTTTTACCCCTAAGGAAGTAACATGGATGTAGATACCGCGGCAGAGATTTTGGCAGGAAGTATTTTGACAATGATGGCATTTGTTGTAATTGTAGTTGGCATTGTTGTAATTAATAATATCCTACACAAATATTGGAAACCTGTTAAACTTTTTACTCCTGACAGTTGGAAGGCATTCAATCCTCCAACTTATGCTAGCCAACAAGAGCTAGACCGCATTGCCCCAATTTTAGATAAAAAAGATCATTAACGTTATTAAAAAAATCAATTACGGTCATTGAAATAATTATTGAAAAAATCAATAAAAACCGTTGACCTCATTGGTAAATACTATTACAATAACATATCAGTACAAACACTGAGAGTTATAGTTTTCAACACACACAAGGAGATTAATATGAAAACAATTGGTGATAAATTAGAACATTTCGCAGTAACAGGCGTTAAGCCAGGACAACCAGAAGATGCTTTCTTCACAATCGACGAAACTAGTTTCGAAGGCAAGTGGAAAGTAATCGTGTTTTATCCAAAAGATTTTACATTTGTTTGCCCAACAGAAATTGTTGCCTATGATAAGTTGAATGGCGACTTCACTGATCGTGATGCAGTTCTTTTGACAGGTTCAACAGACAATGAGTTCTGTAAAATTGCATGGCAAAAGAGTCACCCAGATTTAATCAAAATCACACACAATCAATTTGCAGACACACAGCGTGGCGAATTGAGTTTGGCAGAACAACTAGGCGTGTTCTATGCTCCAGCAGGTGCCGCACTTCGCGCTACATTTATTGTTGATCCACAAAACGTTATCCAACACGTTACTGTAAACAACTTGGATGTAGGTCGTAGCCCAGAAGAAACATTGCGTATTTTGGACGCATTGCAAACTGGTGAACTATGTGCATGTAACCGCACAGTCGGTGGCGAGACACTATAATGTTAGAAACTATATGCGATACATTAGTTGAAGCATATAGACGCAACTGGATTACCAGTCGTGATGGCAATGTTAGTATTCGCCATCACGATCGTAATCATTTTTACATTACACCCAGCGGCGTTCGTAAGCAAACATTACAACCAGACCAATTTAAAAAAATACAAATTGGCAAATGGGACGACGGCTTTGGAGCATACGGCTATAACTGGCAAGAGCTAGAATATACCGATATCAGTTCCAATCTAAAGCCTAGCGGAGAAATCCCCTTACATTTTGGTTTACAAAGAGAAATGGGCCAACATGCAGATGAAGTAAGAGTTGTAACACACTTGCATCCTACTTATTGTGTCGCGGCTATGCATCGTGGAATTGAGCTAAGTTCTTTAGCAGAAAATTTTCCTGAACTCAGTCGTTACACTCGTGTAGCGCCTAATGTAGGCGATGTTGCTCCAATAAGTCAAGAGCTTGCAGACGAATGCCATAAAAACTTACAGTTAGATCAATATGGAAATATTGCATATGACATTGTAGGTATCAAAGGACATGGAGTAGTTGCTATAGATACAAGCCCATGGAGGGCATTCGAACATATTGAACGATTAGAACATATTTGTCAAATCGTGTTATCTTCAGGGAGATATTAAATGAGTTTTATTGAAACAGTAAAGGGTGCATTGCCCGATTATGCCAAAGATGCTAAACTAAACATTGATGCGGTATTATTGCGTAGTACATTAGATGCGGATGTGGCTATGGGTTGTGCTGTGGCCGCACTTGCCGCAACAGGCAATGGTAAAATCTTATCGGTAATCTTAGCAGATGCTCCGGTACATGCAGAGTCAGCAATGACAGCCGCAAGTATCATGGCACAGAACAATGTATGGTATCCGTATGTTGAAATGGCTGACGATGAACAGCTAAAAGGCTTGCCAGCACAATTACGTATGAATGCTATTGCTAGTCATGGTGGAACAACTAAAAGTAACTTTGAAGCGTTCAGTCTTGCCGCAAGCATTGTTGGTAAATGTCACTTCTGTGTTAAGGCACACTACGAAACACTGAAGAAGGAAGGCTACACAGTAGAACAACTTCGTGACATTGGTCGTATTGCCGCAGTAATGAATTCAGTGGCAAAAGTTTTGAACAGTTAATTTTTGAGTCACACTCACACAGAAGTAAATATAGGGAACATTTAGTTCCCTATTTTTATGAGGTTATTATGACACAACGTATTTTGATTATGGGTTTGCCAGGTTCTGGTAAAACTACACTAGCAAGCGCATTAAAGAAATATCTTGAAGAAAACGGCTCTATTAGCTATGCTCGTGCAATTATGGAACCAATGGATTCATCGGTACAAGTAAAATGGTTTAACGCAGATGATATCCGCCGCAAGTACAATGACTGGGATTTTAGTAATGAAGGACGTATTCGTCAAAGTCTCCGCATGTTTCAATTCAGTATGGAATCGGGTGGAGACTATGTTATCTGCGACTTTGTTGCTCCACTAGTAGAAATGCGTAATAACTTCAAAGCAGATTGGACTATCTGGATGGATACCATACGTGAAGGTCGATATGCCGATACTAATGCATTGTTCCAGGAACCTGAAATTTATGATTTTCGTATTACAGAACAAAATGCTGAAAAGTGGGCTGAATTTATTGGCAATCATATAATCGAAAATAGGCGCAGGCCAACTTTTGATTGGCAAAAAGAAACTGTTCAGATGTTAGGACGTTGGCAACCATGGCATAATGGACATAGAGCTTTGTTTGATCGTGCCATTGCTAAGACTGGACAAGTGTGTATTATGATTCGAGATTGTCAAGGATGGCAAGGGTCAAATCCATTTGCCATAGAACAAGTGAAGAAATTTATTCAAAGAGATCTTGACATGTTGTATCAAGGACAGTATACTATACAGATAGTGCCTAACATTGTAAACATAACATATGGTCGAGATGTTGGCTACAAAATTGAACAAGAAACTTTTGACAGCAGTATTACTGACATCAGTGCTACTAAAATCAGAAAAGATCTTGGAATGTCGTAAAAATACAACATTTCAATCGAGTAGTTGACAAAGAGACTAAATAAACATACAATAGAATCATAGTTGCTAAATACTTTGCAAAAAGTTTGTTGTTCAAAACAACAAAATATTTTTAAAAAGTAGTTGACAACTAGTGTAGCAGGTGCTACAATAGAGACTAGTTAGCAATTTTGCTAGCTAATTTTAAAGAAGAGAGAAACAAAATGCAATCAAATTTTAGACAACATCAATTTAATACGATGCCCAAACAGGTAGGCGTTATAGCCTCTTATTGGTCAGCGATTAATTGTGGAAGTCTATTATCACTTGATCGCACACCAGAGATTAATAGTAGGGTCCGGGAGGACATAATGTAAGCGTAAGTTTACACTCACTCCAAGGACCCTAGGATTAAAAACCCTGGGGTTTTTTGTTTTTAGACTTTCGAAAAAGTGTGTATAGGGAACGCGACCCTGCTGGCACTTAAAACATCGGCTTAATGTGGGCGGCCTACCGGATGGTAAGTTCTAGGCGATAACTAGAATTGTAAAATGGTAGCGTATTAAAGTGTTCTTTAATTTGTAAAAATATATTAAAGAACTTTTTAATACACACATTCGAAAGAGTGTGTTTAACAATTTGGCTTCATAGTATAATGGTTAGTACGGTGGCTTGTCACGCCATTAATAGGGGTTCGATTCCCCTTGGAGCCGCCAATTTTTACCCATGTAGCTTAATGGTCAAGCAACCGGCTGATAACCGGTAGATCTAAGGTTCGATTCCTTTCGTGGGTACCAATTTTAGGATGCTAACAGCAAATTCAAATTTCACTTTTATTGGAAAAAAGAAAATGCATCCTGTTTAATTATATAGCGTTAGACTTC
>Ga0214207_1000591_pt1 | contig 10467 bp, 10 predicted proteins | sample TroBogEpilimnion_6_FD_153045 | JGI IMG/M metagenome (GOLD analysis project Ga0214207, IMG submission 153045) | Freshwater microbial communities from Trout Bog Lake, WI - 13JUL2009 epilimnion | ecosystem: Environmental > Aquatic > Freshwater > Lake > Epilimnion/Euphotic zone | place: Trout Bog... | reverse complement strand
TCCGCTAACTCTTTGGCAACACTGATGCCACTTAATTGGACTGGAAAAGAAATTGGCATGCCAGTTTGCCAGCTATGTTTTTTTATGAAATTAGCAACGCTAGCAATGGCATCTTGAGGGCTTTGTTTGAGATCAATGCGCCCATCACCATCACCATCGATGGCAAAACTCCGAATACTACTGGGCATAAACTGGGGGAGACCCATTGCGCCCGCATACGAGCTGTTCTGGTTAAGGCATGCGCAAAAGCGCACAGCATTGACATCTTGACTAGTATTTTTGGCTGGCAATTTACCACCTGCTTCTGACCAGCACATCAAAATTAATTCTTTCAGTTGATCTTTAAAGAGTTCTTCGCGAGCAGTCTTATTGGGGGTATCCGGGTAGCTAAAGGCTAGGGTCGACAGGACATCTTTTACCCTAAAGTTGCCGGTTTGGCGACCGTAAATGGTTTCGATGCCAATAATGGCCACGATAATCTCAGCCGGTACCCCTGATTCTTGCTCTACTTGGCTCAAAAAGGCTTGATTTTGATCCCAAAATGCCCTGCCAGCCTTCAAGCGCACAGGCTCAATAAAGCGCTTGCGGTATACCAGCCAATTCTTCTTAAAATTCCCCGCTGGGGGTAATACCAATTTGCGAATGGCGGGAACCGTTTTAGTATCTAAAAAGCTTATTTCCAGGGCTTGTAGTGGGATTTCATGGGTCTGAGAGACTTGACCTAGCAATTCATTGAGATTTTGGCTAAAGCGTGCTTCGGTGACCGCATCATCGGTCTGGTTTACGATGGACTGTTGCGATGGGGTTGGCTGAGTGGGAGCACTGGAGCACCCTGCTAACGCAAGAGCAAAAAGTAGGTAGGTGATGCGAAAGTTCATGCCTAAGTTTTCTATATGGGTATTAGATTTTCGAGATTTGAGCACGTCTAATTAGATTATAAAAATTACAAATTTGCTATTGAGGATTTTGAGTAATGACAACAGGATACATAACTCATCCAGACTTTCTGAAACATGAGATGGGAAGCCATCATCCAGAGTGCCCAGAACGAATTCAAGCGATAAACGATCAACTGATCCGTAGTGGAGTGGATCGCTTTTTGCAACATCTAGATGCGCCACTGGCAAGCGAAGAGCAATTGGAGTTAGTGCATAGCCCTGACCATGTTTCTTTTGTGAGAGATCGTGCTCCCGAGAGCGGTTATTTCATGCTGGATGGCGACACCATCATGAATCCTCATACCTACCGAGTGGCCCTCAGAGCTGCTGGTGCAGCTATTGCTGGCGTAGATGCAGTGATGAAAGGTGAGGTTGAAAATGTCTTCTGTGCGGTAAGACCTCCAGGCCACCATGCAGAACCCACTCGTTCCATGGGTTTTTGTTTGTTTGATAACGTCGCCATTGCTGCTCGCTATGCCATGGAGACTTATGGCATTGAGCGGGTTGCGATCATAGACTTTGATGTTCATCATGGCAACGGGACAGAGGCAGCATTTTTCAATGACCCCAATGTCATGATGTGCAGTTTCTTTCAGCATCCGTTCTATCCCTATAGCGGACTGGATCATGCCAACAATATGGTGAACGTGCCATTGCCAGCAGCTACCCGTGGTGATGTAGTGCGTTCGATTGTGGAGGAAAGGTGGTTGCCTGCTTTACGTAACTTTGAACCTGAGCTCATCATTATTTCTGCGGGCTTTGATGCGCATCGAGAAGATGACTTAGGACAACTGGGCTTAATTGAAGATGACTATGTATGGATCACCAAGCGCCTAAAAGTTATTGCTAATGAGTATGCGCAGGGCCGCATCGTGAGTTGTTTAGAGGGTGGATATAACCTCTCCGCATTAGGTCGTAGCGTGGTAGCTCACATTAAGGCTTTGGCAGATATTTAATAAGCAATCAGGAATTTAGTAAAACAGAAATCGAAGGTTGAAGATGGCGAATATTTATGAACAAGGCTTGGATCGCAATCCAGCTAACTACACTCCAATTACTCCACTATTATTTATAGAGCGCTCAGCACAAATTTATCCCAACAAGACTGCTGTTATTCATGGCAAATTGCGCCAGACCTGGAAGCAGACCTATGAGCGTTGTCGTCGTCTGGCTAGCGCCCTACAAAAGCACGGTATTGGCTTAGGCGATACGGTAGCAGTGATGCTGCCTAATACGCCGCCAATGGTTGAAGCTCACTTTGGTATTCCAATGTCGGGCGCGGTCCTAAATGCTCTTAATACCCGTTTGGATGCTGAGTCAATCGCGTTTATGCTCAATCATGGTGAAGTCAAAGTAGTTATTGTCGATCCAGAGTTTTCAGCTGTGATGAAAAAAGCACTAGAGATTGCTAAGAAAACTTCAGGCCGTGAATTTTTGGTCATCGATGTGGAAGAGAATGAGTTTGATGTACCCGGTGAAAAGCTGGGTAATCTCACTTACGAGAAGCTGCTCTCCGAGGGCAATCCGAACTTTGCATGGCAAACCCCTACAGACGAATGGCAGGCGATTTGTCTGAACTACACCTCCGGTACTACAGGTAATCCTAAGGGGGTGGTGTACCACCATCGCGGTGCTGCAATCAATGCGGTTTCCAATGTTCTAGATTGGGATATGAATAAGCACCCAATCTATTTATGGACTCTACCAATGTTCCACTGTAATGGCTGGTGTTTCCCTTGGACCATTGCAGCTCGCGCTGGTGTAAATGTGTGCTTGCGTCGGGTGGACGCACAAAATATATTTGCAGCAATTAAAGATCATGGAGTGACCCACTATTGTGCTGCCCCTATCGTACACAACCTTTTGGTTAATGCGCCTGATGAGTTAAAGCTTGGCGTGCCTGCAGGTGTCAAAGGTTTGATCGCGGGTGCAGCGCCGCCCGCATCCATTATTGAAGGCATGGAAAAGTTAGGTTTTGATTTAACTCACGTCTATGGTTTAACCGAAACCTATGGGCCAGCAGCTGTGTGCGTTAAACAAGACGAGTGGAATGATGTCGATATTGGCGAGCGCGCCAGGTTAAATGCTCGTCAGGGCGTGCGTTATCACATGCAACAAGCCATTGCTGTTCTCGATCCAGAGACGATGCAGCCAGTTCCTGCTGATGGTGAAACCATGGGTGAAATTATGTTCAAGGGCAATATTGCGATGAAGGGCTATCTGAAGAATGAAAAGGCAACTCAAGAAGCTTTTGAGGGTGGCTGGTTTCATTCGGGTGACTTAGCTGTCATGAACCCCGATGGCTATGTCAAGATGAAAGATCGTAGCAAGGACATCATTATTTCTGGCGGGGAAAATATTTCTTCTGTTGAGGTTGAGGATGTACTTTATCGCCATCCAGCGATCAATGCTGCTGCAGTGGTAGCAAAACCCGATCCTAAGTGGGGTGAAACACCCTGCGCTTTCTTGGAAATCAAGCCTGGCTCAGAGGTGACCCCCGAGGAAATTATTGCCCATTGTAAGCAGCATTTAGCTGGCTTTAAGGTTCCTAAGGCGATTGTGTTCTGTGAGCTACCTAAGACCTCGACTGGCAAAATTCAGAAGTTTGAATTACGTAAGCAGGCTGGATCGGCTACTGCTATTGATGTCTAGAACTTGGGCTGCAGGGCGGATAAAATAGATCGTTAACCATTATTGAGAATTCCAAATGAAAATCTTAGTAGCCGTAAAACGTGTTGTTGATTACAACGTCAAAATTCGGGTGAAATCTGATAATTCCGGCGTGGATTTGGCCAACGTCAAAATGAGCATGAATCCCTTTGATGAAATCGCAGTCGAGGAAGCGGTGCGCCTGAAAGAGGCGGGTGTTGCTACAGAGGTGGTGGTAGTCACTGCCGGTGCGACCCAATGTCAAGAAACCCTTCGTACAGCACTAGCGATTGGTGCTGACCGCGCAATCCTCGTTGAGACAGATGTAGAGCTACAACCTTTAGCAGTGGCGAAAATCCTCAAATCTCTCTCTGAAAAAGAGCAAGCCCAAATCATTATTCTTGGTAAGCAAGCGATCGATGACGATAGCAATCAAACTGGTCAAATGTTGGCTAGCTTAATGGATGTACCGCAAGCAACATTTGCATCCAAAGTGGTTGTGGCAGATGGCAAAGCCACTGTGACTCGTGAGGTAGATGGTGGTTTAGAAACAATTGCACTTTCTTTGCCTGCAGTGATTACTACTGACTTGCGTCTCAATGAGCCACGTTACGTGACCTTGCCCAACATCATGAAGGCGAAGAAAAAGACTATTGATATTGTGAAGCCTGAAGACTTAGGTGTGGATATTGCACCTCGTCTCAAAACTATCAAAGTAGAAGAGCCGCCTAAGCGCTCTGCAGGTGTGATGGTTGCTGATGTAGCAGCCCTTGTGGACAAACTCAAAAATGAAGCGAAGGTGATCTAAATGGCTGCACTAGTTATAGCTGAACACGACAATCAATCATTAAAGGCGGCAACTCTTAACGCAGTAGCTGCTGCTCTGCAGTGCTCACTAGAGGTAGATGTTCTGGTTGCTGGCAATCAATCTAATGCTGCATCACAGGCAGCGTCACAAATTGCAGGTGTACGTAAGGTCATTCAGATTGATGCACCATATCTTGCAGATCAATTAGCTGAACCATTGGCGGCACAAATTTTGTCCATTGCAGGGGGCTACAGCCATATTTTGGCGCCGGCAACTGCTAATGGTAAAAATGTAATGCCACGCGTTGCCGCTAAGTTGGATGTGGCGCAGTTATCTGACATAACTAAAGTGCTTAGTGCAGATACATTTGAACGTCCGATCTATGCAGGTAATGCGATTGCTACGGTGCAGACTAGCGACCCTGTAAAAGTAATTACTGTCCGTACTACTGGTTTTGATCCTGTTGCCGCCACTGGTGGATCAGCCCTTATAGAAAAGCAATCTGCTGCAGAATCGGCTGGAAAGTCCTCTTTTATTGGTCGTGAGTTGACTAAGTCTGATCGCCCAGAATTGACGGCCGCGAAGATTATTGTTTCTGGCGGTCGTGGTTTAGGTTCTGGTGAGAAATATGAAGAGCTTATTACACCATTAGCCGATACATTGGGTGCCGCTTTGGGCGCATCTCGCGCTGCAGTTGATGCTGGCTATGTACCAAATGATTATCAGGTTGGGCAGACTGGCAAGATCGTTGCTCCACAGCTTTATATTGCCGTTGGTATCTCAGGCGCTATTCAGCATTTAGCAGGTATGAAGGATTCCAAAGTAATTGTAGCCATCAATAAAGATCCTGAGGCGCCAATCTTTGGTGTGGCCGATTACGGTCTGGTTGCAGATTTGAATACTGCTGTACCTGAATTAACAAAAGCCCTTGGTTGAAAACTTAGTTAATGAATTGAGTAGAAAACTGAATAAAGAGGAGTTGTAATGCCATACGTTGCCCCAGTGAAAGATATGTTGTTTGTGATGAATGAGTTAGCTGGGCTAGAAAATGTGGTTGCTTATCCTGCTTATGTAGCAGCGGGTGCCGATGTAGATCTAGCGCCGGCCATTTTGGAAGAGTCGGCCAAATTTAATCAAGATGTAGTAGCACCCCTGAATTGGGCTGGCGATCAAAATCCTAGTTCTTTAAAAGACGGCGTAGTTACCACCACACCAGGATTTAAGAGTGCTTTTGAGCAATACGCTGCGGCCGGTTGGCAGGGCGTTATTCATCCAGCAGAATTTGGTGGTCAAGGTTTACCAAAGCTAATCTCTACAGCCTGTTTAGAGATGGTCAATGCAGCAAATCTTTCTTTTGCGCTCTGCCCATTGTTAACCGATGGGGCGATTGAAGCCTTATTAACTGCTGCTAGCCCAGAACTTCAAGAGCAATATGTGCCAAAGATGATTTCTGGCGAGTGGACAGGCACGATGAATCTGACTGAGCCACAAGCGGGTTCTGATTTATCAATGGTTCGCTCACGCGCTGTTCCTCAAGATGATGGTACTTATAAGATCTTTGGGACCAAAATCTATATCACTTATGGTGAGCACGACATGGCTAAGAATATTATCCATTTAGTGCTGGCAAGGACGCCTGATGCACCAGAGGGTGTGAAAGGTATCTCATTATTTGTTGTGCCGAAGTTCATGGTGAATAAGGATGGCTCCTTAGGAGAGCGCAATGATGTGCATTGTGTTTCAATTGAGCATAAGCTTGGAATTAAAGCTAGCCCTACAGCAGTTTTACAGTTTGGCGATCACGGTGGCGCAACCGGCTATTTAGTGGGTGAGGAAAACCGTGGTTTGGAGTATATGTTTGTGATGATGAATGCAGCCCGCTTTGCGGTGGGTATGCAGGGTGTAGCAGTGGCGGAGCGTGCTTATCAAAAAGCGGTTCAATACGCAAAAGATCGGGTGCAGAGTCGTGACTTAGCTGGATCTCCAGGTCCTGTAGCGATTATTCATCAGCCAGATGTGAAGCGTATGTTGATGACTATGCGTGCTTATACAGAGGCTTCTCGAGCGTTAGCTTACTACGCGGCCTCTGCTTATGATGCACAGCACGCCGCACCAGATGAAGCGGTACGCAAAGCTAACCAAGCGATTTATGAATTCTTAGTCCCGATCGTGAAAGGCTTCTCCACAGAGATGTCGATTGAGGTTGCGAGCCTGGGTGTTCAGGTACATGGTGGTATGGGCTTTATTGAAGAGACTGGTGCTGCACAACATTACCGTGATGCGCGTATCTTGACGATTTATGAAGGCACTACGGCTATTCAGGCGAATGACTTGGTGGGTAGAAAAACAGTGCGTGATGGCGGAGCAGTTGCCAAAGAACTTGCACAAAGTATAGCTGCTACTGAGAAAGATTTGGCTGCAAGTGGTAGTGATGACGCTAAAGCAGTACTGAAACAACTTGCTTTGGCGCGTTCTGCATTTGAGCAGGCTGTTACTTATATTGTCACCAATGCAAAGACCGACATTAAGACTGTCTATGCTGGTAGCTATGCTTATCTGCGTTTGTCTGGACTAGTGTTGGGCGGCTGGCAAATGGCTAGAGCCCTTTTGGCTGCAGAGCGTTTGCGTGATGGTGATCCTAAGTTCTATGATGCCAAGATTGCTACTGCCCGTTTCTTTGCTGAGAATCTCATGCCTCAAGCTCAAGCCCTCACCACTGCCATTCTTGAGAGCGGACATTCTACCAATGCATTAGAGGTCGAGCAGTTCTAAAGTACCAAGAAAGTAAGAAAAAGAGAATAAAAAAACCGCTCCATAGAGCGGTTGTCGTAACAGAAAAGCTATCTGCAATTATTGAGATAGTTTTTTTGCTTCATGGATTTGGGAAATAAAAAATTGCTCAAAAGAGATGGCTAAAAATGTCATCATCACACCAGCTCCAAGCACTAAAGAAAAAATCACCGTCAGAATTTCAAGCCAGCCAGAACGAGAACGGCGATGTTCTTCAATATTGGGGTTGAACTGCGCATCCCATCTCTCATCTGGACGCAAACCTAAAGCTATCGTAGTTAACCAGCTTGCTTCAATAGCGATAAAGCCAAAAGTAAGTAGAACCCATCCAGGTGCTGAATGAAAATGAGCATCCCGCAAAATAATCCAACCTGCTGCGCCACCCATGAGAGCAAACAACTGTACCCAGCCCCAAAAAGATTTCAATCCTTGCAAATAAAAGCAATTCAGACCGCTGCCAGGAAAGAAAAGTCCGAGTGCGCAAAATAAAAGTTTAGATTTTTTCATGGCTTATTTATTAGGAATGGGTTTTTGGGTAAAGCTCAATACTTCACGATCTGTGCCGACCATGAGTAGTTGATCGCCATTACGTACTATGCTGCGGTAATCATTTAATTCATAAAGAAAATCATTTTCTAATTCCATGCGTTGAGGGCTGCACGCCATCTTCGTGCTGGCAATTTGTTTTAGGGAAAAGCCACGAGAGTCTTCATCCAGGGTGGCGGTAAAGCGATTACATCCTGTTGAGCCACTAACGCGTTGACCATTTGCATCAAAAATAATTTGAATGGGGTTGCTAGCATCACCTTGAGGAATCTGCCGAGCGCGCACCTCGCCATTGCTATTGGGGCTTAAGTTCCAACGTGTAAGCTCCCATTTGGTATTTTTGAGCTCGCTGCTCGGTGGGCTAATTTTGGCACCGCAAGGGGGAATGACATTCGCGCAACCGACCAACAGCCCAAGACTTAGGCAAGAAAGTGCCATAAAGGATCTATTTAAGGGCTTGCTAAGGAGGTCTGAATGACTAAATTTAAGGAACATATTTATATAAGTTATTGTTTTTAAAGTAATTTTTACTAAGGTATCCACGCTATTCTACTGTCTTGGATGCTGAAATAGGTGGAAGAAGTAGGGGTTTTCGTCTAGAATATGAGGTTTTCCGCTCCACCGTATCTTTATTTGGTGAGTGGAGCCCAAGTTTTTTAGTAGAAATTTCATTGGGTTGTAATCAACCTGTTTTCATTTTAGATTTTAAGGAATAAGTATGGTCGTCATTCGACTGGCACGCGGCGGTTCTAAGAAGCGCCCTTTTTACAGCATTGTTGCTACTGATAAACGCAACCGTCGTGACTCGAACTTTATCGAGCGTATTGGTTACTTCAATCCACAGGCAGCTGCATCTGAGCAAGCAATGCGTATTGCTCAAGATCGTTTGACTTACTGGACTGGTGTTGGCGCGCAAATCTCCCCAACAGTAGTTCGTTTGATCAAAAACAATCCAGCTGTTTAATTTTCAAACACTAAATGCTTCGTCTCTGTGATGAAGTATTTAGTTAGAGAATTTATAGTAGTCCTATTTTGGGAAAATAAGGTGTCTTGCAAATGAGTACACCTTCCCTAAATGATTTGGTTGAACTTGGCGCTATTTCTGAGGCACAAGGTTTGCAGGGCCAAGTGAAGGTCAGACCTCATTCATCAGAGCCTGTAGCACTACTCTCTACTAAGTCGGTTTGGTTATCTCTTATCCCTCGTAGAGATTCTGGCTTATCTGCATCTGCAGAGCAAGCCACCTTGACGCAGTACAAAGTCAAGAGCGCCAAGATGCATAGCGGTAATGTTGTGATGACGCTAGAGGGTGTTAGTGATCGGGATCAAGCACTTGCTTTAAAAGGCTCACGCATCTTAGTGGCGCGGGATGCTTTTCCCAAAGCGGAAAGTGATTCCTACTATTGGGTGGATCTGATTGGATGCAATGCCATTAATTTGCAGGCCCAGTCTCTTGGTGAAGTAATTGATGTCACTGAAAATGGTGCCCATGGCGTGATCGCGATTGGCGAAGCCTCCACAAAGACCATTCAATATTTGGTACCGTTTGTTAAAGAAGTGGTACAAAACGTCGATTTGTCCAATAAAACGATTACGCTTGATTGGCAGTCTGACTGGCAATAAGAGTGAATAAGATCATTAATAAAGTTCAAAACTAATTATCGATATGCGCTTTGATGTGGTGACCTTATTTCCAGAAATGTTTTCCGCTTTGACGAATTGGGGTGTTACTGGGCGCGCATGCGAGCAATCATTAGCTAGCGTTCATCTTTGGAATCCAAGAGATTTTTGTTCTGATCTTCGTAAAACGGTAGATGATCGTGCGTATGGTGGTGGTCCTGGCATGGTCATGATGGCAAAACCCTTGGAGGATACGGTCGCTGGAATTAAGGCTGCTCACCAAGCGGCAGGTATCAAAAGTGGCCCAATTTGCTTGTTGGCGCCTCAGGGCAAGCGTTTTTCTCAAAAGATAGCGACCGAAATCTTAGATTACGGCAATTTAAGCTTTATTTGCGGTCGATATGAGGCTGTGGACCAACGTTTTGTCGACCGAAATGTGGATTTACAGCTATCTATCGGAGATTTTGTGCTTTCTGGGGGCGAAATCCCTGCAATGGCAATGATGGATGCGGTTATTAGACTCATTCCTGGGGTGCTTGGAGATGGCGAATCTGCCGCTCAGGATAGCTTTATGAACGGTCTTTTAGACCATCCCCACTACACCAGACCTGAAATATATGAAAATTTATCTGTCCCAGACGTGCTTTTAGGCGGACATCACGCTAAAATAACGGATTGGCGACGGCAGAAGTCTTTAGAGCTGACGTTCAGGTTAAGGCCGGACTTAATAGAATCGGCTAGAGCCAATGGGTTGCTAACCCGAGAAGATGAACAATTTCTTCGCTCACTGTAAATACTTTTAGTAGTGGTCAGTAGTGAATGGGTGGTTTGGTTTTTGGTTTAGTGAAATTGTTTTAACTGCATCCTCTATTAGGTCCGCTGATTTACATCTCGGGATTAAACGCTAATACGATGTTTAAGGATTAAAAATGAATTTGATCGAAAAAATTGAGCAAGAAGAAATTGCTCGCTTAAGTGCTAATAAAGTATTGCCAAGCTTTGCTCCTGGCGACACAGTCGTTGTTAGCGTAAACGTAGTTGAAGGTACACGTAAGCGTGCCCAGGCCTTTGAAGGCGTTGTGATTGCCAAGCGCAATCGCGGACTTAATTCCAGCT
>Ga0214207_1000584_pt1 | contig 10631 bp, 15 predicted proteins | sample TroBogEpilimnion_6_FD_153045 | JGI IMG/M metagenome (GOLD analysis project Ga0214207, IMG submission 153045) | Freshwater microbial communities from Trout Bog Lake, WI - 13JUL2009 epilimnion | ecosystem: Environmental > Aquatic > Freshwater > Lake > Epilimnion/Euphotic zone | place: Trout Bog... | reverse complement strand
TTTAAGGATATGATTGAATCTGGGTTAATACCTACGTTTACACTTAACAAGATATTCAGACAGGGTATGAATTCTAAGATTGTAACCTATGCGCATGATATTAACAATGGTGAATACCCTAATATACAATCACCGTTAAAAGACCCATTATTGTGGAATACAGATGTTGATTGTCTGTTTATTGATTCTGGTTGTTACGATGCTCGTAAAGCAAGCGATTATGGTAAAGAATCATCTCTTGCATATGGTTATGATATAAACAAAATGATCATAAAGTTATATACTGAAATAATCAAGAAATATAAAGGTTTTGAAGACATACAATTATTAATACCAAAACGTGTTGGTGATGTTGGTACAAACTCAGTTAATTCCCTTATACAAGATGTGGTAAATCCTTTAACTGAACAATTACCAGTTATTAATGTTGGTGATAGACAGTTTAGACTTAATGATAAAGTTATACATGTACAAAATAACTATGAGTTGGGTGACAAAGGCATATTCAATGGTGAGATAGGCAAGATAGTTGAAATTGATGTGAAAAAGAATTCATGTTTTGTTCAATTTGATGATAAAAAAGTTGAATACACCAAAAGCGATATGGGCGATCTTGAATTAGCGTTTGCAATTACAATACATAAATCACAAGGAAGCGAGTTTGATTGTGTTATATTGCCAATCATGACCGAATATGGTATTATGCTGGAGAAATCATTGATATATACAGCATTAACCAGGGCTAAAAAGTTGGCGGTGTTTATTGGTCAAAGACATGCTTTAATGAAAGCTGTTAAGACGATAAATAAGGCTAAAAGACAAACTTCTTTATCAGAATTATTAATTTTCGAAAAAAATTTGGTGGAATAAAAATTATTACTTACCTTTGTAATCTAAATTAATAATATATGAGTACTAATCATTATGCTAAAATCGTTGGTTTAAAAAATGTTCGAACATTCCCAGAAGCAGATAGGCTTAAATTAGCAACTTGTTTTGGAAATCAGGTTGTTATTGGGTTGAATCATCAAGACGGGGATCTTGGTATATACATACCAAGTGATACTCAGTTAAGTGCTGAATTCTGTAAGGAGAACAACCTTTATCGTGATTCTGAATTGAATAAAGATAAAGATGCAAAGCCAGGTATGTTTGATGCCAACCGTAGGGTTAGGGCGCAGACATTCCGTAAGCAGAAATCAGATGGTTTCTGGGTTCCTATTGCTCTGGTTAAGTTCACAGGTGTAAAGGATAAAGAGCTTGTTGAAGGATTTGAATTTGATACTTTAAACGGTGTTCCGATCTGTAACAAGTACATCAACCCAGCAACACTAAAGGCTGCACAGCAGAACCAGCAGAAGAAGACCAAAACTGCCAAGACATCAATCATGTTCAAGGAACATATTGAAACAAAGCATATTGGTGCCAATATGGATAAGATCGAGGACAATGACCTTGTTATCTACACCGAAAAGATGCATGGTTGTGTACATTACGATTCCATTATTAATACATTGGAGCATGGTGATGTTAAGATTGGTTGGTTAGTTGACAATAGGATTAATGCCCATATAAAAGCTATGGATACATTAACAAATGAAATAATTTTCACACCAATTGATGCGTTTTATATACTAAAAAATGATGGTAAATGGTATGAAATAGAATTAGATAACGGTGTTACGTTAAAAATAACTGGTAATAACCCAGTTTGGTTGCCAGAATTGGGTGTTTACAGACGTGTTGATGAATTGGTTGGTGATGAATTAATAGTTTTTGAGGGATAATACTCACGAGTACCATCTCTAAAAATTTTACCGTTTTAGTTGTTTGGGAATACGATTTAAAGAAAAATAAAGAAGAAACAATAAATAAAATTTTAAAATATGCACAAAGTTAAAATTAAATCAATAAAAAAATTAGAATCGGTTTATGACCGTTATGATTTGACAGTAAATGCGACTCATAATTTTTTCGCAAATGGGATACTAATACATAATACTTCTCACAGGGAAGGACATGTATTGGTTGAACGTAAACTGTCATGGCTTGAAAGGATGTTAATGAAATTCACCAAGGAGAAGATTGCTTTAACTGAATGGGCTTATCTAAGCGGTACACGTAGGGTGGTTCTACAGGAATCTAAGCGTGATGGTATTCAGTACCATGACCCGACCATTCGTGAAAAGGCTCATAACTTATTTAAGGGTAACCTTAGAAAGGGTGAAACAGTTTATCTTGAAATCGTTGGTTTTGAACCAACTGGTGCTGGAATCATGGGTGCGCTTAACACAACCAAGACTAAGGATAAGGCTTTCACCAAGCAATACGGTGAGGTAATGCAATATGCTTACGGCTGTGCGCCATTGGAATGCGACTTTTACGTATATCGTATTACCATGACAAATGAAGATGGTCAGACTATCGACTATTCATGGGATGACGTTAAAAGGCGTTGTGCTGAACTTAATGTTAAACACGTACCAGAGTTGGCTCGTATGTCAGTTAAAGAGTTTAAGCAATTAAACAATATTACTGATGATCGTGATTTCCAAGCAAAACTTGACGAAATCATCGCTGAACATGGTAATGGTGGATCGGTTGTTGACCAAAAGACATACCGTGAAGGTACTTGTATCAGACTTGAATCAGGTTTGTCAGTACGTATCTTTAAGTTCAAAAACTGGTTCTTCAAAACAATGGAAGATCACGCTAAGGAAACTGGCGAAGTTGACCAGGAAGAATCAAATTAAATATTTTTATATTCATTGTTTGTTTATTTGTTTGTTGTTTTGAGTAGATGGGGCTTTTTAGCACCATTTATTTTTTATATATGTTTTAAAAATATGTGTTCTTTGATTTTTTAAGATAATTATTAGTATAATACTGAGGTTATGGAAACGGAAGCAACAAGCTCATACGAGAGATCACGTAAATTTAATTATTTTAACCCTGATAATCCATCCAGGACTATCATTTTAAGTGCAGATGTGGACAATGACTCCGTTTGCGATATAATGGAACACATATTTTATATAAATGAATATGATGATGAAAATGAGGAAACGGTTAAGGATTATGTAAGAAAACCCATTAAATTAATTGTTAATAGTTTCGGTGGGTCGGTATATGATGGTTTTGCGTTGATTGGTGTAATGGAGAATTCAAAAACGCCAATTCATACTTATTGTTATGGTTCAGCTATGTCTATGGGTCTTTTAATCTTTGTTTCAGGTCATTATAGGGTTGCAAATCGATTGGTGACATTCATGTACCATGAGTGCCTGGATCAGCCAATTTATGATAAATTAACCACCTTACGTGAGAATATGAATGAAACCAAACGTATTATGGATGTTTACGACAAACAATTATTGTCTAAAAGTACATTAAGGCGTAAACAGTTGGATGATAGTAAAAAAAGCAAATTTGACTGGTATATGACACCTGAGCAGGGTCAGAAATTCGGATTTGTTGACGAAATCATCTAAAAAATTTGGTTTTGTCAAAAACTTTTCGTACTTTTGTACCTATGAAAAGTATTTTAGCAGGGTTATTTTATTTAGTAGCGTACTTTGTATTCACATTTGCGTTAATGTATTTCATGTCATACATTGTTTATGACGTATCACATCTGTATTCAATCCCATATCTGATGAATTTCACAGTTGGTAACTTTTTTGGTTTTTGGTTTGTATATCAATTAATTACTTCAAAAAGAAGTGACGTAGTTACAAAGGTAGCTGCCGATGAACCAAAAAAATCATCAGTCGAACAAGCAATGAGTAAAGATCTGAAAACAAATCTTACATACGGTGTGTTCCTCGCATTACTCTGGGGTATCGCACACGTAATGCATTACGTATTTTTTAAATAATTAATATATGAAAATAGCACAATTCGGTTCTCCTACAGAGAACCCATGCATTGTTCCGATTATGATGAAGAAACGGCAAAGAAAATAACCGAAACGGCACGAGAAACATCGAAGATTTTGCGTGAACATTTGGAGAAAAATAATATTACATTTAAAAACTTTTTAGGTGAAAACATTAATTGTTAATTTTTATGGAGGCCCTGGAGTAGGTAAATCCAAAATGGCATTCAGACTAACATCTGATCTTAAAGATAGGGGTTATGGTGTTGAATTAGCAGCCGAATATGCTAAAGATTTAACGTGGCAGCAATCGCATCACGTATTGACAAACCAAATATACGTATTTGGAAAACAACAACATCGCATCTGGCGTTTGGATGGAAAGGTACAGATAATCGTAACCGACTCATCAATTCTCAACAGCGTTGTATATTGTAAAGATGATACGACACCTTTATTTAAGGCTATGGTTATTGAAGAATATCGTAAACGCCATAACTTGAGTATTAACCTTCTTCGTGGTAAGCATTATGATCAGAATGGTCGAAATCAGGATTTGGGTGGGGCAATTCAGCTTGATAACGAAATAACCGAAATGGTTGAAGCTAATTTTGGGTTTGATTTAACCATACCAGGAGAATTGGAACATTCCAATGAAATTCTTGAATTTGTAATAAAAAAATATAACGAACTGAATAAATAAATTTGGTGGTTTCAAAAAACATTCATATTTTTACATTCTAAAATAAAAAAACGTTATGGGTACAAGTGGTTTAACGATGGTGGTAAGCAACAACCAGACAAAAGTTGCACAATATGGACAATGGGATCATTATCCATCGGGTCAGGGCGCTACCGCTTTAGGTCTTTTAACGAAAATCGTTAAAGATGGTGAACTTGGTAAGTTTAAAGAAAAGGTGGATAACCTTAAATGGCTTACCGATGAAGAAATTGAAGCCGTTAACAATGGTGGTGATTGGGATGAAAAATATCCTTATCTTAGCCGTGATTGGGGTGCGCAAATACTCGAAGCCGTACATTACGGTACATTAACCAAAGAACCTGGTTTTATGCAACCAAAAAAGGAGGTTATTACCTTTGATATTCTTGGTCTTATCGATAATAGCAATTTTGCTGCTGATAGCTTATTCTGTGAATGGGCTTATGTGATCGACCTTGACAAAAACACATTTGAGGTATATGAAGGGTTCAACAAAGAAACTCTTGCTGAGGGTGAGCGTTTTGCATCATTGCCCGTTGACAAGGAAGATGGTAAGTATAAGCCTGTTAAATTCGTTACATCGTTTGACTTGAACGCATTGCCCGAACTGCAACAGTTCCTTGAAATCTGCGAACCAAAAATTGATGACGAAGAAAACGAAGACTAATGGAAACATTCAACTACGAGTACCACCCGAACATGGAGCGTTATATCGCTCGACTCTACAAAGAGTGGAAAGAACATAAAAAAATTATTTTATGCGTTGACTTTGACGATCAAGGGTAGAATTTTGTCCTTTTTCTATATATTTATTATTATGAAAGCAATATATGGGATAGTAAACAAAATCAACGGTCATAAATACGTTGGGTCAGCGGTAAACTTTTATAAACGTAAATCATTACATTTAAGACAATTAAAAAAAGAGAATCATCATTCGGATTACCTGCAAAGAGCGTGGAACAAATATGGTGAGGATAATTTTGAATTTATTATACTTGAAAAGGTAGATAAAAAAGAGGATTTATTGATTCGTGAACAATGGTGGTTAGATAACTCAAATAGCGAATATAATGTTTGTAAAGTTGCGGGTAGTTCGTTAGGCGTTAAACGTAGTGAGGAAACAAAGGAAAAGTGTCGATTGGCGCATCTGGGTGAAAAACATCCAGAATGGCGTAGAAAGCTAAAATCGGAATCTCAGGGTGGTGTGAATCATTGGCAGTATGGTAAAAAAATGCCAGAGAATGTTAAACAAAAAAAATCTGAAAGTATGAAAAAGTTTTTTGAAACAAACACACATCCAATGAAAGGTAAAAAAAGTACTTTAACTGAACAAAGCAAAGAATCAATGATTGATAAATTATCAATATCAATTCAACAATATACTAAAGAAGGTGAATATATACGAGATTGGAAAAGTGCAAAAGAGGCTGGAACGGAATTAAATATATTTCCCACAAACATTACAACTTGTTTGAAGGGTAAAGTTAAAACCGCTGGAAAATTTATTTGGAAATATAAAAATTAATACTATGGAAAATTTTAAGTATGAATATCATCCCAATATGGAAAGGTATATTGTAAGGCTTGTTAGGGAATGGAAGGAGCATAAAAAAATCTTGTTGGCGATTGACTTTGACGATACACTTTCACCTTGGAAGTTTGATGACTTTAATTATGAAGAAGTCTTTAAACTTGTCAGAGAAGCCAAACAACTTGGAGCATATATCGTTATATTCTCGGCTTGTAAATCAGAAAGGTTTGATTATATCCGTACTTACTGTAAAGAAGTTGGTGGTTTTGAAATCGATGGTATCAATGAGAATGTAATTGAGTTACCATACGGTAATGATCGTAAGATTTATTACAATCACTTTCTGGATGATCGTACAGGTCTGATGCAAGCTATGGCTATATTGTCAATTACCATGATGCGTATAAAAACCGCTGGAAAAAATGGTGGTGAAAATTTTGATCTATGAAAAAACACCAAATTGAACTTGCGTTAACTAAAATGGGTTATCGCCATATGGGTAAAGATGTTTGGGCTAAACCAATTGGTCATCACATATTTACCTTTAATCTAAATAAGGGCGAATGGTTTAATCTATTTAAAGCACTAACCGATGAAACACATATATGGGATTCTAAATCAATCACCGTTCCAGATAACGAAGATGATTTTTTAAATACACTTAAAATGTATGAACAATATACAAATATTTCATCGGGTAGTAATCAAACAAATTTTGAATTTTTAACAATCGAGGAACAAGTTAGTTTTCTATAATATGGGCTGCGATATACACATGTACGTTGAGTACACTTACAAAGATAAACTTGAGCTTTACAATAAAGCCATTGAAAAGGGTGAAACACCGAAAGATACCGTTTTTTGGCGTTGTTTCGGTAGCCGTATCAATCCTGGGCGTAACTACTCACTTTTCGGTATTCTATCAAAAGGTGTACGAAGCGATAACAAAAAAGGTTTTGAACCAAAAGGTTTACCATCCTATGATAATCTTGGATTCTATGCTATGGATGATTCTCGTTTATTTATAACCAAAAACGGTGATGGTGATAATGAGTGTACGTTAGAAACAGCGCTCGATTGGCAAAAACGTCTTAACCGTAAGATTTATTATAATGGTCAGGATAAACCAACTTTTGTAGATAATCCCGATCATCATTCACACTCATGGTTAACAACAAAAGAGTTTGAGAAAGCACTTAGGCTTTACAGAGCGGAAGAAAAATGTGGTAGTCCTGTTGAATACGCTGCTTTGCTTGCTGCCATGAAAAGTTTGGAGAAAAGCGGTCATTTTGTTGCCAGAGTTGTATTCTGGTTTGATAATTAAAAAATATGAGTTTACAAACCAAGACATTACATATTAAAACATCCAAGATACCTAACGCTGGTCGTGGATGTTTTGCTAAAAGAGCTTTTAAAGCTGGTGAATTGATTGCCTATTTCAAAGGTGATGTAATTACCATGCGTAAAGCTAATAAAATTTCTAATTCAGCTGATCCTCGAAAATATTATTTCGTTGATCTTGAAAACGGTAATATATTGGATGTATATGATTCACCATCATTAATCAAATACGCTAACGATGCCGAAGGTTTAACCAAAATGAAAGGCTTATCCAACAATTCCGAAATTAGGGTTTGTAGCAATCGTAAAATGGCTTATGTGGTTGCAACAAAAAATATTACCGTTGGTTCTGAAATATTTTTAGAATACGGTGAAGAATATTGGAATAATATTTTGTAGTGTCAAAAACAATTCGTAATATTGTACCATGAAACAGTTACACGTTGAATTAAACCAGTCCTCAGTAATGGGTGAAATGTATGATGATTATTTAAAATCACCATATGTTCTTGGTTATGCTAATGCAAAACAACTCAAAAAATATTTATTGGCTGGGTTAAAGAAACAAAAAATTAAATCCGAAGACTTTAATCGTACACCTGGCGGTGATGACTTGGAGAAAAACCCACCTGTTGAAATATACGAATATCAATCATTCTTCATGCTTGAACGTGCGGATGGTGAGTTAACATTATTGGATGGTTTTAGGCGTTTGTTATGGTATAACTCACCAGATCATCAGGTACAAGTAAGGGTTTATAAAGAAGAAGACCTTACCGATCAGCAAATAATGAGATTATTGATTTATCTTAACCACTTCAAATTCTACGCTGGTTCAGGTGAATACTATGATCGTGGTTTCTCTCTCGCATTGAAAGTTATCTTTGGTTTAAACATACCAAAGTATTACCAAATCTTTAATGCATATTTAACAAAGAAAGATACCGAAAGAAAATATTGGAAAGAAGGTACAGTTGATACACAGGATAACTTGAATGTAAAGGAGCGTATGCTTAACCCTATGTTTGTTACCGATATGAAGTTCATTGAATCATTATTGGATACTGGTATCTTACTTACTGATGAAATGGGCGCTTTGATATATCAATATCGCACACAATACCCAGAAACTGTTTTCGATTCAAAATTACTTATTACTCGTTGTGCTGAAAATAAAATTATTACTGATTTGCATAACAAGTTTAATAATAAGAAGGGTCAGGCTCATGGTGCTGAGGCACAAAAACTTGTAAATCAGTTAATTCCTTTATATAAAAATATCTTTAATGAGATGTTCGGTGTTGAGGCTGTACTCACATATGCTGAAAAGAAAGATGAGGTTAAAAAGATCATTGACAAGCTCAAAAAGGATAAAACCATGATTAAACTTACTGGCAACAGTAAAGATCATGTTGCTGATATGATTTTCAGGAAAAGGTTGAAAAACAAAGAGGATATTACATTTAAATGTGTAATACATCCAAAAGAACATAATCCATATTCCTGGTCGTTTGGTAATAAAGAAAAACGGGCAGAACTTGAACATGGTTTATTACCATATGAAATCAGTTTCAAAAGAGCTGACAGAAAAACGTTAGGTGTGGTTGATCTGGTATTTGGGTTTACACATGAAGATGGTACTGAGTTTATTTTCAGGCATAACTACGGTGGATACAATAGTTATGGTAAGAAATACACAAGTGTAGATGGTGGTGGTGTTCCAAGTATCAATTATGATTGTGATGTTTTTGTAAACATTACAAAAGAAGAACTTGATGATGTTGACAAACATCGTTTTGACTACAAATATTAAAATTTATAATTATGACAATAACCATTCAAATGGTAGTTTTTATACTACTAATTCATTTTCTTGGCGATTTTGCTTTACAGACACCAGAACAGGCGAGTAATAAATCATCATCTGGTTACTTTTTATTGATGCATGTTGCCACATATTCAGCTGTATGGTTTATTGCTATGTATGCGATGACTGGTATGTTGAGGTTATCTTTTTGTTTTACCTGGGCAACATTCGTAATGCATTATCTTACAGATTACATCACCAGCAGAATATCAAAGAAATTCTTTGAGGTGAAAGACTATCATAACGGTTTTGTTGTGGTTGGATTTGATCAGGTGTTGCATTATTTGCAACTACTGTTTACCTACGAAATATTATCTCAAGTAAGGTGGTAATTTATTTTGTAGTGTAAAAAACATTACTTACCTTTGTAAAAAATAACGACAATGATATACGAAAGGAAACGATACCCAGATGGTGGTGTTTATGCGGTAGTAACCGATTTTAGCAATCCAGTTATTACGGAAAAAATCAACAGCTATGAAGATTTATTCTTCATTAAATCTCTTAAAGAGGCTTGTGATTACAATCACATCGAGGATGTAAGGTTAAACATACCTTGTATGTTCCAACAGCAGCATGACAGACGTTTCCATAAGAACGAATCATTCGAGCTTAAAATAGTTGGTGATTTCATCAACACATGTAACTTCTCAGAAGTACATATTTTCCACCCACATAGCGATGCGACACAGATGGCTATCAACAACTGTTATGCTGTTGATAACTCCAAATTCATCACTGAGGTATTGAAAGACATCAATTCAAAGCCAATATTATTATCAACCGATGGTGGTTCATTCAAATGGATCAACAAGATGGCTGATGTTATCGAATACGATGGCGAGGTGTATGGTGCATCCAAATGTCGTGATGGTGTGACCCATAAGTTGGTACAGATGATTGATTGCAAAGACTTTGGTGGTCGTGATATTTTGGTTGTGGATGACATACTTGTTGGGGGCGCAACTTTTATCGGATTAGCCCAACTATTGAGGGAAAGAAACATCGGTAAACTATATGCTGCCGTATCACATACAACAATAAAATCCCCTCGGAAAGAGCTTGAAACAGCATTTGACCGTATTTACTGTACAAACAGTAAGTTTGACAAATATGATTTATCTAACCTGACCGTTTTTAATTTGGACGATCTCAAAATTTTTGAATAATGCCACAATTAACCGCACAAACAACTGAATATACTTTTTCTCTGGGTGAGATAAAGAGTATGATATGCAGGGAACTCAAAGTTCCAGAAGCTGCCGTAACTGTATCATATCAGCAAAGGGAT
>Ga0214207_1000576_pt1 | contig 10702 bp, 9 predicted proteins | sample TroBogEpilimnion_6_FD_153045 | JGI IMG/M metagenome (GOLD analysis project Ga0214207, IMG submission 153045) | Freshwater microbial communities from Trout Bog Lake, WI - 13JUL2009 epilimnion | ecosystem: Environmental > Aquatic > Freshwater > Lake > Epilimnion/Euphotic zone | place: Trout Bog... | reverse complement strand
AGGGGTAGGTTGAGGAGCAGGTTGAGGAGCAGGTTGTGGAGCAGGTTGTGGAGCAGGTTGTGGAGCAGGTTGTGGAGCAGGTTGAGGAGCAGGTTGAGGAGCAGGAGGGGTAGGTTGTGGAGCAAACGAGAATTTGGTTGGATTTGGGCTGATCCTTTGAAGTAGGTCAATTTTTGGTTGCACAGGAGTGATCCAATCATCTTGAAGAATCCCACCAGTATCACCACTGTTTGGGTTTAGTCCCCAATAAAAGAAGTCAATGTTGTTATGTAAGAAATAATCACCAACAGCATTTTGCCATATATCATCTTTATTTTCAGACTTCATCCAACCACCAAATTCACCAACACAAATAGTTCCTAAAGCTTGTTTTTTGACAAATCCAAAATCTCTATCCCAAACTTCAGGCAAATTTTGAGGAAATGTGGCATTTGAAAAATATGGTTGTTGTGCAACAGATGGTCCATACACATGAAGGGAATATACGAGTTTATTAGGGACTTTTAATATAATAGGGTGGTCTTTGATGCCTGCCAAGTTGCCACCCCACCATGAGCCAACGCCATTAACAGACTCTACGCCTTCCACAAAAATCAACAGTTTTGGATTGATTGAAAGAATAGCATTTCCAATTCTTTCTGCAGCAGAATTCCAATCAGTTGTAGGGTTTCCAGTTCCCCAAGTAGCTTTTCCATGAGGTTCATTTTTGAGATCAACAGCGAAAACATTATCATGACCAATATATCGTTTTACAATGATCTCCCAAGCCTTTATCACTGTTTGTTCATTGAATCCTGCCGCATCATCATACCATATTTCAGTGATAGTTCCCGTCCCAACGAGGCGATGCATATCAAGCAAGATCAAAATCCCCCGTTTCTCACATTCTCTTACGAGTGTATCTAACAAGTGACCTGCTGTGGAATTTTCCAAATCAGGGTTAGCAGATGTGTTTATTGATTTGCATTTAATTGTATCAAGCCCTAATGCCAATTCTGTTGAAAATGGAATTCGTAGGGCATTAAAGTTGTTCTTTTGTAAAAAGTCCAGTATAGATTTCATTGAAACAGACCAGAGACCGTGAAGTGCGTATACCTCGGTTTCTAGTCCAAACCAATTTATACCTTTGATACTCACTTTGCTGTCTTTTAGAAAGAACGCACTGTTCTTTGCAAAAAACTCCATTTTTGTTAATACTTAAGAGAAAAAAATTCAAAAACTATCCAACCATATAAAAAAGTTAAGCCGTTAATGTTAAATTAAAAATATATATTAGGGGATGCAACATAGGCCTTTGGGATATAGGAGACCGCATATGTTTGAAGATATGTACCCTAAACCAAATACACATGTTCGCACTCGTCACATACATATATCAAATACCACACTTCAACTCGGTGAATGTTTGCAAGAAAAAGAGTCAATTCAACATGAATTCAAAGAATTTTGCCTCAAGTTGAATATTAATGATTATTACAATCGTCATGAAATGCTAAACATGGTCAATACCGGGGTACTTGAGAATGATTTTAATAAGATAATAGACAACAATCTACAAATATATTTTAAACACTATATACCAAAGTACGCTTCAGCATTTAGCAATTGTGAAACAAGTGAAGGGGTACTTTCAATAGGTATAAATGATTTTGGAGAGGTAACTGGAATTCCTTACATTGGTGAACTCCCTATATCTCTTGTAGAAAAATGTTTATCTTCAACACTGAGATACATCCGCGGAAATCCAAATACAAAAAAATGTAAAAACGCATATATTCAACAACTTAAACTCAGAATCCTTCCATTAGATATATCTAATGCTCCTTCAAGATTATATGATATTTCAGAATCACTAATAAGAGATTTACAGAGTCAAAAACATATCTTTGAAAGTAAGAATCGTCAATATCTTATTTCTCGCGAAAAATGGTTTCATAGATTACAAAGATATTCTTGCACATTGAGCAAAATGATAGAATACAATAAAAAGGATATTTATAAATATATTCATGACAAAACACCTCAGCGAGCTAAAAGGTTGATCAAAGAACTTGAACATTTAGACATAACTAATAATACAAACCTTGATAATGATTGGAAAGAAAATCCAGATAATCTCTTGTTTTGGCTTTTTCAATTTAAAGATGATGCAATTGACAAATTTATTGAAATAAAACCTAAACCTCCAGTTATGCCAAAATTATTTAATGCGCCATCCACATTATTGTCTCAATTAAGTGATATGCGATTGAAAATTGTTCAGAACACACCAAACATTAGATATTATATAATTCAAGTTGTGTTTCCAGGAAATATTGGAAATGGTTATCATTTAGAATATTATCATCCATTGAAATGTGTATGGAACTCTCGTGTCCGAAGTTGGAACAATATATGTGGGCCATGTTGTATAGAAAATTCTACGAAGTAATATTTTGTCGAAATTGTTTTTGATAGTCAACGAGACTGATAGGTTCAATGTTTGATCCAATGCTATACCAAACACCATCTTGTTGTTTTTTCAATGTTCCTTGCATTTTTTTACCATTTACACCAATAGCCATATTGGATGCAAACGGAGGACTTTGACAACATACATCACCATTATTATTCCATACAACACAATTCGCACTATTCCATCCATTCCATTGTCTGTTTTGTAGTGAAATTGGAAATTGACAACCTTCAAACAAAAGTCCAGTTGCCCATCTATACTTTGGTTCTGCGTAATCTAGCATGTTGTTTGCTGAACAATTTCTGACAACATTTGGACCAGGAACACGTGTGTCTATCAAGAAAGATTTACTTGCACCAAACACTTTACAATTATTAAAAATTGTTAATTGCCCTGCAAGAAAAAATGCTTCATTACATTCTGCATGAGCCAAATTATTATGATAAACACAATTATCAACCGTAATCTGTATAGAACCTTTATCAACATGGATAAACTTGCCAAAATTATGACATTTAATATCATAAAGTCCAATATTCTTTGCATTATTTATGAAAATCCCTTTACTACTAATGTCATCTGTTGTGTCCAATACAATCGATATATTTTTGATATAAACATCATGAATTCTGGAATCTATGTATTTGTAAACTAAGCCTCCACCCCACTTCACATCAATTGCACAGGGAATATCCTCATTAATAGTAATACTCATAACCGCCGAGGTTTTATGCACATGAGTAATTGTCCGATCATACTCTATATAAAAAGGGATCCATTCAATACCTCTGCCATTATGATGTACATTATCCATCCCTAGTGCTTTGATCCAATCTTTGTTACCATATCTTGCTATACGAATATCATCACCAATTTTGAAAGGAAATGAATTGGGAATTTTGAATTCTCTCTTTCCAACGGGTACATAGGAGTCCTTAATCGGTATACTGTGATGCTTTTTTGAGTACCAACTATTTGTGGCAATGCTTATAGCAGGTAAATGTTTTTCAGTATGAAATTTGAAAATGACATCTTTTACACCTTGAAAAACAATTCTGCTTTTACCTATATTTATTGGATGTGTAAAGATATATGTTCCTGGTAAAAAGTAAAAGTGTGTTCCAGATTTACAAAATTCTAAGAGTGATTGAAATGTTGTCATATCACCTGGATGTATCCATATCTCAACTTGAGACATATAAACATCTGTTACACATCCACAACCAGAAAAATCAATCAAACAATCGCCATAATCATTATATGGCACCTTGTGTAGCATTCTCGCCAAGTCGTTTTGGTTATTGATCATATAGTTACTTATACACAATTTTTTCTATATCTATTTCTTTGATTTCTAAATTTTCAAAATAATTGGGTTGGTCCTCATTTTTTTGTTCTGTGATATATACATCTCTATCAACTATATGTAATATCTGAAATGGTATATTAGATACAAATACAAAGTCAAGAAACGCGTGATACAGTTGTTGCGCTGCTAGTTTTGGATCTATATCATCAATTCCTGGATGGACTAATTTGTTGATTTTCTCATTTTTAAATTTTTTTAAAACGCATAATGAAGCCAGGAAAGAATGGTAAACATTGCTTGTATGTGAAATATCTTGTGAAACAAACATTATGGGAGCAAAAATAATATGAGAGCACATTTCATGGTCTGCTTCTATAATCATAGCTGAACCTACAGGTAAAAAGTCACGCCCAAGAAGTGTTTTTGTTTCCAAGGACCTTAATTTTTTCCTTGCTGGTAATTTAATGTATGGAAATAATTCCTCATTGTATATTTTATCTATGCCAGTGTCCATAGATATCAATGAATTGGACGGTGAAATAAATGCTGTGTTTTTGATAGAAGCCTCTCTTATATCTCCACAAATACACGTAACAGAACTTACCGTTTCAAAATAACAACGTAGTTCATTTATGAATTCTTCATTATGACTTATAAAAAAAAAATCCATATTACTATTTTAGACATCGGATAATTGTTTTTTGTACATTTCTACAAAATCCGAACAAATCCCAAGTGACATCCTCAAATCTTGATCACTGTAATTTTTGACTCTTTCCGGCATGACACATATCGTATTATTTGTAATAGTTTCACCTGGATATGCCCATATTATCTGGTGAGATGTAATTACATATGCATCTTTGTCATGAAAGAAACAGTGAAAGTTGTTTTGAACCAACCATTCTAATGCTTCCAAGTTTTTGGCATGACACCATAGTTTATCTTTTCGTGTATCTAGAAAAGTCCTCTCAATAAGAGTTTCTGGCCCATCATGACCCAAACATAAATAATCTTCCACCAACCAAACATCAACTTCCACATCAAACCCTAAAGTTATCGCAATGTCTATATAGTCTGGCTTGTTTTCTCTAGATTCATCGGGTCCAGCCGTATTGCCTCTATGCGCGATGAATTTCATTATTTGTATATTATATTGTGAATTGTGTTGTTAAATCATATTATATTTTTTTACCCAAGATTCAAATACCATATTAATTGGATCCAATATTTTGTCTAAAATTTCAGATGTGATTCCATCTTTTTCATTTACAGGGATATCAGATATATTTACATGTAAGCAAAACGTCAAGTGTATATCTTTCGGTACATCAGAAATTTTGAGAATAACAACTTCATAGTTTGATATATCAACAACATATTGAGTATGGATTATATATTGATACAGAAATAGTGTCAGAATTTTCTCAAAGTCTTGAAATATGAAACCATCGTATGATATACTTTTGTCCGGTTGGATTTGAAATTGAAAAGTATCAATATTTGCATGTGTTTCAAAACATATATTTCTGAACTTTACGAGTTTTTTATTCTCATTTTCAACATTGGATGTAAGGGCAAAAGTGTCATCCCTATCAATACACAGATTCATTTCTACATTCAATGTAGCATTATCTGTAAGATTATTTGCCCTTTTGAGAATTTCTCTGGCAACATCATGTGCCATAATTTCAGGTCGTATAAACAATACTCATAAAAACATTTCAACTATTATACCCTAGAGAAAGATGCAGGAAATTCATTTTTCTTCTCAAAAGCAGGTTCTCCAATTCCGCTTGGTCTCTTGCACACAAATCCACTAACGCTTGGTGGTGTTATTTTATAATCAATATTATCGAAAATTTCATTATTTACATCACTTGGTAAAGGATTGAACTGGTCGTTATTTGGAGTTGAACATTGTTTGCATGTACATTGAGGCTTGAAAGGAGCAGGGAATTCATTAACATCTTCAAAAGCCGGTTCTCCTACACCTGTACCCTGTTCGGCGAGTTCGGGATTTGGCTTTGGATGTTGTTGGCACGATGTTGCAAAATCAACAAATCCCGGACGCTCATTGATGGGTTCAGATGGTTCTGCAAAATATTTCGGTTTTTGATTTAATTTTGCCTCACACATATGCAATGGTTGTTGAAGCTGGAAAGTAACATGTTTCTGAATCTTCTTTGTATTTTTACATTTACCACAAGATCCAAAGAACCAAAACCCCGCTGCATATACAAGTGTTAATATTAGAAATACTACAATCAATATATAAAGAGCATCAGTGAATGTCATTTATTATACAAAAATAAAAAAAACTATGTCTTGCTGATCAAAGAGAAGAAAGCAGACCATACAAGTTTGTCTTTAATAATTACACCACCCCCACCTCGATGACTTTGTGATTTTATATGATTTACGTCTCCAATGTAAACCCACGGATTATTACAATTTGTTGAGAATGCATACTTGGAATGATCCTCAGTTTCTGTGTATTCTGTGCCGTCTTCCCATTTAATAACTGAAAGGTTATCCATATTGTTACTATCTGGTTGTGTTGGACGCATCCATGTTTCGACATACCCACCCCCAAACTTTGGAAACAAAAAATCATCAAACAAGTCTTTTTTCCATGATGCCGATTTGGCAAAATGTAAAATATCTTCATCAATGAAAAGTTGTTTTTCTTGAATACGATGACAATTAATGCTTTTAACACAAATATCAGTGTGTTTGTTATAAATATTGACATTCATTATTCTGAGTTGGCATAATACAGAATTTAATAGCAAGACCGGTAGTTCCAAAAATATAAATGACTGAGCAAATCGTAATGCGGAAGGTGGTAATGGACAAATGGGATTTGGACATTCTGGCCAGTTCGGACAAGAATGTATCAACCAACCAAGAACATCATTATCCCACACAAGAACACCTTTAGAATGAGCATAATAGGAATTTACTTTTTTATTGGGTGGATCGTCATTATAACAAATGAAATGTGTCCAGCTTCTTTTCGTAAACATATCTCGTGTCCAACTGTCAATATTTGATACATTTGTCCACAAAGGAGCCTTTTCAGATAAACTAATAATTTTCGACGTTTCTGGTGCTTTTAATGCTATAGACCACATTCGTTTATTTTACATTGTTATTTTTTAACATCGTTATAAACAAATCCTTTTCTTGCAATTGCCGTGAATGATTTTCTTCTAATAATTTCATTTTTGTATTTATGTCATTTACAACCCCTTCTAAATGTTTGACATATTTTGAATTATTAACTGTCGACAACATTTTTTCTTTCTCACTAAGTTTGGCATTCAGTACAAGTATCTGTTTTTCTAATTCTCGTGTATTTGTTCCCATCTTCATCTGTTGAATATCTCTTTCAAGTTCGGCGATGTGAACATCTTTTTTGTTAATTATATCAAACATCTGTTCATCATTCGTGACAACTTGTGGACTCGCTCTGTTTTTCTTTCTCTCAGACTCTAATACAACTTCCAGTTCTCTAATTTTTGTATCACGTTTTTGGAGTTCAATATGAGGTAAACCAGCCTCTACTTTTGTTTCTGTAGATTGAATTTCCTTGTCTTTTTGCACCAGTGTTACATTTAATTTGGATATCTGTGTTTGTAAATCCTGTACCTTTTTATTATACTCCAGTATTTGCTCTGTCTTGGAATCTAAAAGTTTTTGCATGCTTTCGACTCTTCCTGTTTTTTGTTCAAGACTTGCAGAAAGTTGCGACACTTGATTTTCTTTTTGTGAAACTTTGTTTTCCAGATTTTGGATGGAAAGTTTATCCTCTGATGATTTATGTTTTAGTTCTTTGATCTCAGAGCTTAAACTGTTATGTATCGCTTCGTTTTGTTGCACAACATTGTAGTCAATTCCTTTTGCATGATCATTTATTTTACTTTGAAGTTGGGAAATCTGTCTTTTATGATCATCCAACTCTGTAGATTTATCCCGAAGCCTTGAAGAGAGTGTATTCATATCTCGTTCTTTGTTTTCAAGGCGTTGATTAAAGTCTTTTGTAACAGATTCTACTTTGTTTTGAAGATTGGATTTTAGTTTTTCCACCTCTTGTTCCAATTTGTTTATATTTTCATCTTTGGTTTGCAAACTTTCGAGGAGGTCATCAAGTTCGTGATCTTTTTTTGCAAGTTCTACCAAGAAATCTTCTTCCAGATCATTTTTTGGTTTTCTTCGTTTGTATTTATCATTCAATTTCTGCATCTCCTTTTCTATCTTTTTCAGTTCAGAGTTTAGATCGCTTATGATGGTATTTTTTTGAATAATAATGGTTTCTGCATCACGTTTGGCATTTACAAGTTTATCATGTTCCGCCTGTATGTTCTTCCAAGTGGTATGCACTTCGAGGTATTCTTGCTTTGTTTTTTCTTTTTCTTCAGTAATCGTTTTTATTTCATCATTCCTAGATGCAATTGTCTTGACATAATGATCAAGATCACCTTTTTGTTGGCGGAGAGTTTCTTGGGCATTCTTATGCTCTTGTTGCAATTTGACAAGTTCTTCTGTCGTGTTTTTGTTTTCTTTTTCAATTAATAATATTTTCTCTGCTGAACCTGAATGTTTATTGTTTATATCATCAATTTGTTTCAATAAAGAGTTTATTCTGACTTCTTTATCATTCAACATTTTTTCAAACTTTTTGGTTTCTTCGTCATGATGACTGTACTTTTCAAGCATTTTTTGAGTTTCATGTTCCTTTTGCTCAATTCGTTCATTGAAATCACCTTCAGCACGGGAAAACCTATTTTGCAAATTTTTAAAGTTATGCTGAGTGCGTGAAAGCTCTTCTTTTGTGTTTTCAAGTTCCTTACTTATTTCCTCAAATTGTTGTATCTGAAGACTTTCTCTAAGTTCATTTTTCTCCTGTTCTTTCTGAATGCTCATATGATACATTTCCATAGTCTTCTTTTGAAGTTGATCTTCCAGATTTGCTATAACTCTCTGTAACTGTTTGTTGGAAGATGTTAATTTGGCAACTTGGTCTTCAAGTGTGATGATATTTGTTTGAATATTCAACAACTCCATCTCCTTTTCCTCAAGTTGTTCAGCCAATTTTGATGTTTCGTCTTTGTCTGACATATTTACACTAATATGGTAAAAAAAATAAGTATTTTCTAGCACAATTTAAAGAAAAAAAATTAAAATACTTTATGAAAACTATATAAGACTTTGAAAATAATGTAATGTAGAAGATAGGGACAATTGTCTCATATCATCTTGTTGAAAAGCATATAAGAGTTTATTCAAAATGTAATGTAGAAGTTGGATAAAACTTTTTATGGAAAGTTAATTTTTGTAGTTAATATAGGATGCATAGCTTAATCAGGTTTAAGCGTTCGACTTATGATCGAAAGATTTTCGGTTCAAATCCGAATGCATCTACTATATTATTTTTCATAATTATTTAGTGATAATTTTACATCCTTTTTTCCTATTTTCCTCAGCCCATAAAGGTTGAAGATTTTTGTAATTAAAACATTCCTTTTGTTGGTCTATACTCGTCAAGTCAAAAGATGCAACAGGAAGTATATGATCAATTTCCCATTTGCCATAATTATCCCAAGACATTCCCTCTTCAAAAAGACTTGCAAGGTATGCTTTCAAGTCCTCAACACTGCATCCAATTAAATCATGTACCGATGAATTTTTAGAAATATTTGCTTTCTTCAATGCATCATGAAATCTTGCCCGAAGATTATGAGACAAACGAAATTTGACATTTTCTTTTAGACGTTTTCTTACTTGTGCCCTTACTTTAACACGATTATTTCTATGATAGTTTTGTTGGGATGCTTTTATTTTTTCTTTATTTGCTTCACGATATGCTTTAGTCCTCAACTTTATTTCTTCCTTTTCTCTATTAGCTTTCCTTTTTGCTTTGCGTTTATCCGTCCTTTCATATCGGCGGCTTGCTTCTTTCACGAGCTCTTTGTTGTTTATTCTATATTCGGCCTTTGATTTCTCACTACATTCTTTACAATTTGGTCTTATACCAATACTGTTACTATTATCTTTATAATATTCACTAAACGCCTTGTTAGTCTTACACTTACTACATACCTTCCATTGTGAAAGGTTTATTTGGATTGTCTCATTCTTCTCTTTGATTTCTTGTCTTTGTTGCTTTCTGCAAATTTTGCACCACGAAGATACACCAGTTTTACTTGAATTATCTTTAAAAAACTCTGTGAATAATTTATTTTCCTTGCACTTGGTGCATACTTTGGAAGTCATTGAATTCCCTAAACATCATATGCATCAAATTTTTTAAATAATTACAAAATTAAATTTCAACAAAATTTCACACTAAAACCTCAAATGTAAAAGGAAATTCAATTAATAATTCAACAATCCGTAACATAGCATAAAGGTATAATAATCAACTATTATACGAAATGTCCCTTCCAAACACTATGTTTGGGGGAGATATCAGGAAATTGAAAAAATAATAATACTTTTAATTTGTGCATTTCTTCTTTCCAATATCAACTCTTGTTTTTCTTGTATAAGAAATACACCCTCCTTTTGGGCTTTCCACATAACGTATTTCATCACACATTGATATAATTTCTGAAACAACTGAAATATCACGAACATCATTTTCAATCCAAATTATGAGTTTTTGATTTATAGATCTAATGACATCATCAACATAAATGTAATCTGCAAGATTGTATAATTTGCCAAAAAATGTTCTCAAATCCTTGAAAAGTTCACATGGATTATTATTTCCTAATTTACTGATTTCAAAATCCATAATTTTGATTTGTAGGCCATAGACTGGAATAATGTTATGTTCATATGCTATAGATGCTCTTGAAGTACGATGTAATAATATATTGTCAAGATGAAAATCCCCATGTACAAATCCACATTTTTGGAAACCATCAAAT
>Ga0214207_1000565_pt1 | contig 10860 bp, 12 predicted proteins | sample TroBogEpilimnion_6_FD_153045 | JGI IMG/M metagenome (GOLD analysis project Ga0214207, IMG submission 153045) | Freshwater microbial communities from Trout Bog Lake, WI - 13JUL2009 epilimnion | ecosystem: Environmental > Aquatic > Freshwater > Lake > Epilimnion/Euphotic zone | place: Trout Bog... | reverse complement strand
CCTGATAACGTTTCTGATCCAGCTTGGCCTGGAGAATCTCCTACCTTTTAATATAGTATTATAATGTAACTTGTAGTCGTAACTACTGGAGTTGTATATGAGCTTTCTATTAGATAATAATAATAAAACAATTCTTCCCAAAACTGCTTTCTTGAATAATTCATTTTTGGGTTTGGGTGCAGATATTGAAAAATATGCAATCATAGAAGAGCAGGGTAAAGCTCGTAATCTTCACAAATTGAATATCAAAGATTCAATTTACGACAAAGAGTAATTATGTTTGGATCTGTCTGGAGTGATTCAGGATTATGGGCAAATATATTTGTCATTCTCACTTCAGTCGGGTCTATTTTCTTTTTTCTTAAAAAAATTCTCGTCAAAACAATTGCTCAAGACATTAAAGAGTTAAATTATAAAGTCTCTCCAAATGGTAAAAATACTCAAAATATTGGTGATATTACAGCTCGTACAGAAGATGCAATAAAAGAATTAAAAGTTATTGCAGAAGATATTAAAAATGATGGAATTAAGACCAAAGAAATTTTAATCGAACATTTGGGATGGCATAAGGGTCAAAGAGATTCAGAACGCCACGACAATGTAACGCCCTGAAGTTAACATTATAAGTGAGTGATAAAATGTTTAAGAAATTCGGTGCCATCTCATTACTCACATTAAATGGTACCAAAGCTAATTCTATTGATACTGTAGAGCTACATAAAGTTGGATTTAAAGATTTTAACTTTACTCCTGAACCAGGATATGTATATACAGTATCAAGAGCTATTTCATCAAGAGTAAATGCAAATTATGATGGATGGCCAGTAGAAGGATTAAGAGAGAATTACAGAACATTTATTGGAAGACCAGTTTTTGTAGAGCACAATAATAGTGATCATACAAAAGCAAAAGGAGTTATCCTTGACGCTATTTATAAAGAGTCAAAGTTAAGATCCGGAATTACAGACGCGTCCGTTTATTGCCTTATGGAGGTAGATGGACAAAGCTTTCCCCGTTTGGCAAATGCCATTATGGAAGGTCGTTTAAACGCCGTTAGTATGGGTGCTGATGTTGATGGGACAATTTGTTCCGGATGCGGCAAATATGCCTCAAAACCTTCAGAGTTTTGTGAACATATTCCCAGATTAAAAGGTCAAAAAGTTGCAATTTATAAAGAAGGAAGAAGAGTAGAAGCGTTAATTTGGGAAAATTGCGTAAAACCTAATTTCTTTGAATTAAGTTATGTTTTTGAGCCAGCAGACGAATCTGCTTGGTTATTGGACAAGATGAGAGCCTAAATGCCAATCCTAAAAATCTCAGAACAATTGTTAAAATTGTCGGAAGAGAAAATAAGGATCCCGGCAGACGTAGATACTACGATGGACAACGCACCTTGTCCACAATGTGGTATTCCGTTTGATGGAGAAGTTTGTGACTATTGTGGCTTTATGGCTCCAAAAATGGTCCAATCAGAACAGATTTACCAGGAACAAGAAGCTGCAAAACAAAAAAAAGCAGCAGTTGAATCGGAAACGGCTCAAGATTGTCCTGGATGTAGTAAACAATTTGACGGTCTAGAGTGTAAAAATTGTGGGTTAATGTTACCTCCAAAAGAACTCAGACATCCAAGGGATCAACGTCCTAAGGGTCAAGAAAAAATCATTGGAAGAGATCCCGGCTTGAAAGTAGTTAAGTGGGAAGATCCCAACCAACCGAAGAAAAAGAATAAAAAGAAAAAGAAAGCTGCAGTTGCTAAGGATAACTTAGAAGAAGTACAGACTGCACTTCCAACCAGAGTTCATGATGCAGAGCAAGACGTTCTACATATGGATGATGAATTAAACGACAAGCAAGGAGCTAGAATGAGTCGATTTGACGACGAGCTTACCCCAAAGGCAGCTGCTGTACCTGGTGTACAGTATGACCAAACTTCTAATATGTATTTGGATGGTCCATTGGGCCTCTCTTCACAGTCTCCTGCCCCTGAGGTAGATGCCTGGAAAGATATCTATCCACAACGTTTTCTAGATGTTCAAGACCTAGATGCATCAGGTACTGATGTTATGGGTGGTCCTGGTTCAAATGCAGTTCATGCAGATGATTGGGATAAAGAAATGGTTTCACCACAAGTTCAAAATGTTCCTGCACAATTTGAGCAACCTGGAGTTCACCCATTGAACTCTGGTAATCAGAGTGCCAAGTCAGCTTCAAAAGAATATTGCTCAGGTCCTGGTTGTAAGATTGCTGATTGTGATGGTAAGATGGAAAAGGATGCTTCTGTACAATATGATGGAATTGAAGAGACACTCTACCGTGCATATGAAGCTTCAAGAGATCTACGTACTGCTATCAAAGCAGATGAAGAAGCTGATTTCTCAGAACTACATGATCGTCTAGCTAATGTTGTTAAGGAACTACAAGACAACAAAAAGACAGCCGGTCGTGAAAAGATTGGTGCTGCAAAGTATCTTACAAAGTTTGCTTCAGAAATTGATGACAAATATGAAGAAGCTGAAATGACCAACAAGGAAGCTCGTAAGGCCCTTAAGGAAATTGAAAAGACTCTTTCAAGCCTTTCAAAGATTGGTACCAACGGTAACCAAGAGACAGATACAATGGACCAGGTTCAAGACCTTGATGGAACAAATCCAGTATGGGACCGTCAAAAGACCATGATGCCTGATCAACAGACAAACGTTACTGTACCCAACGAGCAGCCAAACCAATTGGCTCTTGCAGATGTACCAGATGATTACAACGATGGTGGAGAGACCGGTTATGGTCTTGCTTACAACTACCACCGTGAGCCTTGGCCAAATGATGGTACAAATCCAGCATTGGTGCCTTTCCAACAGATGACTGCTGCAGTCCAAGCTGGTAAGGAAAAAATTCTTGAAGCTATTGAAGTTGTTGATAGACTAGAGAGACTAGGTATGGTTCAGGACGATGATCGTGCTAACCATATTGCAAAGTTTGAGCAAATGTCAGATGCGAAGTTGGCAGGATTTAAGGCCAGTATCGACATGCTTGAAGAGTCTGGGGCCCGTCAGCCTCGGAGCCAAAAAGTGGCAAGTGGTGCAAATCGCCTGCCAGAGATGGGTCGCCTGACGACGGCCTCAACAGCAAGTCCTCAAGATGTAAAAATTGATGACTTTCTGATGACACTTTAATCCCAATATAAGGAGAAAGAAACATGCTGCAACTAAATAGCGTAGCTAACGTTGGGGTTCACCGTACGTGCACCCCTCTGTACGAGAAGTACGAAGCTACTCCGTACAACACATTTTTGGACCCATCAGAGACGAGTAACATTTACTCGGGTATGATCATGGCCAGAAGTGGTCCTGACACCGTTGCCCTTTTGGGTGGACCTGTCGTAAATGGCTCAACAGCTCAGTTCTTCGGACTTGCCGCTCTTGACCGTAATGCAAACATCGATGATGTTACACAAGTGGGAGTTAACGCTTGGGCTGTATGGATGGGTGGAAGCAATGCTTTCTTCTCAATCACAGCTCCTGCTTTTGACACTACTGCATCATATGCCGTCCCAACCGATGGAAGCCGTCAGTACTTGTACTGCTCAGCTGGATCACCTGGTCAGATTACTTCTGTTTCAGGCACCGGTTACTCTGGAAACGCTGTAGCTGAATTGATTGACGTTTTGAGTCCGACTCAAATTGTTATTCGACTCATCGACAACGTTAACCCTCAGAACTAGTAGTAGTTAAGAAAGGAATAACTTATAATGAGTTCAATTACCCCACAAGGTGCAGTTGCTGATCACCTTCAGCCACGTACCGCTAAGAAGTCAGATTCATACGTTTCTGACATCGTAGAGGCTCGTGAGCGTCTTAAGACTGCAACTGGCCGAGTAACAGCTACTCGTGAAGAGAAGCAACGCCGTTTGGCAACAATCCTCTCAGACAAGGACAACTACATGGTTCGTCTTGGTCAGGGTATGATTGGTCCTATCCAGCTTAAGCTTCGTTACCAAGGTATGACCCGTAACGTTCTTCTCGAAGATCCACTAACACCTGGTGTTCCAGTTATGTACGACGTACTTGACGAATATGGTCAGGCTTACATTCTTTCAGGTAATGAAGGTGAAGTTCGTGTCACCCCATTCGAAGGTAAGAAGGTTCCAGTCCGTTTGTTCCGTATTGCTACATTCCCTCAAATTAAGAAGGAAGACCTCTGGTACTTGCGTGTTAACATTGTAGAGTATGCTCAGGACATGTCCAAGCAAGCTATTATGATGCAGGAAGACGCTCGTTTGATTACAGTTCTTGAAGCTGCAATTAACAACTATGCTGTCGACCCTAACCACACCGTATCACCTAACCACGTAGTTAACGAGTTGTCTGGTTACGTAACACCAGATTCACTCTATGACCTCGTAGCTCTAATTGAAGTTCACCAGTTGGAGGCCTCACGTCTATTGTTCAACCCAATTGACTACAGAGACCTCTACAAGTGGGACATCAACCAGACAGGTTGGGCATTCAAGGACCGCGTTGTTGCCGGTGAGCGTATCGTTCAGTTCGGTGGATTCCAAGTACAACGTTCAATTGAAGTTCCTCAAGGCACAGTCTACATGACTCCATCACCAGAATTCCTCGGTGTATTCCCAGTTATGTACTCACTCGATGTTGAAGAGAACCACACCCCTGAGAAGTTCCACAAGGGATGGGTCATGGACGAGCTCGTTTCAGAGATTGTTCTTAACCCACGTGGTCTTGGAAAGATCGTTAAGGCTTAGTCTTAACACATCTAGGTGGGGTCTGGTACTTAAACGTATCAGGCTCCACCAGGATGTAAAACTCGCATTAAAGAAATACCCTCGACGTAACAACTAGGTATGAAAATTTCGTATCTATTAGGGACACAAGTCCCCTTGAAATAGGAGAATTAAAATGGCAAAGACAGTATCTCGTAGTGGTGATAATGGGGAATCAACTCCAGTCCCAGTGATTGACCTTGGTGGTCACATTGAGGACCACAAGGCTGATCCAGCAGATCTTAGTGCAGCAAGAGTCGCAACAGTGACTCCGACTTCATTTAAGGGTATGAAGGATATCAAGACCGGTGATTGGATTGAAAACCTTATGGACAGCAGTACGGTATTCTCAAGCCCCAAGGGCAGCTTTAAACTAGCTGCTGCTGGAATCCATGGCAGTATTCAACCAATTCAGGAAGAAATCCGCCAGGATGCATTTGTACTAAGAGCTGTACAACGTGGTCGAATCAAGTTCCTTACGGAAGACGAAGCCATGGACAAGATCGCTGATCTTAGGGACGAAAGCGACACGAGTGAAAGTCACATTGACAGACTTCGTGAGAGCCTCGGTGCAGGAGCCAGTGAAAACAATGGTATGTACAAGATTCCATTGCCAGATGAAGCAGAGCCAAAGGGTAAGGCCCAAAGCTTTGAAGAAATCTGGGCATCTAGCACTAGTACCCCTAAGTCAAAAAACGTATAAACCAGGTGGATCTGAGAAGTTCCACCGATAAAAAGGAGCTTAAATGAGCGACGATTTCAAGACTACAGCTGAACCTGTTGGCATTATTCTGCCAAGCGGTACAGCAATTAGTGGAACAACTTGGTCTAACCAGGCATGGTTTAATGTATGGGCACCCCAGACGTTTGCCGGAACTGTTGTTAGTGGATCTGCACAACCTACCCTTAGTGGTAACGGATGGCAGGGACAAAACAATGTTGGTTATGTTTTCCAAACTGATCAATACAATTCTATGAGAGAAGGAAGTGGACGATAATGGCTATTACTCCAAACACAGCAACAGAGTCTGCAAATAAATCAGCACTCCGTGGTGTAACTCGTGGTGGTTCAACACCTACCACTGTAAACCCTCCAGTTGATGTTGCCATTATGGTCAACTCAGCTGTTACCACTAGTGGTATTCTTGAGCTTGCAGTTGGTACAGGAACTACAACATTTACTATCAGTGGTGCTAACGGTGTTACAACTACTTTGACCGGTACTGCTACTGGTTCTAAGGTAAGTGACCTTGTTGCTGCTCTACAAGCATCAGCACTTAGTGGTTACACATTCTATGTAAACGCTGGACCTGCTAACTACCTATACAACACTACAACAAGCATTATTGTTCCTAGTGGTGTAGGACTTACAGTTGTCAGTGGTACTGGTGCTGTTCCAACAATCACTGCATTTGCTTTCAGTGGTACTGAAGGAACTACATACCCTAACTACGTAGGTACTCCTTACGCTACTCCAAACTGGGTAGATGACTCTACTGTTCACGCTTACCAAGTTGGATTCAACGGTGCGCTTGTAGTTAACAACAATGGTACCCTTTCAGGTGCAAACGTTGTACAACAACAAGTACGTCAAATCCAAACACAGGTTAGTGAAACACAGCAGTACAATGGTTACTTTGCTACTTACAGCGGTAACCTGTACCAAACTCAGCAAAAGAAGACCTACCGTCAGCAGAGCTAATGGAACACTTACCTTTTAGAATAAAGGTAGATGCGGTTATTACAAGAGCGAATGGTGTCCAGGAAAATCTGGGCACCATTAGTTCTAATATGACAGAAAACGAAGATGATCACTCTACTAACCAGCAAGACCAGAAGTAGTTTAGTTAACACCATAACCGGTTCTGGATACACTCTAAACAATCCACAGTACATTGCTTGGGGTACAGGTTCAGGAACCGTTCAGGCGACCGATATAGGCCTTTTTAACCCCGTTCAGGTGCCTGTTAGTGGTACGGTATCCACAATTACTACATCGACTTCTGGAGACACTTATCTTTGCAGTGCAGTAATGACTGCCAGTGGACAATATTCAATCACAAATGTGGGATTGTTTGATACTGGAGTAACTCCAGCAGTAGGCACTTTAACTAGACAAATTAATCCGAATGATACAACTATTCAAGTTAGTGGATACAACTTATTCCCTAACACATTTCCTTTCAACGTTCAGATAACTTCTGAAGTTATGACAGTAATTTCTGGAAATGGCACCAATATCTACAATGTAATTAGGGGTGCGAATGGCTCTAGTATAGTGACAACAATAATTCCTTCTCTTACTCCGGTGGTAGGACAAGCTGGGTATATGTTCTTAAAGAGCAGCTTCCCAGGAATTGGCTTGCAATATGGAGATAGCATTCAATTCAATATTAGCGTTCAATTTATTTAGGAGCATACATGGCTAGTTTTAACTCTACTTTCTACTTCCCACAGGAAGGTCTTAACTACCTAATCAACATCGTCCCACGTGGAACTCAAGCAGCACCATCTACTCTTTATTTAGGTCTTACTGCTACTACATGGTCAACAATTAGTGGTTATGCTGTTGCCGGTGATGAGCCTATCACCCTTAATGCTGGTACATACCCAATTCTTGAAGCAAGTGGTCTTAGTGGTTATTCACGTTTAACACTTTCTGGAGCTGGTTGGCAAGCACCTCAGTTTAATACAATCACTATTGGTACAAGTACACAAGTACCTGTACAATACACAACTTACAGTGGTTCATCACCTCTTACATTTACCAATACTGGTGCAACATACACTACTATTAACGGTATTTTTGTAACTGTTACAGGTACTGTTGGATCTACAAGTGCTGGTGGAAGTACTGTTCTATGGTACGCACCATTCTCTGACCTATCAACTGTAACCTTGGCATCTGGTGACACACTTACTGTCACTCCTACTTGGCAATCAGCTTCCTACCCCTACTAATATTTAATATAACTAGGGGCTTTAGCTTAAATGGCTTATCCTGATTACACTACAATTAGATCAATAGCGGGGGCTGCTGAGCCAACGTATTTAGAAGACGTTATTGTTAGCGGTTATGTTAATGGTCAAACAATTTCCGTTGACAATACGCTTACTTGGTATGAAGTTTCGTCTAGCGGCACCGCTACCACAAATCCACTAGGTACTAGTGGTGTATTCGTTCTTGTAGTTGATTATGGCCAAGACAACGAAGAAAAAATTCTTTGTGCTAGTGGTGCTATTACAATTGGAAATATTGTAAATATTCCTATTTGGACAGATGGCGTTCGTAATGGTCGTGGTTATGACGGCACTTCTATATCTGCTCACGCAGTTGGTAGTGGAACAATTCTTAATGTTTTTCCAGTAAGAACTGCTGTTGACGATCTTCAATTTAACGCTGCTGCTGCTTATGTAGCAGTATTATCTGGCAATGTTACTACAATAAGTGGCAAACAAATAACAGATGAAACAAATATTGCAACTCTTTCCGGTAATATTGTTACAACCAATAATAATCTTGCTACCTTATCAGGTCAATACAATACAACTTCTGGCCAAGTTACTACCAATATTACTAATATTGCAACAATTTCTGGTAAGCAAGTAACTGATGAAAATAATATTGCTACTCTTTCTGGTCAATATGTCACTGCCAACTCTAATATTTCAACTTTATTTGGTCAAGTTTCAACAATAAGTGGTAAGCAAGTAACAGATGAAGCAAACATTGCCACACTCAGTGGTCAAATGGTTACTGCCAACTCAAATATTTCAACACTATCTGGACAATACATATCACTTAGTGGCACTGTAAATACTCAAGCTGGATCCATTGCTACAATTTCTGGAAACCAAATAACTGACGAGGCAAATATTGCTTCATTGTCAGGTAGTCTTGCAACACTATCTGGGCAATACGTAACTACAAGTGGTATTCTAACAACAGCCACTGGTAATATTGCTGCTTTGAGTGGTAGCCTTGCTACGCTCAGTGGGCAATTTGTTACCCTATCAGGGCAATACAATACAACATCAGGAATAGTAACGAACCAAGCTGGTTATATTTCTACTATTTCAGGTAAGCAAATTACCGATGAATCAAATATTGCTTCAATTAGTGGTAGCTTAGTTACAGTTTCTGGAGTAGCTTACGCTGCTCTTCCAAGAACAGGTGGTACTATTTCTGGTAACTTAACTGTTACTGGTACACTTTCTGTAAATTCTACTAATATTGCACTAGGAGCTAACACTCCCATATCCAGCGTCAATTCTGCTGGTGTAGCTATTGGTAACTATGCTGGTCAATCTAGTAACAATAATGGTGTAGCTATTGGTGCTTATGCTGGTTCTACTCAAAACTTTAATGGTGTAGCAATTGGTTATGAAGCCGGTTACTACTACAGTGAATTTGGTGTAGCAATTGGTTATCTAGCCAATATCAATAACACTGGTAGTAATTATGCTACAGCAATTGGTTACCAAGTAAATGCAACTGCACCTGGATCTGTCGCTATCGGTACAGACCACACTGGTGCTGGTGCTACTTCTTCTACACAAGATCAAATTGTTTTAGGTACTGCCAACCACAATGTTAATGTTCCAGGTACTCTTACTGTAAGTGGAATAAATGTTCTTACTAGTATAAGTGGCGTAACAGCCGGTGGTGACCTCCAAGGTACTTACCCTAACCCAACAATCTCCACTGCACTTAGTGGAACTATTTCTACTAATACAACTAACATTGCTACACTTTCAGGTAGTTTAGTTACAACTAATTCTAATGTTGCTACTATTTCTGGAAAACAAATAACAGATGAAGCAAATATCGCTTCTCTATCAGGAAGCCTTGCAACTCTTTCAGGTCAATACGTTACAACCAGTGGTATTGTAACATCTAACACTTCTAACATTGCTTCTACTAGTGGTAGCTTAAATAGAACTAACTCTAATCTTGCTACTCTTAGCGGTAGCACAGTAACTCTAGGAACAACACAAACTATTAGTGGTATTAAAACTTTTACAGGCACCACAACTTTTTCTGGACTTACTTACTACCCAACATTTCCTACAGGTACTTACGAGTTAGCTAACAAGCAATATGTAGATGCTGCAGTTGCACATCTCAACGTACACGTTTCTGCATTTGCTGGAACCACAGGCAACCTTACAGCTACATACAGTGGTGGAACAATAGACCAAGATGGTGGTTACGGCATTGGAGCTACTCTAACTTCAACCACTAATGCTGGGTTTGCAATAGATTCTATAGCAGCTAGTGGATTTGTTAGTGGTGCTCGTATTCTAGTTAAAGACCAAACTACAGGAACCCAAAATGGTGTTTATGTAGTTACAGTTACAGGTAGTTCATCAATTCCTTGGAAACTAACTCGTGCATCTGATTACAATGATTCAATTAGTGGTCAAGTAACTGCTGGTGATTTTATATTCGTACAGAGCGGTACAGTAAATGCTAATAATGGATATATTATGGCCTCTGCAGGTACTGGTCCCAATGGTGACATTGTTATTGGTACTGATACTATTCAATTTTCACAATTCTCAGGTGCTGGACAAATTAATGCTGGTGGTGGTCTTACCAAAACTGGTAATACAATTGATGTTGTCACTGCAAACTCAAGTAGAATTGTTGTTAACCCAGATAGCATTGATCTTGCAACTATAGGTACATCAGGTACTTATGGTTCAAACAATAATGTTTCAATTATTACTACAGATGGCTATGGTCGTATAAGCAACATTACAACTAGTGGTATACAAATTGCAGAAAATCAAGTTACTAATCTTTCTGGAGACTTGTTAGCACTGAGTGGTTCAATAACTACAACCAATAGCAACCTTGCAACACTTAGTGGTCAATACGCTACAACCTCAGGAATTGTAACCACTAATACAAGTAGCATTTCTACCCTATCAGGTCAAATGGTTACAGCAAATGCTAATATTGCTGCTACTAGTGGTAGCCTTGCTACTCTTTCAGGCCAGTACGTATCAACAAGTGGTATTGTAACTACTAACACAAGCAGTATTGCAACGCTATCAGGGCAAATGGTTACAGCAAA
>Ga0214207_1000563_pt1 | contig 10879 bp, 11 predicted proteins | sample TroBogEpilimnion_6_FD_153045 | JGI IMG/M metagenome (GOLD analysis project Ga0214207, IMG submission 153045) | Freshwater microbial communities from Trout Bog Lake, WI - 13JUL2009 epilimnion | ecosystem: Environmental > Aquatic > Freshwater > Lake > Epilimnion/Euphotic zone | place: Trout Bog... | reverse complement strand
GGCTCTAACGGCTCTCAAGGCACACAAGGTTTACAGGGAACGCAAGGACTTCAAGGAACGCAAGGCATCCAAGGCGTACAGGGCTTGCAAGGACTACAAGGCAGTTTTGGAACTAGCCCAGTAGTTTATCCCGCCGCCACCACTTCAGTTGGATTTACACTTCAAGGATTGGCTTCTCAAACCGCTGATTTGCAAGAGTGGAAAAACTCTGTCGGAACTGTTATCGCCTCTGTTGATGCTAACGGAAACCATAACTTCCCTAATATGGGGTTTGCGGGCAAAAACGCCATCATCAACGGCGGTATGGACATTTGGCAAAGAGGTGTAAGTTTTAACACAAACAACACAACTCTTTACACCGCAGACCGTTGGACGGTTTACACAAGCACAAGCACAACAATTTCACAAGAAACATCAGTCGTTCCAACGGGTTACAAGTATGCGATGAAGGTATTGGCTGGCGGTTCAAGCGCAACCCTTTACATCAGCCAAACTATTGAAACACTCAACTCTTTACAGTTTGCAGGTCAAACCGTTACCTTCTCGGCTTATGTATCTGCTTCAACTGCAACCAATATGACAATCTCCATCAGTTATTCAACAAATGTGGATAACGCTTCAAGTGGTTCTTGGACATATATTACTTCTGGAAATGGTAATGCTGGAACAGGTGGCACTTACACAAGAATTAGCGGAACTACAACAGTTCCATCAAACGCAAAATCTTTGCTTGTCACAGTAACGCCAACATCTTCTAACACTATTGCAAGCGGTGTAGCAGTTTATGTTACTGGTGTACAACTAGAACTTGGCTCAGTCGCAACTGCCTTCTCCCGCGCTGGTGGCACACTTCAGGGGGAGTTAGCCGCTTGCCAGCGTTACCTTCCAGTAACGGCAAACAATTCTGCAAGCGCTCAAGATTTTGCAAATGGGTATGCTTATGGAACAAATGCCGCTTACTACAATGTAAGTTTCCAAGTTCCAGCCAGAGTACCGCCAACTGGTCTTACTGCTTCTGGAACTTTTTATGGTTGTGCGCTAAATAGCAGTTACACAATCACTCCATCATTTGATGGCGCAAATATAAATTCTGGTTCATTCCTCGGCGCACCTACAATTACCGCAGGTCAGGGTTCTCGTGCCACAATGAGTGGAGCAGCCTATATTCTTTGGACAGGATGTGAGTTGTAATGGCTACTGTAACAAATTACGAAAACACACGAGGCGAGCCAATGGTGCTAGTCGTGAACGATGACGGCACAACTTGGTCAGGCACACAAGCGGCTTATGAAGCCAGCACACTCCCATCCAACTCTGCGCCTACTGCTCAGTAGGGTGTAAGGTAAGGGCATGAGAAGAACAGGTGGCGGTGGGGATGACGAAGGTATTATTTTCTTACTCTTCGTTTTTATGATTGTGGCGGTTGTAGTTTTTGTTGTGGCATTGACTTGTCACCAAAACAACAAACCCGCATTAACAGACCCTAAAAAGGGGATAGTTTACTTGCAAAACAATGTTTCTAAATTTTGCGATAAAACAACCCTTATCTACCAAAACGATCAGGGCATTTCATCTATCCCCAATAGCGCGGAATGTAAGTAGCACACTCCACAGAGAGTTAGGGTATAATAAACTGTCCACTGGGTTGCTCTCAACGAGCTCTACGAATCTGACTCGCCGTTGCCGCGGCGAGCAGGCGTATAGTGTAAGGTATTCATCAAATGAACCAGTTATGGGGATGGTGCTTAGGCACATTAGGCACTTTAGGTAATTTTTATGTAGGGCATAAAAAACCTTGGGCTTTTTTCATTCTTATTGCCAATGAATGTTTATGGATTGCCTATTCAGTTTTTGCAAAACAATATGGGTTAATCATATTTTGCTTTTCCTATATAATTGTTTATATAAAAAATATCAAGCGATGGCGTAAAGAAGGTTAATAATGAGTAAACACGACCAAGGTTGGAATGTATATACTGCTGAATGGATGTGCGATTGGAATTGGCATACCAATGAAATGACCAACCACGAAATTGAAAACTTTGTCAATGGGTTATTACTTCCAGCAGGTTTTGATTTTCCCGTTTACAAGTTCAAAGATAAAGAAACTAAATATGCTTCTGCTGAATTAAGAGGAAAAAAAGCAATACTTGTTATCCCGCCAAGAGCCAGAAACAAGCGTTACCTTGCCCACGAACTTGCTCATATCCTCGGTGCGCAAAACCATGAAAAGAAGTTTGCTGCCGCTGAATTGCAGATTGTTGAAAGAGTCTTTGGTTTAGAAAAGCGTAAAGAACTAGAAGCGGCTTTCAAAGTAAAAGGCGTGAAATGGCTTCCTAATTGGCAAGTTAAGTGGATAGCATAATCTGCTAAGATCGGCGAATGAACTTAGTCCAAAAGGCGGTTGGACAAGGTGGCAAGTTAGCCCCAATAGCAATACCTCATACCTTTGGCGGTATGAATCCTTCGATCTTTATAGATCGTGATGGTGACATTCTTGTAAATGTTCGATGCGTGAATTATATTCTTTATCACTCAGAGAACAATCAGCAATTCCCCTCTCGCTGGGGGCCACTTGCTTATTTGCATCCTGAAAAAGATCAGCGATTAGTTACAGAAAATTACTTAGTACGGCTTAATAGCAATCTTAAAATTACTGATTGCGTTAAAGTTGAAATGCTTAAACTTCATGAACCTATTTGGGAGTTTGTAGGGTTAGAAGATGCTCGCCTTGTTTATTGGGATGATTATTACCTCATAGGCGTTCGGCGTGATACTACAACTAACGGCGTAGGCCGCATGGAGTTAAGCAAAATCGAGTTAGATAAAGAAAACTGGATTGCTAAAGAAGTTGATCGCAAGCGAATCCCTGCGCCAGCGCCGGATAACTCGTACTGCGAGAAGAACTGGATGCCGATTCTTGATCGCCCTTATCACTTTGTTAAATGGAATAGCCCTGTTGAAATTGTTGAATTTGACGGAACACAGACCAATCAAATCAGCGTTCGACAAGGAGTTCAACCGCCTAAAGATCAGCGCGGTGGCTCTCAGCTCATTAGATGGGGCAATTGCTACATTGCGATAACCCATGAAGTTGATCTATTTAAGAATTACCTCAATCAAAAAGATGGCATATACCGCCATAGACTTTGTGTTTATGATGATCAGTTAAACCTTGTCGGGCTATCCAAAGAGTTTTCATTCTTAGATTTTAGAATTGAGTTTTGTGTAGGAATTGCCGAATACAAAGGCGATCTGCTTGTAAGTTTTGCTGTAGCAGATAACGCTGCATTTGTGTTATGTACGCCACGCGTTATTATTGAGGACTTAATAGCGGAGGCGCTTGATGCTTGATGAATTTATTTATGCTTTATCTAAAGACCCATTTGACCCCCAATTAAATTTTAATGTTGCGGTTCAATATGAAAAAGCAGATCAGATAGCGAGCGCAGTAGGGTTTTATTTAAGAACGGCTGAATACGGCAAGGACACGCATCCAACCCTTGTTTACGCATCACTTCTAAAACTTGCCAAATGTTTTAACGATCAAAACGACAGATTACACACAGTTTCTAATTGCATCCTTCAGGCTATTGCTTATTTGCCTTATCGCCCTGAAGCGTATTTTTGGATGTCACGCTTTCACGAACGGCAAGGTAATTGGCAAGAGTGTTATACATTTGCCAAGATCGGATTGCATCAACAACCGCTTAACGATTTGCCCGTTGATTGCGAGTTTAATAGTTATTGCCTTAACTTTGAAAAAGCCGTTTCTGGTTGGTGGATAGGTCGCGCTGAAGAATCTAGATTGTTATTTCAACAATTGCTTCAACTTGATCTTACGCCTGAATATAGGCAATCAATAGAGCGCAACCTTGCTACTATTTGATATAGGAGCTAACCGGGGAGATGCTACGGTTGTTGGAGTTGCGCTTGGTTATAGTGTAGTAGCCGTAGAACCTTCACGGGTTTATGCGGAGTTAGTCAAAAATTTTATTTACAATCCAAAAGTTACACCGCTTAAATACGCCGTATCCGATAAAGATTACCAGCGCGTTGAGTTTTATGAAGCGCAAGAAGATGGGTTAAGCACCTTAAACAAGGATTGGCTTACTTCTCCAAAGATGCCTTACAATGGCAAACCTTTTAGAATTATTCACGCTACAACAATCACGGTAGATACCCTTGCCAAGATATACGGCGAACCTAATCTCATCAAGATAGATGTTGAAGGCGCTGAATGGTCAGTATTTAATGGCATGACTCGCAAGATGGGCATGATTGCTTTTGAGTGGACTCAGGCAACAATAGACGAACACCAAAAGCAATTAGATTATTTGCGCAATCTTGGATATACCGAGGTTGCACCGCAATTTATTGAACCGCACTTAGATCAACCTACTGACTGGTATCCAATAGATCAAGATTTATGGGCTTGGCGAGACAAGAACGCTAATGCTTGGGAATCAGATGGCTGGAAAAGAAACAAACTTAGACCGACAGCCGATGTCGGAATGATTTGGGTTAAATGACAAAGGAGAACGAATGGGCTTATTAGATCGCCTTGCCGCTAAAGTAGCGGAACAGATTACTAAAGCGCCAGCGCCTACTGCTACTCCCATGAATGTCAATGCTCTCACAAGCACCGATACACAGCATTACAACGCAACGCCCATGTATCGTGACCCTATTCTTGGTAATAACCCATTTCCTGCCGCCGTTCCACTATTTCCTAACGCGATTAACCCACTTCGCGCCGATGGTCGCCCTGATCCTCGCCGGTATGAATTTCTTGTCGCCCAGAACATCAACCTTTTTGAAAACCGCCTTGTACCGTTTAAGACTTTGCGCGTAGCGGCTGACCAAATTGACATCCTTCGCCGTTGTATTGAGGTTCGCAAAGCTAAACTCGTAGGACTTGATTGGGACATTGTTCTCTCAGATTCCGCTAGTGAAAGAATCATTGCTGAAGCGGGTGGAAATCACTTGCGCGCTATGGCAGATGCTAGAGAAAAGTTTGCCCCTGAAATCGCTCGCCTTCGCGCCTTTTGGGAAACCCCAGACCCTCATAATGGTTTGACTTTCTCTGATTGGCTAGGCATGGCTATTGAGGAGATGGATGTTCTCGATGCGCTTGCTATTTGGCCTCAAACAAAAGTCAATGGCGAAATTCGTGGACTTCAAATCCTTGACGGCTCAACTATTAAGCCTCTTTTGGATGATCGCGGTATGCGCCCTGACCCTTCAGTTGGCCCCGCCTTCCAACAGATTCTTTTTGGATTCCCTCGCTCAGAGTTCCACGCTCCCGTAGATGATGAGGAAGCCGATGGAGTCTTTTCTAGTGATGAACTTGCTTATCTTGTAAGAAACCGCCGCGCTAATTCAATTTGGGGTTATTCGCCGGTTGAACGCGCCTTGCCTATGGCAGATATTTACCTTCGCCGCCAACAATGGATTAAGGCTGAATTTACCGATGGTGTAATGCCTAAGTCTTGGATGGAATTGCCAGAGTCGGCAACAATGACCCCTGAGCAAATCCGCGCTTATGAGGCTATCTATAACGATGAACTTTCAGGACAGACTGAGCAAAGAAATCGTATGCGCCTTCTCGTACCAGGTGGACAACTCAAGTTTGAAGAAGGCTATTCAGAAAAGTTTTCTGACCGCCTAGATGATTACCTCATCACTTCCATTACCGGACATTTCGGCGTTCTACCTACTGAACTTGGATATTCTGCTAAATCTGGTTTGGGTGGAAGCGGTCATCAACAGGGCGAAAAGGAAGCCGCTGAAGCGATCGGTATTATTCCTACGGCTAAATGGCTCTCGCAACAACTCTCAGCCCTTTCCTATCGCTGGTTGGGTATGCCTAGAGAGCTAGAATTTAAGTTAGCCCCTAGTGACCAAACCGATGACGAAAGCAAAGCAAAGCGCGATGATATTCGCCTTCGCAACGGTGGAAATAGTTTGAATGAGGATCGCGCCTCACGCGGTATGCCATTACTTGATACCCCTGAAGCCGATATGCCTATTCTTGTCGCTGGACAATCTATTTATCTTTACGGCCCAGATGGATTAACTCCCGCTGGAACTGCTTTAGATGATGAAGGTCATGTTGAGGAAACTCCTGAAACACCCGAAACTCCTGAAGCACCTACCGAACCTGCTCAAGAGGAAGTTAAGAAATTTATCCGTTGGGTAAATCGTGGCACACCTTCACGCGCCTTTAACTTTGAGTACCTAGAGAAGTCTTACGCCGAAACCCTTAACAAGTTTATTGAGGCTAAAGATATTGACGGCGCTCGCTGGTACGCCGAACGCTACTTGGGGTTGTAATGGAATGGCATGGCACAAGTATTCGCCTCGCCGCAAAACACGCTGACCAAATCCGTAAGGGATTCAAAAGTGCTTTTAACGCTGACAACATTGTTGCCGATTTCTTTGCCGCGCATTTAGGGCAAACAGAACTTACAACTCAACAAGCCCGCGACTGGACTAACACCCATATAACACTCGATAAAACGGCTCTAAACGCCTCTCTAAAGCCTTTATACGCCGATGGATGGGTATTGGGTGAGGCAGTAGCGCAAACGCTTCTTATCAAGCAAATTGATAAATCAATCACCATTAGCCCAACTATTGCGCCGGTAGTTGATTGGTCAAGTTGGACACCTGGCAACAAAGCCGCATCCGCTTTAATCAAGCCGAAAGGTGGCTTGCAAAATCTATTAGACCGCCGAGGTTTAATTATTGATGGTGTAAGCAATACCAAATTAGATAGAATTGGAACAGTTTTAGGTAAAGCCTTAGAATTAGGTATTACACCTAAAGAAGTTTCCATCATGGTTGATGCCGTTATTAACGATGCTCAACAGGCGCTCATTATTGCCCAAACCGAAATGAGTCGCGCTATGACAGTCGCCTCACGCAATCTTTATGAAACTTCAGGAGTCGAGCAGGTTGAATGGCTTGTAGCTGAAGGCTGTGACGATTGCAAAGAAAATGCCGATGCTTCCCCTATCGGAATTAACGAAACTTTCCCAACAGGCGACACGGAACCACCTGCTCACCCAAATTGTATGTGCGATCTCGCACCTTATGTAGTAGATACCTCAACACTAGGAGAATAAATGGCACTTATCCAAACCAATAACACGGTGGGAACATCCGCGCAGGTTATTTTTACTGTCCCAGTTGGCAACCGTCAAAATGTCCCTGTCTATATTGACAACCTAGACACCGCACCTATCTGGATTGGTGATTCTGGTATCACAACCTCTGGCGCAACTCAAGGGATTAAGATTGCTGCTGGTGGTTCACGCCAACTTTGGTGCAACGCCGAAGATCAAATTTACGCAATCTCAGCCGCCGGAACTGGCGCTGGTTTAGTAGTAGTTACAGCATCGGCCTAAGGAGCAAACATGGAGCGCGATTTTACTACTGCTTACGCCACCATTCTCAAGTATGACGAGAATGAAGATGGAACCCTCATGGTCTATGGCAACGCCACAGATGATTCACTAGACCTTGACCAACAGATTTGCGACCCTGCCTGGCTTGAAAAGGCTATGCCGGATTGGTTCACCTCAGGTGGAAATGTTCGTGAGATGCATGGCCCTAACGCGGCAGGAGTGGCTAAAGAATATGAAAATAAAAACGGCAAGCATATTATTGGCGTTCATGTTGTTGATCCTCTGGCTGTTAAGAAAGTCAAGACATCGGTTTATCGCGGATTCTCAGTAGGTATCAAAGCCCCTCGCGTTGTACGCGATAACAAGGCGGCTAATGGTCGCATTATTGATGGGTCAATCATTGAAGTTTCTCTAGTAGATCGCCCTGCTAATCCAAACGCTAAGTTGATTTTGGCTAAGTCGGTTGAAGGAGAAAGTTCACTTGTTCGGGTTGAGGAAATGCACGAATACAAAGCACCTCTCCCTAGCGAGATGTTCAAGAATATAAAGACCGAGAAAGGGTCAAAGATGGAAACAATTAAGCAAATCACGGAATTGGCTAAGTCTTTGACAACCGACACCGTGAAGTTTGACCAAGCATCATTCGATGCCGCCCGCCGTGCGATTGCGGCTCTCATCGTTGCCGAGGCTAGTGAAATGGCTGAAGGTTCAGATGAAACCTATTCCCTATCCCAACTCATTGAAGTCGCTAACCATCTTGTAGCTTGGTATCAAGGCGAAGTTCAAGAAGGAGAAGCAGAACCTATGTCAGATATTGAAATGGCTGTAGAGCCAGATGTTCAGAAAGACCCAGATACAACAATGGGTTGCGATTGCGCCGGATGCAAGGGTTGCGCCGATAAAGGCGGTTGTGATTCTAAAATGTGTTCGATGCACATGAGCGCACACGATGATTCAATGAAGTCTGCTCATAAGTGCCTTGAGTGCGGTTGCACAACTTATGACGATAATCATGGTCGCACCGATGTTTCAACAGCCGAAATCGTTGATCTTGGAACTAAGTCTGCTGAAGCAGATGAAGTTACCGAGGCAATCAAGGAAACAATTACTCCCGCCGAGGAGACCGAAGTTTCTGAAACTCCCGTTTCAGATGACGACAGCCTAAAGGCTCTTGTCGCAGAAGCCGTAAAGAGTGCTATGGAACAGTTTAAAGCAGAGAAAGCAGAATTGGTCGCTGAAAAGGATTCAGCAATCGAAAAGGCTTTGAGTCTTGAAACCGAATTAGCAACGGCGTTGGAAAAGACAGTTGTCGGTGGCCCAAAGCGCACCGCAACAAAACTATCAATGGAATCTCAGAATGAACACATCGTTAAGGCTTTGCAACTCAAGGCTAAGGCAGATGCTTCAACTGATCCAATTCTCGCTCAAGGCTACATGGAACTCGCAAATGATGAGTTCCGTCTTGCTAAGGGCGCAACACTCTAAACGAAAAGGAAATAAATTAAATGGCAACAGCCCAAGAAATGTTTGGCGATTCTTCGCCAAAAGACTTGGCAGTTAAGTCAGAGGCTTTCGATACAGCCCTCAAGGGTGCTATCTCAACTCCTAATACTGACCCTCTGTTCAAGCAAAAGGTAGATGCAGGACTTCCACAGTCTTTCACAAAGGCTGCTGGCGCACAGGAGCAAATTGCTTCACTTCTCGCCAACAAGTCACTCTCTGCCGATGCAGTAGCATCACTTAATAACGCTCTCGCACAGACAACAGCGGATATTGCTAAGGACATTAGCCTTACATCTCCTCTGAACTCATCTTTTGCAGCCTTCGATCTTGAAGCACCTGCAAAGTACCTCGTACCAGTTCCAACACCATTGCGTAACAAGCTACCTCGCACTAAGGGTGTCGGTACTGCTCACCGCATCAAGAAAATCACAGGATTCTCTAACGCCATCACCGGCACAGCGAACATCCACCCAGGTATCACAGAAACCACGCAGAATAACTTTGCTGTTAATGGTTCTGCACAACCTCTATACCTCAATCGTGGCCCTAAGATTTCTTACACCGCTTCAGATGCGATCTTTGCTTATTCCTCATTTGGTTTGAGCGATGATGTAACATTCGATGCACAATACTCAGGTCTTGGATACCAAGATTTGATTGCTACCTCTGCTCGCACACTCCTTTACAGCTCAATGCTCGCTGAGGAGCGTATGTTGCTCATGGGTCGCGGAACAGTTGCAAATGGATTCTCTGGCGCTCTTACTGCCCCAACAATCACATTGACAGCCCGTACCGCTGCAACAGGTGAAACACCTCTTGCTAATGCTACCTACTATGTCTATGCAACTGCAGATGCAGGTTCATTCGGTGAATCTGTTTCTTCAACAGTCGTATCACAGGCATCATCAACTCAGGTTATTGATGTCAAGGTTTCAACACCAATCTCAGGCGCTCTTGGATACAAGGTCTATGCAGGAACCACAACTGGAAACGCTAACGCTTTCTATCAAGGTCGCTCTGCTACAACAACCTACACACTTCAAGGCACAGTTGCTACAACTGGCGCAACTGCTCCAACTGCTGATACCTCTGCTTACACCGCAGGATATGACGGAATTTTGTCTTATGTTCTCGGTTCACAGTCAGGTTACAACAACAACATCAACGCAACATTCTCAACAAGCAATCCTGGCGTAGAGTTCCAGACTGCTTTCGCAGCAATGTACGCTAACAACCTCGCTAACCCAGATGAGATTTTCTTGAACGGTGCAGACCGCAAGCAACTCTCAGACTCAATCAAGAATGGTTCAACTGCTAACTACCGTTTGAACCTTGCTCAGAATGATGTCGGCGATTATGTTGGTGGCGCAGTTATTGGCGCACTTCACAACGAAGTAACCGGCAAGCTCGTTGATCTCACAGTTCACCCTTACCTTCCACAAGGCGTTGCTCCAATCCTTTCTTATGTTCTCCCATTCGAGAACTCAGAAGTCAGCAACCTCTGGGCGGCTGTGAATGTTCAGGATTACACATACCTGAACTGGCCAAAGATTCAACTTCAGAACGAAGCATCAACCTACTGGCGTGGAACATTCGTTTCCTACGGCCCATCATGGTCAGGTGCAGTTTCAGGAATCAAGGCTGCTTAATAAGTAGTAATTGGGGGAGTGGCTCTATTCGGGGTCACTCCCCTATCTAAAGGAGGCAAATATGACAAAGATGATTCCACCAAAAGGCATGACAAGCGTTTCGATTGATACGCCTAATGGTAAGAAAAGTAAGTTTGTGGGCAAGGATGGATTACTAGACATCAAAGACCCAAAACTTGTAAGAAAATTAAAAGATGAAGGCTTAGGAATCGCCAGCACATCGGGCGTTATTCAAAGAATGTCGGCAGTCGGCTATGACTGCAAAAAGTGTGGATTCGGTTCGTTTTTCAAACAATGCTCAAAGTGTGGAGAGAT
>Ga0214207_1000556_pt1 | contig 10969 bp, 25 predicted proteins | sample TroBogEpilimnion_6_FD_153045 | JGI IMG/M metagenome (GOLD analysis project Ga0214207, IMG submission 153045) | Freshwater microbial communities from Trout Bog Lake, WI - 13JUL2009 epilimnion | ecosystem: Environmental > Aquatic > Freshwater > Lake > Epilimnion/Euphotic zone | place: Trout Bog... | reverse complement strand
ACCAAGTTCGCCGTCCTGCCTCCACCATCCACTCGTATAATAGATCACCGGCTTTGATTAGACAATCATCTCCTTTTAATCTTTCAATTTCGACTTTGAGTTTGGCATTATTAAGTTGCAAATATGCGTAGTGAGGGTCGTAAGTCCAATTTTGGCAGGAAATCTGACGTTCTTTTTCAAAGGTCAATTTTAACTTCTCGACCTCGGCCTTGAGGCGGGCAACTTCAGCCTCTAATGCATCGTTGCCGCCAAGGGTTGGAATATTGCCTCCAGCGATAGAATATAACTCTCCGCAAGCACGCTTGATTTCGGCTTTAAGTTTTTCGTGTTCCTCGTAGGAAATGTATCGTTCTGGTTTGTTCATTTTGGATGGTGGTAAATTATTGATTTAAGGTTGGTAATGGCATCCAATATTTTAAATAACCGATTTGCCCCCCGCGTCGGTTTAAATTACCTTCACTATCCATAAAGCAAATGGATATATCGAGTATTTGATCAGGTAAGTATTCAGATTCACTAGCGCCGATAAACACTTCGCCAATAGGGTGGGTTTCCCATGGTTGCCATTGGATTGGGGTAGGCTTTAAAGCGGTGTAATTGCCATTTAACAGGGCTCGGTTCTCATCTTCCAATTCGCGGTAGGTTTTGAGCCCGGGGCCGGGGACAAAGTCCCAAAGGTTTTGATTTATTAGCATGGGTTGAATGGGTCTGGGGGGATTAGATTACTTTAAAATCTTCGGTAATAATAAACCCTGTACCGAATTTATGAGCTGTAAAGGCTTTTACGTTGCCCGTCAGCTCGTCGATGACCCCATACACCCAACCATTAGTCCAACGGGTGGTAGCCATCCGTTTAAGGGAATACCCCAATTGATTCACGTCTGCCATCATCATCGACGATATACCGACGATCGGGCCTGAGATATGCTCTAGGGTGATAATATTGAAATCGTGGGTATGTCCATGCACCACCACGCAGCCAGGATGACCTACGGTTTGGGCGATGCGCCGGGTAGCCGATTGATTACCCGCGTACATACCATGTGTCGTAATAAGGTTTTTATATTTGAAAAAGTTTACATCCCGTTCCCGTGGGCCTTTAACTTTATATTCAAACACTTTCTTACAATTTACCTGCCTAAGCACCTCGTGCATCTTTTCTACCGCATGGAGGGCAGATTTCTGCCTATCGACATTATCGCTTTCTAATTGGTCAAAGGCTCGCTGATCGTGGTTACCGAGCATCATAATGTTAGGTCTAAGCAATTTAATGAAATCGGCTCCCGCAGCCAAATCTTCATCATTCCTCTCGTTTTGCTCCTCAATCGAAGCCCCTTTACGCCATGCCCCAAAATCCCAATTATCCCCGTCATGGATACGCAACTCGGGCTTAAAATGGTTTAGGAAGCTTTCAAACGCATCGACGCTTGTTTCAGATACGTGATGACCGTGGTTATCCCCGACCACTACGAATTTAGTGTATTTCTTCATAAAATTAACAAGCTATGCGTTTTGCCATTAGTAGCTTTGGGGTGGGTGCATTTTGGGGGGAATTTGATACCATGTTGAATAGCAATCAATTTAACCTCACCTTCTTTCATGTTCATCATTTGAGCCGTAGGTCGTAAGCTCATACCGAGTCTAGCCGCTTCCCTGATTTGGGCTACCCCACCATCGTAAGGTATAAAAGAACCCCCACACTTCTCCCGCTTACCGCCTTGTAACTTGTGAAGGCAATTGGGGTGAAGGTGAGGGCAAGCCATAAGGAATTTAGCGCGCTCGGGGTTTATTTTTAAGACGTGCGCCCTAATTTTCCAATCCATTTAGAAAGGGTCGTTTACACCATCGAAAGGCTTGGGTGGTTGTTGCGATTGGGCTTTTTCCACCGTCTCATTAAGTGATTTCAACTCTGGGGGTAATTCCTTCTTATATTCAAATTTGAAAGAATGAGCAAAGTCGGGGTTACTAATCTTATCTTCGGGCTTCCGGGTAACTTCTACCCATAAGGTTAGCGTGCAACCGATGGCCTTCCGTGCCATATTGAAATAATCCTCGACGGTGTTAATCGAAGTCTTGGGGACAAATTGTTTGCTAAACTTGCCCACGAGCATCGGGAGGCTGTCGGAATAGATAGCCTTGTGAATACGCTTACCACAGGCCGTCTTAAAGAAAAGGGATGCGTAAACGGTGTGCTTACCGTTAAACGTAGCCTCCTTAATCTTTTCGAGCGCCACATTTTGCAGCGTAAGGGTGTAAAAACCAGAAGTAGATACTTCGGGCAATTTTGGGAGAGGTTGATTACTCATGTGCAGAAAGTTTACTGACGATATACTCTTCGCGTGGAGATCTAGCCCAGGCTTTCATCAACGAATGAGTAAATGTCATATGTTCTTTAATGTTATTCAAAGTGTACCCTTGGGCGTAGGGTAGGGACATTTTACCCACATAATATAAGTAAAAAGCCGCTTTAAAAGTATGCACCCGGCGGTGCATGGCTTTAGGCGTTAATTTGCGTTTCATTGGAGGTTAAATTAGGCTGCGTAAATGAGCTACGTGGCTCATCGTCGATGGTAACATCGTTTAAGTCATACGCGGGCCAAGAATCGAGTTCAGAGCAGGCTTTATAGGTTTTTAAGCAATAATAGTAATCGCGTACCGCATAAGACATGAAGTAAGCCCCAAGCTGATAAACGCCCGACGCGTAGGGATTCTTCTTTTCCATAGCGAAGAATTTAAAGCCTTTCGGTTTAATCCCCGTGGCTAATTCAAAAATACGCAGATAAGAAAAATTTTGTAGGTAGTACTTATATTGCTTTACCGCGTCTTTAAACCCCCGTGGGGAAGCCGATTCAGCAGATTTTAAATCCCCTAGCCAAATGCCATCATTATCTTCCCATACTAAATCAATTGAGCATTTAAGCGGTACGCCATCTTCCAAAGTCGTTAGCATTACTTCGGATTGGAAATTTTTAACCCCTTTAGTTTCCAAAAGTAAATTCATCCGATTGCCTACTTCGAGCGCTTCATCATATTCTTCGGGGTCAGCCAATACTGCATTAGGTGGCAGTTTAGCGATAAAAGCAGCGTAGGCTTCTTTCCCTTCTTTACTATTCTTCTTAATGTCGGGCTCCTTAACAAAGTTACTAAATACGTTGGGTTGTAATACCCGCTTGTGGATCATGTCACCTACGCGAAGGGCCTTAGTCGATTTCGTTTCTTCGACAAGGGACGCTTGATAGTGGGCCGGGGAAATGAGGAGCCATTTCATCCCGCTGTAATTTAAGCCAGGAAGAGAAATGTACTCTTCCCGGGTAGTAGCTGCGATTGGTAGGTTAATCATGGGTTAAAAAGGATACAGAGAGGTGGGCTCATCTGGGAGAATGAAACAAAACCCGGAGCGCCTTACAGCCACTTCCTCGCCTCTCTCTGTAAAAGTCATAAACTGTCATCTTCCAAAGTATCCGGTGTTTCAACCTTATTAATTAAATCCCGCGTTTTTTCTAAAGCCTCATTCACTTGAGTTTCAGCGCGTTCAAGGTTGTTACGGAAGATACGTAAGGTGACAGTTAAAAAGTGTACGCGGTCGTGGAGGGGTTGCAGATCCCAAGCCTCCTCTACCCTTTCGGGGTCGATACTGACAACTTCCCGGCTCGCAGCTTTGATTCCCTCTTCCAAGTGTCGCAAATCGTCTTGGGCGATTGATAGATCCGTAATAACATCTAGCATACGGATATTGGCTTCAATGTCTTTTAGAATGTCCGCAATACGCTCGGGGGGAATCATAGGATTATTGGATTTCGATGATTTTATTAAGTTTCTTTAAGTATAATTTATAATCCTTATGAGGGAAGGAAGGGACGTTTTCCAGCACCCATTTATCAAATTTACGTTTAAACTCGGTATCAGTCTTGGAACAGGTACTTTTCTCAAGGGAGCAATACCCCTCATAGTTTAATAGTAAAGCAAAGGGGGCAGGGGTCGATTTGGCTAACACTTCAATTTGCTTAGGTATTTTGCTCATTCAATTTAGAGAGGAAGATATTAAGGTTAGAGGTGATTAAACTGATTTGATTTTGGGATAAGTGCGCGAGCGTTTGGCCTTCACCTACCCACCCCTTACCCTTGCAATACTTCAAAGCCTTCTCGCGTAGATCCATAGGGATGATGGTAAACCATTCGCCACTAGGCTGCGAAGGGGCTTTATAAACGATTCCAGAAGCTTTATTACCATCATCATCGGTATCTACGCTAATCCCGCAAATGGAGCAAAGCATCCCTCGACGTGCGTACGTAGCACCCGCAATGACATTTTGATAATTACCCGTTAAAGGGAATTCTCCGGCTAATTCGCGGTGTCCGCTGGTGTGCCAAAGGTAAGTTTTAATAATCTGATTACCTAGACCGTCGCGGGTGATAGGTTGCCAAATGGTAATCCCGTGTTTGTTAAAAATAGGCTTAATGTAATCTAGGATTACATCGAGGGAGATATACTTACTTTTGAAATGGGAATTAACCTTGTTGGCTTCGAGGTTTTGAAATTCAGCTGCGGCTTTTTTAAAATCCCGCATGAATAACAATTCTGGTGATAACGTTTCAGCGGGTTCCGCGTTAATAACTTCTTCTGATTTTTTGAGTGGCATGGGTGTATTGGGTTAGGATTGTGAAGGGGGCGTAGCTTCGGGCGATTGCGGAGGCTCGTCTTTATTATCGGTAATAAACTTCTTTCGAATCGTCTCAGCGGTAGCGCGAATGTATTGCCCGTTGATAATAAGGTTAAAGGTTTCCTGCCCGGCCTTCGGGTAATTCTTCAAAAGCAAAACCACTTTGCCATCGGCAATGATGTGATTTGCAGGATCTAAAACGCGACCTACCTTGTTACCGAGTAAAACGTACTCAGTACCAGGGATAGCCTCAACTTTTACATCTGGGGGAATAGGAGAAATCTTTTTACGCATGGTTAGTAAGGAAAATATACTTCTTTTAACGAATTCACTTCTTTACCATATTTAATGAAAAAGCGAGCCTCATCTTTAGGATAACTGACATAGTTTAACCTTTTCCAAGCTTTTATCCGGTTATCGAATTCACTTTCCACATCGGTACAAACTTCGACAAGTACTTCGTTATTTAGCCACATGAGGAGTAGATAACGATAGTTAGTTAGTACCCGAGCCTTCTCAACTAAACGGTGAGGGGTTTGGGATGGGTAGTAATTGGGTTTTAAACGCCAAGAGTTTACGTTCATACAATTTTACCTTTTAAAGCTGCGGAAAGGATAAGCAAAGCGTCAGCCGACCATAGGGTAATGGGTACGCCATCGGGGTAGGTTTCTTCGGCTTTAACCTTTAACCGATTTTTCCAATCCTTTGACGGCTCCTTCGGTTTCTTTTCCATGCCCACGGCCTTCTGCCATTTACGCGGATCTACTAGGTTAAGTTTAAAATCGTACGCGTAACTGACTCCTTCAATAAAACCGATGCCCTGGTAAAACTTAAAGAGTAATGCGGCGCTCTTCATACCCCACCCCCCTTTAGAGGGGTTTTCGAGGTGTACTTCGATAAGCTTATATTTATAACTTAAATCCCTTAAAAAATCTTTAATAACTAAGTTATTTGGGGGCATTTTTACGCAATAATTTTTCCCGTCCACGTTCCACGCAATTCCACCATTTGCCCCCGGGTCGATGGCTATAATACAAAAGGAATCGGGCATAATTTAAGGATAAATGCCATTATTCGGTTTGACGCAAATTAAAGAAGTGGTCGGGCTTGGGATTTCACCAGCCAGGGAACGCTTGCAATCGCCCCCTGAACACATTGCCTTGCGACTAAACTAGTAAATCGCTGGCTCCCGACCGTAAAAAGTAAGTGTTGGTCATTTATCGGCCTCCTTTGGGTATTTGCATACCCTTGCACGCTAGCCAAGTAAGCGTGTCACACTTTATAAGTTATTTACCCGTTTTAGGGGTAAGCGCAAGTTACTTGATTAAATCGCGGTAGATATTACCTACCCGCTGACAGTAATCAGATTTTACCGCTGGGGCTAATTGATAATTAAAGTTATACTTTAATGCCCCATTAAAGCCCAGATTCCATACCAAGGCCATTTGCTCCACCGTGGGCTTTTTAATGCCCCTATTAGCCAATTGCTGCCGGATAAAGCGTAGGTAGGCCGAAGCTACCATATCTTGGGCAATATCTACCCGCCATTGGGTAAGGTTCCAAGAGATATACCCTTCGCGCATCAATTGTTCATTACCATCTTCCCAAGTCCCCTTGTGCATTTGATAGCACCCGAAGGCCGTGGGCTTGTTCTTAACAATATCCCCTACGGCTTCCCGTTTCATCCCCGTCTCAACAAGCCCAATAGCCGTTAGTACCTTCGCATCTTCGAGGGCGTAAGAAGTCCAATGAAGAAGGTATAATACCGTAACCGAGAAATAACTCCTAGCGTTCATAGACGGCGGGGGGTTTGGGACATTTGCACCCGCGTTAAAGCGTTTTCTTTATCCGCGTAGGCTACCGTAATCCCAACCCATCCCCCAAAAGCCACATAAGGATCTAAGAATACATCATAAGCCCCGTGTTCGAGCATAGCCTTCTTTACCTTTTCCGCAGCTTTCTTAGCCAGGGGTAAAGCCTTTTCAGCGCTCACAATATCACCTTGGTCTATGCGGTCGTTAAGGAAGGCGATTTCGTATAACAAACCTTGCAAATCTTGTAAGTACATTTGCTCAGTTGATTGAGGTTTAGGTTTTTTTGCCATCAAAGGGTTTGCGGGCTTCCTCTAAAATCTTCTCTACGGATTTGATATAAGCTTCATGGGAAAGTTTATTTTCCCTAGCCTTTGATTCCCACCGGGAAGATTGATTCGCCCAAGCTAAACGCGATAACTTCAAATAACGAATCTGTATAGTCATCGAGTCGTTTTCTGCCTTTAACGCCCGAGTAATCTCGTAAAGCATTTTGCAACTGTGGTAGGGCCGGAGCCACCACCATTTAGGAAGTTTACCATCGACGGTAAATAATTCGGGCATGGGAATTAGACTAGATCCGTCTTGGAATAAACGTTGAGGAGCAGGAATTCACTAGAGGGGTAAATTACATGAAGTTTTACCCGGATATATTTAAACCCCTTGTCCTCGATATCTAAAGAGGCTTCGGCGCTAATTTTCGCAGCCGTCAATTCCTTCTTAAACGTTTCAAGTAAGGCTTTAGCTTGGGGGACAAGGGAATCCTGTGGTGTACCCGCGTTTAACTCATTCTCCACCGTCGCAAGGCCTGTAAGCATTGCTTTAAGTGGGGTAACTAATTCGGGAGGGAGTAGGGACATAGGTATAATCAAATAAGGTTTAAAACCAGCAGTAATAGTAGATTTGGTTATCTTCATCGGCGAGGAAAGCCCGAGCAATTTTAATAAATTCAATATCCCTGGCTTTATCCCGTTCATCGGATACCCCCCAAAAAAAGCCTTCACCGTGGGGCAATTCATTGGAGGTAATTACCGCTTCTAGTTTATCAATATCCTCTTTTGTTAAAAAAAGGGGTTTACAATTGAAGTTATTTGCATCAGTTACGACCCCCTTCTCTACCGCCAATTGAGCCATGTACTCGTTTAGATTAGCGTGTTTGCGCCAATAGAAGATTTCTAAGTCTTTTGGCTTATAATCCTTCGCGGATTTGAGGCGTTTTAGGTATGCGTATTGGTCGAGGCCCATAATTATTTGGTATGTTGGGTGGTGTTAGGTTTGCAGATCGTGGAGTAAATCTTCGGCCCATTAGCCATGATAACAGCGTAGGCTGCGAAAATTAGGGTGATAACGATTAAATGCTTCATGTTATTTCTTTTTGACAAGGGTTTTGGCGCGACGGCTACGCTCCATATTGCTATAAAGTTCACAGGCGATAATCATAATGGCCCCTTCCAATTTGTTTTTAATCTTATCTACCGGGGAATCTTTCTTTGCCGGCAGATTTTCAAGTTGAGAATGAAGCTCGATGAGCGTTTTACCGAAATCCCGGAAGTATGCATCGGCAGCGGGTAATTGGGATTCGGGGGATGGGATGGATTTGGATTTGTTGATTTTCATGTTTAGGGAAAAGTGATTTATTTGGCAGATTCGTTACGGGCAAGGGTTTCCGCACGTTCCGTAGCATTAACATTAGCTTTATAGATTGCTAAACGAGTTGCTTCAATAGCATCGCGAAGGGCCCATACAGCCTTATTAACTTCCACCGCATCGCTACGCGCAGCAGAGGCTTCGATGGTATCGAATACCATGCAGAAGGCGATATCGTCTAACGATCGGGCCTCTTGGCTAATAGCGATAATCTTTTTTGCAGCATTATTGTAAATGTTGGGGTTGGCGTTATGAGGGTGTTTCATGTGATTTAGTGGGTACGTAATCAATCAGATTGATTTACTGAGAAGAGTCAATTGGATTTATTAAAATAAAAAAACCCCGATATGGGGCGATGGGTATCAATAGACGGATTTGAGGGGATACCCCCCTAGAATGGCAAAGCAAGGGGTAAAAACCCCTATCCTACGCTTTACCCTGTCCCCTGCGAATCAACCTAACCATCAACGCCACCCCGATAATAGCCAAAGCTACGGAAAACAGCGCCACCACCTTTTCAGTATCCGCATACGCATGACGAGCCCCGTTAAGCATCCCCTCAGCCTTTTTATTGTCCGCAATTATAGAATTCTCGGTAATAATCACCGCCATTGTTTGCGGATCGGTGAGGGCCTCGCGTATGTCGGCGAGTACTGACCATAACCGAACGCATATAGCCGACCCCATTAAAATCACCCCTACTAAAGCAACTTCTAACGAAGGTAGGTTATTTTTTTCGGTTTTTGCCACGGGAAGTAGGTTTTTTAATCTTCGCTAATTCAGATTGTCCCCGAGCCTTTACCCACTCAATTACGAAATCCACGATGTGGGTAGCCGTAGCTCCACTAATGCCCAAACAAGCCGTTTTAAGCCCCTCAACCATTTGTACCTCCCTTAACCCCTCATTCACCAGCCAAGCCACTATACCGGCAGCGAGCGTGTGGCGAACAGCCTTACCCCATGTCATATTGGGGTCAGTCGAGAGGAGAATTTTAGCCACCATCCCCGCCATCCCAATAACCGCAGCGGTGAATCCCCCGCCCCTAAGTTGCTCCCAGAAGTTTAGCGCGTGATTGGATTCATCAATCGGTTTCATTTCACCCGTCGGCGGTAGCCTTGCCTCCAAAGGGCATCAGTTACGATTTTAGCCAGGGAAACCACTTTACGCTCCGACATATACCAATCGGCAACGTGTAAGGCTTCATGTACCAGCGTATCAATCCTATCCCGTTCAGTCTCGTGATTTTTATCTATCGTAATCTCGTAAGAGTTAGATCCCGTCTTATTTGTCTGACCCCAATCATCGGAGTCAGTCAAATCTTCCTCAATGATACGAAATTTTTTACGCTGAGGCTTTTTTCCCATCGGTAATAAAGTGCCAAAGGGCAAAGCCTAGGGCAGATAAAATTAAAAGGGAAAGGGCCGGGAGAAAGTAAACCGATTCAAGTAAGTAAGGAGTAGCCCCAACGGTGATACCGCAAATAAGTAAACTTACACCCGCTTTATATTGGGAGAAAGCAATCGCAAGGCCGCCGAGTCCCATTAAAGCAATCGCAGCCAAAGCATATACTTCTGCATCCTTTTCTTTCTTAGCCTTTGCTACGTCCGCTTTGAGGGTAACGATTTCAGCTTGTAAGTCTTTAATTTGATTAGCGGATTTAGTACGTTCCACTTCAACGTTAGCCCATAATGCGTTAGATTCCTTCTTTAAGCGCTCGGCTTCAGCCTTAGCCTTAACGTAATCATCGGGGAGGTTATTCTTCACCCGGTTACGAACAAACAAAAGTTCCCCAGGGGTTGGAGTGGGGAGGTAGGATAAAGCTACGTCTAATTCCTTTTCAATTATAGAAGGGTTATTAGAATTCTCTCGAGCCACCACCACGCTAGCCGAAATTCGAGAGTCAATTTTGTCATCAACGCTTTGAGCCTTATTGATAACACTTGAATCTGCGGATGGGATAACAGCGTCGGGCTTTTCACTTTGGCACGCGGCTATGAAGAAACAAATAGCTGTTAATCCGAATCGCATTAGTAAAGGCTTTTGGCTTTATCTTCGACAGTTTTAACTTCGTCTTTAACCGCTTGAACGTCCGCTTTAACCGTATCTTCTACTTTCTTAGCGTCGGTTTGGATTACTCCTTTTAAGGATAAGGCTTTGCTAATAGCAGCTTCGATACGGGCAGAGTTGTTGCGCTCGATGAGGATGCCAACGATTAAACCGATGATGAATAAGGCTGCGGTAATCATAAAGTAATTATTTGGAAGCGGGTGGAGGGGTGTAAGTCCACTTGTTTGCGGTGATCGCGGCTTGGGCCGTTGCCAAGTCGGGGTAAGTGTTCACCGTCCAATTCGTATAGATACGCGTATCCTCGGCAGCCGATTTGAGCATCGTTACCGTTGTGCCGTTTAACAAGATAAAGGTTTTACCGGCTTTAACGGTGACGTCTTTCGGGCCAGCGGGGGCGGCGGGAGGGGGAGCCAATGGAGCAGGAGGAGGAGTAGGAGTTGCCATAAGTTAGGAAATGGTGAAAGGAGATGAGTGCCACGTTCCAGAGCCGTCTTTGTAGGCGAGGACATAGGAAGAAACCGATGCAGCGGTTGATGCGGCGAAGTATTGAGAGCCATTTTCTACACCACTAGGATTATAATAATCGATGGGACAGTAATTAGAACCGTCCCAAACGCCAATTTGTCCGCTGGTCACATAACTTACAAATCCTCCGCCAAAAGCAGAACCACTTGTACCACTTGTGTTATAAGAACCATTAACACAGCAGATTTGAGCAGGGGTTGCGTAATAATTTAATAGATAATACCAGCTAAACAATGTCGCACAAATGGAAAGGTTTG
>Ga0214207_1000546_pt1 | contig 11062 bp, 10 predicted proteins | sample TroBogEpilimnion_6_FD_153045 | JGI IMG/M metagenome (GOLD analysis project Ga0214207, IMG submission 153045) | Freshwater microbial communities from Trout Bog Lake, WI - 13JUL2009 epilimnion | ecosystem: Environmental > Aquatic > Freshwater > Lake > Epilimnion/Euphotic zone | place: Trout Bog... | reverse complement strand
GTCGTTTCATCCTCCAACGGGACCATCGTCACCATGCCGGCGCTAGGCGAGAGCGTTACCGAAGGTACTGTGACTCGTTGGCTCAAGAATGTAGGCGACACAGTGAATGTCGATGAGGCGCTCTTGGAAGTCTCAACCGACAAAGTAGATACCGAGATTCCCTCGCCGGTTTCTGGCACGGTTCTTGCAATCGATGTACCTGTGGACTCCACCGTTCCAGTCGGCGCGCGTTTAGCGCTTATTGGAAGCACATCTGGCGCTTCTGCCGCACCGGCTACTCCTCCATCCGCGGCGCCGGTTGTTTCAGCACCGGTCGCTACTCCTGCCCCATCAGCACCTGTCGCTGCACCTGTTGTTTCCGCACCTGTATCTTCTCCGGTACCACCACGTCCAGCTGCGGCATCGAACACTGACGCATACGTAACTCCCATTGTTCGCAAGCTCGCGGCCGAACAAGGCGTTGATCTTGCACGCGTATCAGGAACAGGAGTTGGGGGTCGCATTCGCAAAGAGGACGTCCTTGCTGCTGCTCGTCCAGCCGTTTCAACTTCTACGAGCGCGTCAAACAATAATTCGGCAACGTCATCGGCTAGCTCTCCTGCCGCTCCCATCGCTGTATCACCGCTACGCGGCACAACGGTCACGATGTCTCGCCTTCGCAAGGTCATTGCGGCGCGCATGGTTGAGTCACTTCAAGTGTCCGCACAACTCACTACCGTCGTCGAAGTAGATGTAACGGCAATCGCTCGTCTACGCGATCGCGCTAAGGCCTCATTCGAAGCGCGCGAAGGCGTCAAGCTCTCATTCTTGCCATTCTTCGCGGTCGCAGTATGCGAAGCACTGAAGCAACACCCAGTGCTCAACGCATCCGTTGAAGGCGATCAAATTACGTATCACGGCGCAGAACACCTGGGCATCGCGGTTGATACCGAGCGTGGCTTGCTCGTGCCAGTCATCAAGGATGCCGGGGATCTGAATATCGGCGGCGTAGCGCGAAAGATTGCCGATGTAGCCGCACGTACTCGCGATAACAAAATTTCACCGGACGAGCTCGGTGGCGGAACATTTACCTTGACCAACACTGGCAGCCGTGGAGCTTTGTTTGATACGCCAATCATTAATCAACCACAGGTTGCGATTCTTGGACTTGGCGCGGTTGTTAAGCGTCCAATGGTTATGAAGGGCACCGATGGCGGCGAGACGATCGCTGTTCGTTCGATGGTCTACCTTGCGCTCTCTTATGACCACCGAATCGTCGACGGAGCAGATGCCGCACGTTTCTTGGTCACCCTCAAAGACCGCCTTGAAGCGGGCCGATTTGAATCCGACTTGGGACTCTAAAACGACTAACCTCTTCGCATGAAGACACTTCCTCCGCAACGGATTGCAATCACGGGCGCTTCCGGCTTAATCGGAACCAGCCTGGTTGGCCATCTCAAGAGTGAAGGCCATACTGTTCAACGTCTTGTTCGCCGCAAAGCTGTTGCCGCCGACGAAGTTCAGTGGGATCCAGCACAAGGATATGTTGATGTAGAACCGCTCCGCGGCGTGGATGCGGTCATTCATTTGGCTGGCGCAGGCGTTGGCGACAAGCGCTGGACGAAAAAATACCGTGCAGAAATTTTGAACTCTCGGCTTCTCGGCACAACCGCGATCGCAGGCGCGGTGAACGAAATCAAGCCCGCCACGTTCATCAGCGCATCGGCAATTGGTTGGTACGGCGAATCTGGCAATCGCGCCGTCGTCGAAAGCGACCGAAGCGGCGATGATTTCTTGGCTGCGGTCTGTCGGGAATGGGAAGGCGCAGCTGACATCGCTGCTCATGATGTTCGGACTGTGAAGATACGAACTGGATTGGTCCTCGATCCAACCGGCGGCGCACTTGGAAAGATGTTGCCACTATTCCGACTGGGCTTGGGCGGGAAGCTGGGTCCCGGAACGCAATGGTGGTCGTGGATCACGCTGCACGATCAAATACGTGCAATTTGCCACCTTCTTGAATCCAAGGTTTCTGGTCCGGTTAACCTGACCTCTCCCAACCCCGTAACAAACCAAGAATTCACGGCAGCGCTTGCGCGTGCCATGCACCGGCCAGCGATATTTCCAGCACCTGCAATTGCACTAAAGATTGCCCTGGGTGGATTCTCGTCGGAGATTTTGGGGTCCAAGAAGGTGACCCCGCAGGTTTTGATGGACGACGGCTTCGTCTTCGACTATCCAAATATCGTCAACGCGCTCAGCGCTTTGATTGATTAATTTCCTAAATTAACCAAGCGCTTTAATTACTCGCTCTGCGGCGAGGCGGCCAGATTTCATTGCGCCCTGCTGCGAAGGCAGTTGTAGATAATCGCCCGCCAGATATACGCCATTGACATTGTTGGGCGCCTGCTTGTTGATGCGCGGAAGCGACTCGGCAATTTCTAGATACTGAACCAAGGTGAAATTCAACGGACCCCAGATTTTCTCCTGCTCGATTTTCAACGCTCGGTCATCCAGCTTCGAAAGCGCGGTCGTCGCAATCAGCGCTTTACCGTCTCGTTCTCGGACTACGACGGAATTCACGATGGGTCCAGATTCGGTAACGGCTAAATAAGCGGAGGCCTTAACCGGGGCTGAGACCTCGTGATACCAGGTATGACACGAGACATACTCAACACCAATCCTCACGCCTAGAATTTTCTCCGTCACCGACGCGGTGGTTGCAATAACGATTGCGTCTGCCTCAAGCGATTCAAATGATCCACTGACAGATCTCGAAGTCGCTCTTTCCACTTGCTGATTGAGACGGATATCCCCAATCCCCTTCGCTAACTCCTGAGTAAACGCGGATAAACCCGCCTGCGGTTGGCCTGGTCTACCAAGAATGAAGGAGCTCTGCACGCGGCGCCGAACTCTCGGGGGGATAGATGATGGGTCCGCGAGAAATACGCCACGGAAGAATCGTTGCAACTCCTGCGATATCTTGCGTGGACCTTGAACGAGAGTCGCCGAGAGATGATTAAGGCCGATTAATTCGTCGCCTCGATCAGTGACGTATCGAATATTTGGCGAGACTGATTCGAAGGCTAACCCGTCCAGGACTCTCAAACGACGAATCTCCCTGTAGCGTGGATTAATAACTTGGAAGCCACGGTCGCATCTCCAACCGTTAATCTCATCCGAACGGACTCGACCACCAATCGCGTCACTCGCTTCAAGCAGTGTGACATCGAAACCTGCGTGCTGTAAATAGCGGGCAGCAGTTAGCCCGGCAAGGCCAGCGCCTACAACAATTACCTTGGACAATTTCGGCGAAGACATATTTAGCGAATAGAGATGTCGCGCGCCTCGTCGAGGATGCGTGCAACTGCGAGTGAATCTTCAACTGGGACCGGCCACGGTGAATTTCCGGCTAGAGCTGCCTTAACCGCCAAATAGTAAGAGCAGTAATTTCCGTTTTCACTCACGATTTCCGTGAACTCTGAGCCAGTAAAGAAATATGCCGGCGTAGCAGTCGGAACGTCCCATGAACCATCCTTGGGGTATTTTCCAGAACGCAATAAGTCTTCCTGGGGGTCTAAGTCGAAGATGACGAGCGATCCCTTTGTTCCAGAAATACGGATGCGCGGACCCGGTGAACCTTGAATAGCGCTGGCCGACAGATACGAGTCGACGCCATTTGCATGTTTCAGTACAAGAACAGAATCATCGTCCGCTCCCCCACGTATTGATCGCACAGATGCAAACTTCAGCTCTGCTGGCCCAAACCAATCCAAAGCTAACGAAACGAGGTGTGGTTGTAGATCGAGAACCAAACCTCCACCCTCGGCCTCCGGAGTCGTTTCGCGCCACGAGTTCGGATTAGCTTCTGGGCGGAAGCGTTCAAAGCGTGAATCCATTCGAATAATTTCTCCGAGTAGCCCTTCTTTAAGAACGCGCTTAATAGTGAGCGCATCGCTATCCCAGCGACGGCTGAAATACGTCGTCACGGGAACGCCCGTCTCTTCCGAAACTCGAATGATTTCTTCGGTCTGCGCGAGGTTTAACGCCATTGGCTTATCCACCACGACCGGAATACCTGCACGCAGTCCAGCGATTGCTTCCTTGGCGTGCACGATGTTGGCGGTGGCTACAACCAACAAATCAATTTTTAGCGCGATCAATTCTTCAACAGTGGCAACCGCAACCGCATTTGGGAAATCGCTCTTCAGGTGTTGAATGCGCTCAGAATTAGACGTGACCGCGCCAACCACATCAAAGCCAGCCCCTTTAAGTAGCGGGGCATGGAAATATCGCCCGGCGAGGCCGTAACCCGTGATTCCTACGCGTGGTTGTGTGACTTCACTCATGAGCGATCCTCCTGAATATGCGGCGCGACAGTCCATATTGGCTGCCGCTAGGCTTAACCCTATGACACTGACGGCGGCTCGAACCAAGATTCTGGTCAAGAACCTTGGTCTCGTGGAGTACTCCGCCGCACTCGAAACCCAACGCGCTCTTCATGCCGGCGTTGTCGACGGAACCGAGTCGAATTCTTTACTTCTCCTCGAGCATCCATCGGTGTACACCGCCGGACGCCGTACCGAGGCTCACGAAAAGCCTGTTGATGGAACGCCCGTGGTGGACGTTGACCGTGGTGGAAAAATCACCTGGCACGGCGAAGGACAAATCGTCGGCTATCCAATTGTGAAACTAAAGAAGTCGAATGACGTCGTGGGCTTCGTTCGTGAAGTAGAACTCGCTCTGATTGAGGCCTGCCGTGAATTCGGTATTGAAGCCGAGCGCTATTGCGACCGCACTGGAGTGTGGATTCGACAGGATGGTCGAGATCGGAAGATCGCAGCGATCGGAATTCGTGTTGCAAAAGGTGTGACCATGCATGGATTCGCTTTGAACGTGAATCCGGATCTCTCCTATTTCGATCGCATTATTCCGTGCGGAATCTCGGACGCCGAAGTTACCTCGGTCTCTAACGAGTTGGGCCGTAACGTGGAGATTTCAGAAGTCATCGATGTTGTAACCCGCCACATAGAGGCTGCGCTAGAACGAGTGGCGATATGACTATTGCCCCCGAAGGACGCAAACTTCTTCGCATCGAGGCTCGCAACGCCGAGACCCCGATTGAACGAAAGCCCGAATGGATCAAAACTCGCGCGAATATGGGTCCTGAGTACACCAAGCTGCGCTCGCTTGTAGTTAATGAAGGATTGCACACCGTTTGCCAAGAAGCGGCATGCCCAAACATTTTCGAATGTTGGGAAGACAAGGAAGCCACCTTCTTGATCGGCGGAGAACAGTGCACCCGTCGATGCGACTTCTGCAACATCGATACCGGCAAACCCGGTCCACTTGATCGCGATGAACCACGCCGCGTTGCTGAGTCTGTCCGGTCCATGGGGCTGAAGTACGCGACCATTACAGGCGTAACACGTGATGACTTGGATGACGAAGGTGCCTGGTTATATGCCGAGACCATTCGTCAGGTACACAACCTCAATCCAGGCACTGGCGTGGAAATGCTGGCACCAGACTTCAGCGGTCACGCACATCTTCTCAACGAAGTCTTCGAGACTAGGCCAGAAGTATTCGCGCACAATCTTGAAACCGTGCCTCGTATTTTCAAACGGATCCGCCCCGCTTTCCGGTACGACCGATCCCTTGATGTCATTAGCCAGGCTCGAGCGTTCGGTTTGATTACAAAATCGAATCTCATTCTCGGTCTCGGCGAAACTCGCGAAGAAGTGTCGCAAGCGTTACAGGACCTCCATGACGCTGGCTGCGATTTGATCACAATTACCCAGTACCTTCGTCCGACTTCCAACCACCATCCGGTCGAGCGCTGGGTTAAGCCACAGGATTTCGTCGAACTTGCCGCTGAGGCAGAAGCAATCGGTTTTGCGGGCGTCATGAGTGGACCGCTAGTGCGTTCCAGCTATCGCGCTGGTCGGTTGTACAAGCAAGCACAGGAAAAGCGCGCGTCGCTCTAGTGCGTCGAACGGGTTGTAATGGCTGATTTGGTTTATCCCCCGGTCATCGTCGCCATTAAGGCGTTCTGGAAATACCTCGGCATTAAATTCACCTTCAAAGGTCAGGAGCATTTGCCTGCTGATGGAGGCGCAATTCTTGCGATGAATCACGTCGGTTATCTTGACTTTGCACTCATTGGTACCGCCGCCTTACCGCGCAAGCGCTACATCAGATTCATGGCGAAGAAGGAAATTTTCGATCATAAGATTTCTGGACCATTGATGCGCGGTATGCACCACATCTCGGTGGATCGATCGAGCGGCAGTGCATCCTTTGTCGCCGCATTGCGCGCGCTGCGTGCTGGTGAAATTGTTGGCATCTTCCCGGAAGGAACAATTTCGCGAAGCTTTGAGATCGCCAAGATGAAGACAGGTGCCGTACGTCTCGCCATGGGAGCCAACGTACCGATTATCCCCACGATTGTTTGGGGTAGCCAGCGCATTATGACAAAGAAGCGGAAGCCCGATTTCAAGCGAAATAAATACCCCGTCTACGTCACCTTCGGCGAAGCATTTATCGTCAACAAAGGGATGGATGTAGATGCTGCTGAAGCGGAATTACGGACGCGGATGCTCGACTTGCTTCACCAAGTGCAGGCGGAGTATCCGGATTCGCCGCAAGGTCAATTTTGGGCTCCTGCCAGACTCGGCGGAACCGCGCCTACCCCCGAACAAGTTCAATTAGAATACGAGGCTTACAAGAGCTCTCACCCGTCTGAGAAAACTGAGGAATAAGCAATGGCACTTTTCAGCCGCAAAAGTAAGTCCGCTCCAGCACCAAAGACCGCCCAGGCGGACGAGCGTCCAGGACAAATGCAGACTGTCAAAGATGCTTTCGCACTTACTCGGAAAGAAAAGCCTCTCGCGCTGCTCTTAACCGCGCTTGTCTTTGTAGTCGTATTGGTGGCCGGCGTCATTCTCGGATCGTCGTTACATCACCCGGTCTACTTCGGAATTATTTTCACTCCAGTGTCACTCTTGGTCGCATTCTTTTTCTTTACTCGCCAGGCAAACTCCGCCGCCTTCGCCTCGATTGAAGGTCAGGTTGGCGCGGGTGCTTCAGTCTTGATGTCGATTCGCCGTGGATTCACCACTACCCCCGCGGTCAACGTGGCACGAAATCAAGATATGGTGCATCGCGCGGTCGGTCGCGCCGGAATTGTTCTCGTGGGTGAAGGAACGCATGCAGTGCGTAACTTGGTCATCGATGAGAAGAAGAAGATGGAGCGATTTGTACCTGGAATCGCGATTACCGAAATTTACGTGGGAAATGATCAGGGACAGATCCCCCTTAAGAAGCTGCAGAAGAAGTTAAAGAAGCTTCCGAAGAAGCTATCGAACGCTCAAGTTCGCGAGCTTCGCACGCGTCTTAAGGCGGTTGGTGGGTTGCAGATGCCTATTCCTAAGGGTCCTATGCCAACTCGCATGAAAATGCCTCGTCGTTAAAGGCTTCTAAACCAGACGTTGTAATCGAACGACGCGTGTGTGCGTCAAAATCTCGTGATAACCGCGCCCCTGCTGAATAAATATCGCAGGTAGAACCACACAGATCATCGCGGTGCGAGCGAGGACCCGAAGTGGAGTGACCGCTCCTCCTGTTGCTTCATCCACGACGCGAAGTCGCAGCAAGTGCTGACCAAATGAAGCACCCGTGAGCGCGGTGAGCACCGACGCCTCCACAAAGAAGACCAATAATTGAAAGAATGACTGCGTGGCAGTGTGTTGCGAAACAAAGGCGCGAGTGATCAGACTCGAGGCGCCCCAATCCACGACTAATGCCGCGAAACGTCGTCCGAAACCGGCGGCTTCCAGCTCGTGTCCTGAATCTTGGGCCATGGGTGGAGCTTAATCCCCTATGGCGTGAACCCTCGACTTCCGCTTAAGGTTACGAAACATGTCCGTAACACGAGGGATATGGTCATTTCACGCGTAGGACCTACTTTTGCCCCCATACAGACCACCCCTCTGGGCCCAGTGAAGCGCCTAGTGGTTTCGACTCACCATCAATTTCAGGAGAAGCATGTTTAAGAGCTCATCAGAAATTTTTGATTTCATTAAGAAGAACGACGTCAAGCTAATCGACGTTCGCTTCATCGATCTTCCAGGCATTCAACATCACTTCAACGTTCCAGTTGAATCATTCGACGAAGCGGTCTTCACCGATGGTCTGATGTTCGACGGTTCTTCAATTCGCGGATTCCAAGCGATTCACGAGTCAGATATGAAGTTGTTGCCTATTCCAGGTAGCGCATTTATCGATCCATTCCGCAAGGAGAAGACGCTTGTCATTCTCTTCTCGGTGCACAACCCCATCGATAACACTCCATATTCTCGCGACCCACGTGGCGTTGTGACAAAGGCAGTCGACTACCTGAAGTCAACCGGTATTGCAGATACCGCGTTCTTCGCTCCTGAGGCAGAGTTCTATGTCTTTGATGAAGTTAACTTCTCGACTTCACAGAATGCTTCACATCACTTCATCGATTCAATCGAAGGCGCTTGGAACACTGGTGCTTCGCTTGAGGCAGATGGAACAGCGAACCGTGGTTACAAGACTCGTTACAAGGGTGGATATTTCCCTGTATCACCAACAGACCAGCTGGCGGATATCCGCGATGCGATGGTTATGGCTCTAGGCAAGGTCGGTCTTCTTGTCGAGCGCTCACACCACGAAGTCGGTACCGCGGGTCAGATGGAGATCAACTACCGCTTCTCCGACATTCTTTCGGCCGGCGATGATGTTATGAAGTTCAAGTACATCATCAAGAACGTCGCTTGGGAGAATGGCAAGACTGCAACATTCATGCCAAAGCCACTCTTCGGAGATAACGGTTCAGGCATGCACGTTCACCAATCACTCTGGAAGGATGGCAAGCCACTCTTCTTCGGTGATGGCTATGGAGATCTGTCAGACATGGCCCGTTGGTATATCGGCGGTCTGTTGAAGCACGCTCCTTCGTTGCTTGCATTCACCAACCCAACCGTGAACTCGTATCACCGTTTGGTTCCTGGCTACGAAGCGCCAGTAAACCTCGTTTACTCAGCTCGTAACCGTTCAGCCTGTATCCGTATCCCAATCACCGGATCGAATCCAAAAGCAAAGCGCATCGAGTTCCGTTGCCCAGATCCATCATCCAACCCATACCTCGCATTCGCTGCGATGTTGATGGCTGGTCTCGATGGCATCCAGAACAAGATCGAGCCACCAAAGCCAGTTGATAAGGACCTCTACGAGTTGGAAGGCGAAGAAGCAGCTGCAATTCCACAAGTTCCAGGTTCATTGTCCGAAGTTTTGGATAACCTCGAGAAGGATCACGAGTACCTCACCCGCGGTGGCGTATTCACCAAGGATCTCATCGAGACCTGGATTGCGTACAAACGCACTGCAGAAGTGGATTATGTCCGTCTACGTCCACACCCAGCAGAGTTCGAGTTGTATTACGACATTTAAGTCGTACCCCGATTACCGAAAGGCCCCCGACAACTCGGGGGCCTTTTCCTTGGAAACTATCGATCCTTTTGAACTGCGAGTGCGGTTCGAGTAGCTCACGGCTCACCTTTGAGATAGAGTTCCTTTTGCAAATCGTTTGCAAGAGGGAATTCCTCGCAATAGCTTTTAGGGGCGTCAGCCAATGAATCAGCCAACAACAACCTCGCCTCCCAAAGGGGCGTCTAAAGCCCTAGCGGGCCTTTCTGGCGATGAACGTAAGCGCCTTGGGGGGATGTTTGGCGTGATCTTCTTCCTGCTCATCGGCGGCACCCTCCTCATGTGGGCTGCGACGTCCGGTCACTACAAGCTTGCTGACGGAACACTTTTTGGTTGGGGTACCGGCTTCTTAGCTCTCACCTTGGGTATGCGTCACGCTTTTGATGCCGACCACATCTCGGCAATCGATAACACCACTCGTAAATTGATGAGCGAGGGCCAACGTCCCATGGGCGTCGGTTTCTTCTTCTCACTTGGCCACTCCTCCGTTGTGACCGCCTTAGCAGTCATTCTTAACTTCGGAATCAAATCGCTCGGCGTCCAGGTCAAGAATCAGAACTCATCGCTTCACCATTACACGTCGCTCGTTGGCACAACCGTCAGCGGAACATTCTTGATGTTGATTGCAATTCTCAACCTGGTCGTTCTCATTTCTGTCGTGACTGTATTCAAGAAGATGCGTCAAGGAATGTATGACGAGGCCGAGCTCGAGAAGCATCTGAACTCTCGCGGCTTCATGATGCGATTCTTCGGTCCCATCGCTCGACGAATTGATGCCTCATGGAAGATGTATCCGCTCGGCATTCTCTTTGGCCTCGGCTTCGATACTGCAACCGAAGTCGCCTTGCTCGTCTTGGCTGGCTCGTCAGTCATCGCTGGCCTTCCCTGGTGGGCGATCCTCTCGCTACCGATGCTCTTCGCGGGCGGAATGTCCTTGCTCGATACCATCGATGGTTCGTTCATGAACTTTGCTTATGGTTGGGCATTTTCTCGCCCTGTTCGCAAGGTGTACTACAACATCGTGATCACGGGCCTATCAGTCGTCGTAGCAATCTTCATCGGCGGCCTTGAAATTGCACAGGTATTCGCTCAGCAACTCAATCTGACCGGTGGATTCTGGAACTACGCACTCGCCTTCAACATCAATAAGGCCGGCTTCATCATAGTTGCAATGTTCGTTGGAGTTTGGGCTTTCGCTCTACTGCTGTGGCGCTTTGGAAAGATTGAGCAACGTTGGCATAACAAGGCACATGATGCCCAATTAGCCCGTGGCGAGTCCACCAACCACGTCGCCGCAGGTATCGAAATGGGCGAAATTAAGTCTGGCTTCGTCATCGACTAACGGAGAGCGCCCGTCACTATCTGTGGCAAGATTCCCCAGTGATTGCGACCCAAAGTGTTGAACTCCGAGCCGGGGCGCGCCTACTCGTAAAAGACGTCACCGTGCGTATCAACCACGGCGATCGAATCGGATTCGTCGGCCGCAACGGCGCCGGTAAATCAACTCTCTGCAAGGTTTTAGCCGGCGAGACCATGCCCGCTGGCGGCCAAATAACTCGTACCGGCAATA
>Ga0214207_1000544_pt1 | contig 11066 bp, 8 predicted proteins | sample TroBogEpilimnion_6_FD_153045 | JGI IMG/M metagenome (GOLD analysis project Ga0214207, IMG submission 153045) | Freshwater microbial communities from Trout Bog Lake, WI - 13JUL2009 epilimnion | ecosystem: Environmental > Aquatic > Freshwater > Lake > Epilimnion/Euphotic zone | place: Trout Bog... | reverse complement strand
TTTCAGGACTACGCCCCATTCAACCAACTCAGCGTCTTTGACAATATTGCCTACGGCCTACAGGTTAAAAAGCTCTCCAAGACTCAAATCCGTCAAGAAGTGGCTGAACTCCTTGCTCTAGTTCGGCTCGACGAATATGCCGACCGGTATCCTCGACAACTCTCTGGTGGACAGCGTCAGAGGATGGCGTTGGCCCGTGCTTTAGCAATTAAGCCAACGGTACTTCTGCTTGATGAACCATTTGCGGCCCTCGACGCCCAGGTCGGTGCAGAGATGCGCCAATGGGTGCGTTCGTTACAGCATCAACTAGGCATAACAACCATCCTGGTCACTCACAACCAGAGCGAGGCTATGGAGATGGCTGATCAGTTGATCATCTTGAACGAAGGGCGCATCGTCCAAGCCGGTACGCCAGCCGAAGTGTATGAATTCCCAAAAGATGAATTTGTACATTCATTTTTGGGTCCTATAACCACTTTTGAAGGCACGGCGCTTCGCCCACATCACATTGAATTCTGTGATGCCGGCCAGGGTGTCGGCGTTGAAATCGTTGACGTATTGCACTTGGGGTTTGAAGTTCGCGTCACGGTTAAAAGTAGTGATGGAGCCCTTACTTGGGTGCAGCTCACACACGACGAAGCGCAGAGGAAAAGGTTCACCAATGGTGATTTCGCAACAATCCGCAAACGAATCAGTTGATCAATTTTCTGCAGGGGTTAAATGATCCCTCGTCCCCAGAGATCTCTCATCAGACACACTTCGCGAAGCACAAAGTGTGTCTGATGATTGTGAGGCTTACTTAGTTTCTTGTTTCACCAAGCGACCGGCTAACAAATAGTAAGCCAGTCCACCGACGATAAGTCCCATGAAAACACTGAAGTCCGCGTAGTTGGTGCGTGATGAAAGCGGCCCAACAAATGCTGGTGAGTCGATCCACGTAGCCGCCGCAAGCATGCCGAGCACTTGCGCGCTCACTCCAGCAGTATTGAATCCATTGGTGCCCCAGTAACGCCCGCTCTTGCCCGCCAAGAGCGCTGGTGCATCGTACTTACCCTTACGCAAGTACCAGTCAACGCCGTAGATACCGAGCCAAGGAGCAAGCCAAATAATCAGGAGTGAGAGAAAGTTTGAGTAGAGGTGGTTGAAGTTAGAACTAAAAATTGTGATCCCGCCAACGACGGTGCAAATCACCAGGTCAACCGCCACGCATTGCCAACGACTCAGCTTGACGCCGATTGACTGCAGGGTCAACCCCGATGAGTAAAGATTTGTGGTGTTGGCAGCAAGTAGCGACAGAATAGCCACAACCAAATACGGTACGACTACCCAGCTCGGAAAGGCCGAGGGCAAACCACCGATTGGGTCAGAGGCGTTCTTCACAACTGACGCGATGGCACCACCAAGAATCTCAAGTAGCACCGCCGGAATCATTCCGCCCAGCGACGCAAACCAGAAGATGCTTGAGCCCTTAGTTTCCTTGGCTAAGTACCTTGAGTAGTCGCTACCGGTATTGGCCCATGAGAGTCCACCACCGGAGATCACCAAAGCAAGTCCTTCAGTGAATACTGCCCAACTCGCACCGTGACTCAGGGCCGAAATGTGTACCTTGCCCGAAACGAGGATTGCCATGACAATGAAGACTGGCACTAAGAGGTAGGTCAGATATTTTTGCACCAACATAATTGTTTGGTGACCCAATACTGGGAGTAGCGACTGAATCCCCATCGCCACAATTAGGAGAACAACCTTCACCGCGGCAGATGGATTGTGAAGCCCGGCCTCACTGAGTAGCGCCAGCCCGGCCAGAACCATAAGGGCAATTCCTGATGCCTCAAAGCCAACGCAGGTTGCCCAGTTCAAGAGCGAAAGTCCACGGCCACCATTAGGTCCAAAGGATGCCTTACTAATAGTGAAGGTAGTCGTGCCGGTCTTTGGTCCTTGCAAACTTGTAAGACCTACTCCGAAGAAGATGAGGTTTCCGATGAGAATCGCTAGAACAGCTTGAGAGAAAGACAGGCCGAAGAAAATTAGGAGCGCGCCATTAACTGGGTAGAAGATGTTCGTGTTCGAACCCATCCACATCCAGAACAGATCGCTCGCCCGACCGTGACGCTCATTTTCTGCAATGAGCTCAATTCCCTTAATTTCAACTGACCCAAACTGATCGACAGTGGCAGACATTATTTTTACCCTCGCTGACTGGTGACATCCGCAGCGCTGAGGAGGTCAATTCTCCTAAATAGTATGACCGGACAATCGAGCCAATTCGTTGATGGTATCCATCTCCTCAAACTCAGTTCCGGGTATTAGATCCCAAAGAATTTTGCCCGGTCCCTTCACGGGCGAAGAAACCGTGAGCGTCTGAGTTGGGGTCACGATGAGGTGCACGCCGACGTCATTAGGCGATGGGTCAACCTCGATATCAACAATTTGGCAGTCATGCACGATGTCGGCGATGACACTCTCATCTGACATGACCTTTAATTGGCTCAAGATGGCGCACTCAACATCAAAAAATCCATGCCCCTTGCCAACCCGAAGGCCAGTTCGGGTAACGCCAGAGCCACCAGTAACGAGAAGCCCCACGTGGCCCAAGCCACTTATTTCTTCAAGTGACACGGGCTTAGCGTATCGATCCATGCCGTCGAGGGTTGCGGCGTACCGCTCCTCTCCCTTCGGGACCTGGCCACCCTCAAGGAAAAGAAATCCTCTTCGAATACCGTAGGTAGTCATTAAAAAAGATTTGCCTTCTTCAATTGCGCGACGTCGTACCGCCTCAGTGCTGTTGTCAGGCGCAATAAAAAACAGAGAAGACTTCTGCCAAGCCTCTAATTGCGTTAACCGTTGAGCCGCCGCTTCGCTACCTTCAAAATCAGCTATGAAAGATGAAAAATCCCAATGGAATCGCGAATCTGGGCGAGCAACTTTACGCAGCTCAGTCCAAACCGTCTCTCTCACAATTGACTGAATGTTTTGACTATCGGTCATTGCGGTTTTTTACAGACATTAGGCATTCATTCATTCAACACGAAAACCGTCAACGGTTTCAGCATTTGGGTTCTATGCCAGTCGGTTAAAGCGGGATGCAATATTTGGTGCGGCTGGAGGGATTCGAACCCCCGACCCTCGGTTCCGTAGGCCTCGGTCAGGATGTGCAGGACTCGTGGTCTCAGTGTGACCGACGACTTCGCTTTCTCGGTGGACGCATACTTTCTACCAATTCTCCGCAAGAGTTTTTCCAATTTGGCACTAGCGAACTCACCGGGATGATGGTCCCAAGACCACTTCGCGCCACTGGAGGCGTGTTCGAGTGCTGATTCAAAGTCGCCTTCGTTGAAACTCGCCTGAGCCCAATTTTCGAACTCTGAAAGTCGCTGGTGGTTTGATTGTAGGTACTGATTCAAACAGAGATCTCCGCTTAGTGCATCGTGATTAATAAGAGTAGGTCAGAAAAGCTCTTACTAGTAAGGTTCTGACATGGCTTCGCAACCGCGTACGAAGAATGGTTTCGCACCCAAGATTTGCCAGCGTTGCGAGCGTCCTTTTGAGTGGCGCAAAAAATGGGCCTCAAATTGGGAAGACGTGAAGTATTGCTCGAAGGCGTGTCGTAAATAATGCCCCGTTCGCTTCGATACGTCGCCTTTGATCAACTCCATGAACGCTACGGCGTCATGTCCGATGCGGTACCAGGAGAAGATGTCATTCTGTTGGTGGAAAATGAAGCGATGCTCAGCGGTACAAATTGGCACCCCGAGCGACTGTTCTTTTATCGCTCCGCAGCACGCCATTTCGCACGTCTGCTCGAGGGGCGTGGTTTCCAAGTTCACATTCACCAGGCAAAATCGACGACCGTCGGGCTCAGCGAACTCAAAGCGCGGTACCCGGGTGTCCCACTTCACGCCACGAGCCAAAACTCCTTCCGTCAGAACGAGCGACTAGAGAGCATCGTCGATGTCATACGAGCAAATGACTTTTTCTTAACGCCCCCAGAGGTTTTTAGGGAGTGGGCATCATCTCAGCGCAACATCGTGATGGAAGGTTTCTACCGTCTGCAGCGCACTCGCCTCAACGTCTTAATGGAAGACGGTAAGCCGGTTGGTGGGGCATGGAACTTCGACAAGGAAAACCGACTGGGCCCACCGAAGAATTACAGTTGGCCCGAGCCCCTCTATTTCCCGATAGATGACATCGATGATTCTGTGGCCTCAGAGATGGGGCACACCCCATCGGGATGCTGGTCCACGACGCGCGAAGGTGCCCTCGCCCAGCTCGAACGCTTTTTTTCCCAGCACTTCGCCAACTTTGGGCCCTACGAAGATGCCATGGATCCTTCGAGCTGGTCTATGCACCACTCACTTTTAAGCCCGTACCTAAATAATGGCTTATTGCACCCCCAAGAGGTCCTTGATGCCGCACTCGAAAGATTTAGCCAAGGTGACATCCCAATTGCCTCGGCCGAGGGGTTTGTTCGCCAATTGATCGGATGGCGTGAATACGTTTACGCCATGTACTGGCACCAAGGTGAGGAGTACCAAAAGCGCAATGGGTTGGGAGCAACGACGCCGTTACTGCCTCTCTTTGATGATGCCGCGGCCACCTCGATGAAGTGTGTTTCTTCAATTATCCGAGACATTGATACGCGCGCTTGGGTCCACCACATTCCTCGCCTCATGGTGTTGAGTAATTTGGCATTAATTGCCGGGGTTCAACCCCAAGAATTTCTGGCTTGGATGCGTCGACGCTTCATTGATGCGGCCGAGTGGGTAATGGTGCCCAATGTCATTGGCATGGGGGTACACGCCGACGGTGGTGAGATGATGACCAAACCGTACGCTGCGGGAGGCGCCTACATCTCTCGAATGAGCAACTACTGCAAGGACTGTCCTTACAATCCGAAACTTCGAACTGGTGAAACCGCCTGCCCCTTCACCACGCTGTATTGGGACTTCCTGGCCCGACACGAAGAAGCCTTCTCGGGAAATCATCGAATGGCCCAGCAGCTTCATGGGCTACGCCGATTGAGTGATCTGCCCGAGGTGAGGGCAAGGGCAGCTACGGTTCTCCAAGCGCTGACATCGGGCAAAATTTAAATCTCCCACAAGTTCGCGACCTTGAAAAATCTTAAGTCCCACGTAACCTGCCAAGGCTACAGATTCTTCAATTCCAGACCGTGGCTATTCTCGCGATGCTCAGTTTTTAAAATTTCCTAGTCGAGACTTTGCATTTCGTAACACAAGATGAATATTCCGCCTTGTCCTTTTCGGCAAGAAGAAGTACAGCACCATTGCAATCTGCACGAATGGGTAGACCAACCACCAAATTCCACTAAGTTCTCTTTCGGAGGGCCGTACATCTTTTTTGATTCGCTGATGGGATTTCTGCGCGAGTTCATGGTATTTCTGAAGTGTCTGTTCGTTTCGGGCAAGCAAGACCTTTTCAATTGGCTTTCGGAATTGTTCATACCGATCAATCTCGTCATCTTGAGAGGCAGCAAGGGCCTCCGATAGTTTCTGAGCTGCCACCGAAATATTTGGTTGTGCCCACGATGCATCGTTGTCATAAGGGCCATTGTCGTAGCCACTGTCACCGACCTTGACTAGCTCGTACGGCACGGGAAAGTGTGAGCCTTCGAAAATCTCGGCGATGCCGCTGTAATTTGTATATACAGTTGGCCGTTCCGCCAACGCCGCTTCGACCATTGTTAAGCCGAGCCCCTCGCTACGGTGCAGACTCACGTAGGCGCTGGCCGCGCCCAACAATGCGTTGTAATCCTCCTGGCTCAGTCGCTGGTCAATCAGGATTGTCCGTGGCGATTGCTCAATTAAGGAGTGCAGCTTTGCTGGTGCGTGCAAATGGAAGTCCGTTGACTTCAGCACTAAATAGTGGTCTGGCCACTGTGGGGAAATTTCCTTCCAGGCAGCTAACACTCCATCTGGATTTTTCCGACCCAACAAACTTTTGGCGTCAAAGGTCGACAATATATAAGGAGCATTGGAGGGGGTCACTGAATACCTTGGGCTGTCATAGCGAGTCTTCAAGACTCCTGGAAAAGCGCTGAATGTTCCGACGGGCGCACCGACTGCTTCTGACATTGATTGCGCTGACCATTGTGACATTGCACTGATCCGACTAATTTTTCCTGTGGCGGCTGCGCGAACCATCGAGTCAGGAATCTTCTCCAACTCCCAAGCCCACACCGCCTCAACAAATTGTTCATCTTTGATTCGATTTGTATGAATCATCTGGTCCATCCAAACGTCAGCATTAACAACTGCAAGTACTGAAGCAGCCCGCGAAGCCAAATAACTTCTTCTTCGAAGGTAATACGACTGGAGTTCATGTGAAGTGCTTCCAACTTCGATGACATCTATCGCCACGGGAAGTTCAGCCTCGTCATAAAGCGCAACGGTTTCTCTGGCGACCGCCCCGACAGCTGCTCCATAACAGAGGAACCCAGCAATGACGACGGGAGCAGTTGTCCTCGACGATTTAATCATGGAGGTAAGAATTGCCCGACCAAGCGCCTGGCGTGTTTCAACCATCTCGCCAAGATGCGCGTTGGCCCACTCAATCTGGGCCCAAGGCGCCATCGAGAAAGAAATAAGGTTGGTGCTAAAAAAGGCAGCAACCCCCCTTGGAATCCCATTCACTCCGGGCCTAGTCGCCCATCCCTCTAGAAGAGAGTTAAACGAAGCGCCGAACCTATTAGGACTCACGTCCCCTGTTAGAAACAGTGCACGAACTTCCGAAAATGTAAGTCCGGCTCGAAGATGCAGGTTGAATTCCATCCGAATCGCATTTCTCCAAACCTTTGGGACAAAGGTGAAACTTACGAATGGGTCACTCTCATTTACAAGCCCCATCTTCCGATTCCCGTCTTTAACGAGTTCTTCGTAATGATGAGCAAATTTCCATGGCAGCTTTGTGCCAACGACACTCCTCGTTGCATGAACTGACAACGTAGTTGTGCCACTTAACCTAAAGCCACTGAAGTGGAAGAAGTAAAGAGGAGATACTTCTCCATTTGTAAGAACTTTCCACGTGTCGTCAACCGAAACGACGGACCGTTCATGCAGGTTCCAAAACGCCACATTGAGTCCAGGGTCACTGAGTATTTGAAGATTGGCGTGCAGGGCAACAAAGTCCATAATTCGCTGATCAGTGAAGTAGCCCGCCCCAATATCCACCAGCGCTCCGAACTGTAATTCCGTTGACCACCAATTTAAGAACGGCAGACCTGTTGGGCGCACAGAACAAAAACCTAAGTTATAAAACCCCGCAAGCAAGATTTCTCGTTTTGATGGCTTCAAACCATCATCGGGAATTTCTGTCAAAAAATGTGGCGTGAGTGAGACATCCGCCGAATCATCCAACAATGACGTGAAGTCATTAAATACTTGAATATCGGGATCCATGTAGGTAACGCGCTTGGCACCCGCTTTCAGAAAATGTCTCAAAACTGCAGGCTTTATTGAGGTTGCGAACTCCAATATTTCATAAAACAAAGCGGCGGCAACAACATCAAATTCTTCCCAGTCAATTTGGTCCATGGTCATGACGGTGTGATTAAAAGTGCCTTCACCTAAGCCCAGATTCAATCTCGCCTCTGCCGCACGAGGAGATGACTCGCTTTGCAAGACGAGAATTCGAAAGCACGCGTCCGGCATGAACTCTTTGACGCCCGCCGCCAGAACGCAGGCGCGTGAAAAATAGCTCGGCGAAACGATAGTAAAGACAACGTGCTGGTTTTCAACTGAATCCGGCTGCCTTGGCGGCCGAATTGGGTCATCCTGAACGTTGCTAATCACCATCTAAAAATAGTCGATTTCATATCTTTAGGACGAATACCACTTGTCTTCCATAAGAACTTTATTCACCTAATAACAAGTGGAAATCTAGGAAGCGAGATTAATCGGCGGGACATCACGCTTTAACGAAAGACCTAATTGATTTTAAAGCCACCAATATTGATTCCGGTTGGTCCCGAACCTTCACTTTGAGGAAGGTATGGGGCAATCGCATGTGCCAAGCCGGGAAGTGTGAGGGTTTGAAGATAAATCTTTCCTGGGCCAGTGAGCTTGGCGAGAAATATCGTGTCCGCACCAAACAACATGTTCTTGATGCCCTGTACTCTCTCAATTTCAAAATTAATTGTCGCTTCAAAAAGTCCCACGTGCCCTGGGTGGGCCATCATCACTTCGCCTGGTGCTAGGTCGTACTCGACTAGTTCTCCGGACAACTCAATCCATGCGGTGCCCTCACCAGCAATTCTCTGCAGGACGAATCCATTCCCCGAGAAAATACCAACACCAAGTTTCTGCTGTACGGCCAAGTTCAAGGTCACATCTGGGGTGGCTGCCATGAAGCCATGTCGTGATACGACGTATTCACGATCCGCGCTAACCGTAATGGGTTTAATGTGGCCAGGCATCTTTGCCGCAAAGGCAACAACCCCTTCGCCACCTTGGGCGGTGTATGCGGTCATGAAGATGGACCCGCCAGAAACGACGCGCTTGAATACGCCGCCTAGTCCCGAACCTCCGGCTCCGGCAGTTTGTGTCGTCATAGCGACCGATGGTGTCAACCACGACATTTCACCACCCTGCGAGATTACGGATTGACCTGGTTGTAATTACACCTCAAGCACGGGCATCGTGGTACCCAGAATGCGGTGAGCAACACCAGATCCATCGGCGTCCGCAAAGTTCGGCATGTTGTCTTCGGTGTGTTCACTCATAATTTTTCCCTCTACTTCTGCCAGGATGGATAGCCCAATACTTCAATGCGCTTTAAGGTTTTTGGTGCGGCTGGAGGGATTCGAACCCCCGACCCTCGGTTCCGTAGTTCCATCTAGGAAGCATCAATACAGGAATCTGATTGTAACTTTACACCACTTAGGTCCGACGTGTTCATGCATGTTTAACCGTGTTCAGTGGGATAAGTGTTGTGATAAGTGTTGTGAGCCTCTTACCAGCCTCTCGTCAATCCAAGCCCCGACTGACCCATTTCAGGCTCACCAACTGAGAATTTGATGCTGGTTCTTTTCAGGGGTCAAAGATAGCAAGAGACCCTGCTCCTTGCCGACCTATTTCAGGCCTACAAGGGCAGGGTTCTCGAAACAGCCGAGGCTGGATTTAAAGCTACGAGTCGTAGCGGCGGTGCCAGCGAATACCATTGCGCTTCGTAATCGTCGCGACCTCGACTGGCCCACCACAAGTTGCCTGAGTATCTCCCATCGCGGCAGTTAATTCCTGCATTCGCACCATTAGCTCGGCTGTTTGCGCGGCCGCAGTTTCACCCATTGCACCAAAAACTCGAAGGAAGTTTGCCGTGCGCTCTTCCATCCAATCATTGACAATGTTGGCGAGTCCGCTGCGGTAGTTCTCGAGGTCCTTCCCCTTTGCAGAAAAAACTTGCTCCGCACCTTCAACCGCCACTTCAACTACCTCTTGGGCGAACTCTCTCGACACCCCATGCACCTCTGCTTGAAGAATTGAGTCTTGAGCTGGGAAGGTAACTCGGGTCGGAATACCATTTACGGCGGGATCGTCACTCTCTAAGGAGTAAATCATTTCGGGGCCATTTTCGGTTACAACGCACGCCACTACTTTCGCAGTAGCGATGGCGGGCACTACTTGGTTACGCCCGTATCCCACCGCGCAAAGCAGGGTGTCATTGCGCTCCGGGTAATCCAAGTGGAGGGCATTTGCGATGAGCTCACAGAGTTCCGCCTCTTGCTCTGCTGTCGACTCGATAACGACCCCCAGATCTTCACCTAGGTGGTCGATTAATTTAGGCGAATTCAACTTTGAAAATGCTTTGCTCATTTCAGTTGCACTTGGGGCTTTCAAAGTCTTGTCAGTGGGAGTCTTTGAGACAAAGTCTCGAATCTTCAAAAGAATTTCGCCAAATTCACGTGACGTAACCTTTTTACCGTTCGCCCTATCTAAAGGGGCCAGAATTACATTGTCCGATGCCTCATTCAGAGTTGAAAGTAATCCACATACTGCGCTCTGAGTCAGTGCATCATTAGACACACCTGCTTGCGCGCACATTGCTGAATAGCCCTCCGAGGTCATCAATTGCTTTAGAGTCTCTTCCGGCGACAACTCCTCCCCGAGTGTAAAGCAACTTTCAATGGCAATCTTGAAAGGCATTCCAGGGGCTAGCCCGTCGCGTCCTGCCACCGTGACTAGAACCTTGTCGCTTCCTTGCGCGATTTTCGAGCCTTCAGCAGTCTGGTAGGTTCCATCAGCATTCGGGAAGCTCTTATCCACCTCTGAACCAATGACTGCCTGGTTTGGACTTCTGCCCAGTATTTGCGCTGTCATATCAGAACCCCACCTTGGATGTGTTCACGTGAACTGTTCGTAGGTGCTTGGGGTAACGCGAGGGGGGAATTGCGAAAGTGAGCGCAATCTTCTGAGGTGCCTCGCCCTTCGAGAACTCCGCATTGAGATTTGCCGGCAGCTTTACGCAACGGGCAGAACCCTCCTCTACCAACAAGGGCTGTCCGAGAGGGATTCGAACCAAACTGTCAAGTTCGTCCTTGCTGACAGCTTCAACTGATTCGGGAATCAGGTGAAGACCGTGAACAACGAACGATGCCTTTTCTGACTCCAAAGACAAAAGGCCGTCGCGATACCCAGCGCGAATGTCAAGCCCAGCGTTCGACTGTTGATCTCGGGTACGCGCAGCCTCTCTGAGTGCCAGAAAGGCCAGCAATAAGCCAAGGACAGTCCCCAGGCTCGCCATTGGATCGATTGCAAAGTGAATTGTTGCGGTTGGCATTTGACTTGCTCCGTTATGATTAATGCCTTGGATGTTCCGAGACGTTTCTTGGAATTTCCAAGAATTAGAGACTAATGGAAGTTGCCGCTGCTGTGACCAAAACTTTTGATTCCGCCACTGTCCGTGCTTCTATCGAGGCGCTTCGAAGGGGGTTGCCCGAAAGATGGAAAGATGGTGAGACTGCCCAATCGAAGAAAATGCCACTTAAAGACTTTGCCAGTCAATGCGGGCTCCCCCTTTCAACCGCACACGCCAAGTTCGGAATTAATAGTGAC
>Ga0214207_1000542_pt1 | contig 11078 bp, 15 predicted proteins | sample TroBogEpilimnion_6_FD_153045 | JGI IMG/M metagenome (GOLD analysis project Ga0214207, IMG submission 153045) | Freshwater microbial communities from Trout Bog Lake, WI - 13JUL2009 epilimnion | ecosystem: Environmental > Aquatic > Freshwater > Lake > Epilimnion/Euphotic zone | place: Trout Bog... | reverse complement strand
CGCTAACAATTGGGAACTTGCTATCGCTTGTTTTTCTTTCTCATCCAAGGGTGGATAAAGGTAGTCATAAGCCCTGCCAATAATGTCTTGTAGTTTATACGATGGTGCACCTTTTGGTAACACTTTATTAAACTGTCCAGCGGTCAATGACCCTAAGACCTCAAGCATCCCTCGATTACCAATCAACCCATCTGCATACATGATGCAAATGTCTGTGAAGGTCGATTCATCCACCCCGTTAGGGTCAGTGCCGTGAGCTGTTAAATATGCTTTAACTTGCCTACGAACTGACCCAACTATTTTTTTCTGTTGGCTACATAACTTGGAGAAACCACATTTTTGATTTCTTCAACCAATTCCATTTGAACGCTAAACGGGAACAACTCGTCCACTTGCTCATAAGTGATTAACCCCATGTCAAAGTCTTTGTTCTCAGGAACTAAAAACCGCACAAACTCTAAAATTTGGTTTTCAGCCAAGACTTTATTTTTGGATGTGTCTTTTAACGAAATACCCTTGACAAAGACATCATCATCTTTGTATTGGATTTCTGGGTCTTTTTCGTATTGCTCACGATTATCAAAAAACTCTTTTGATAATTCGGCGTAATGCTTTGCCACTTTTGCTTCGTCAACAATTTTGACTCGCTCATAAAGTGCTTCCATCTCGGATGTAAGTGGAACTTTTACTTTGAACTCGTGACCGTTCATTTTAAAGGTACGAGTGCGTACTGATTCTGCATTAAAACCAGCGCCAAATGCGTTTGCTAGAGTCATGTTTTATCTTACCTTCATCACTTTGGATTTATATTTTATTAACGCATTGCCGAGCATTTGACCTAAGTTATTAGTCACCGACACGGCATTGCTCTCAAGTGCTGGACGGATAAAAGGCATACCTTCGCCTTTGTTCCATTTCGCTGTCCCAAATTCTATCGCAAACGCCCTTGCATCGCTGTGCATATGTTGTTTTAAACCTGTCTTGACGTTTTTAAATGTCTTGGTAAATAACTTAGGTTTTAGTCCTTGATCTGGCAGAAACTTGCGCCCTGGGGCTACCGTAACCCGTGAGATCATTATCATTGTTGGGGTGGAATAAATAGATCGTTTATCCCGCGCGGTAGGCTTTCTTGCCTCCACCTGAAGTGAAGCTAACAATTGACCTGTATCTACGTTTCCGTTTGCTTGAAGATGTCCTTTTGCGGCATTAAGGACAGGAACCATTGAGGCTCTGCAAGCGTTTCTTAAAATGTTTTGTGCATCCTTTGGCCCAAAATCTTCATTGATTTGATCTAATAATTGCTCAAACTCATCAAAGCCTTCCCATTTGATTGAAACGGTAAAGCCTTTATCTTCAGACATTTTTAATGATGATGTTTCGGTAAATCAATTCATTGAGCCGCATGACATAGGAAATAACCTGCTCTGGCGTCATCGAATCAGCGTGATTAGCCGCGATCTGATGAGCCAGAGTGATTGATGTCATTTTTTGTTGCATAAAGCCAAACCAGTCTTTACGCGATTCTGCTTGTTTGGTTAAGTAACTTAGCAAGTCAGTAGTGTTTTGTATTGTATTGGTCATTTAAGGGTTGTATTTTTTAAGTAGGGCTAGAGCCACCGCTTGCGCCGTGTCTGGCTCTGCGGTTGCTTCAGCGACTTCGGCAGCATCAACAACAAGACCACGAGCGACAAGATCAATGTCGCCGTATGTCTCCACGATAATGGTGATGGCTTCATCTACTGTCATGTGTTTGACCAACCATATTGGTTGCCCCGAGGATGGATGGTAAATACACATTTAGCTTCAGCGCCTGGGGCAGAGTCAATGTGGAACTGACCAACCCGACCATTAAACGCATAAGCGATGGTGTTTGAGCCATCAGCAGCCGCCACCACATAAGTGCGATCGGTAACGCCAGAGTACGCATCCGCACGAATCTGAAGCAATGCTGTATCGCTAGGATTCCATGCCGCTGTAATCGTTAGGCTTGTGGGCTTAGACTGGGTGGGGATGATGTCCGATTGACGAGAACCGGCAACCATGAAGTTTGCGCTTGCGTCATCCTGACCAAAGGCGGGGATGACTTCCACGGGCACTAACATGCCAGAGGCTCCAGTACCGTTAGCGGCAGTGCCCACAATGGTCGCCACTTGACCCGACCAGACTGCTAAATTAGCAGTGGTCAAAGGCGTTGGGGTTGCGGTTGTTTGCATCCAAAGCGATGCCTGAAAACCGGCTAGAACTTTATTTGGTGCTGTCATGATTACCTCTTAAGCGTTGTTAGACCAACCATATTGGTTTCCACGGGGGTGAATCGTGAACGTGCATTTTGCTTCAGCACCAGGTGCGCTGTCGATGTGAAATTGACCCACGCGACCATTAAAGGCGTAATACACAATGTTAGTTCCGTCAGTAGCGGAGATAACGTAAGTGCGATCAATCACGCCAGAGTAAGCGTCAGCGCGAACTTGAAGCAGGTTAGAGTCCGAGGGATTCCAAGCCGCCGTAATGGTCATGCTGGTGGGCTTAGACTGCGTGGGGATGATGTCGCTTTGACGCGAGCCAGCCACCATGAAGTTAGCCGAGGCATCGTCTTGACCAAATGCAGGGATAACCTCCGCGGGAATCATGTTGCCCGAAACCGCAATAGCCGAAACACTTGCCAAGGTGGACAATTGAGACAACGTGAGCGCCGTTGGAGTTGCACCGCTTTGCTGGTATAGCGCCGCCGTAAAACCTGGGAGAACTTTGTTTGGTAAAGCCATGATAATCCTTTGAAGTTAGAGATATTATCTTGTCAGGACGGAACGTCCATGCGGCAATCAAGCACTATTTGGTGCAATTTTACTTGATCGTCATATGTGTTGTATAGCATCGATATGTCGATTTTGGCGACATACAAACCACTTACACCACCAAACTGCCCCGAATATCCATGCAAGGTTTGAATGATGGTGTTTGTTGTATTAAACGCTGTCTGCATATCTTGCGCGAAAACAGTCGTTTGAAATATCGGGGTGTCTATACCCTTAACCGATTGGGTTGTGCCGGTATAAACGGGTTGGTGAACATTCCGTAATTGCCAAGTTACAAAGGTTGGCTCTGTTGCAAAATTCCGGTTGAAGTTTGCATAAACAGGGCATGACACCGTAGCCGCCAGTTGGTACTGGATAGCCTTGGCATAGGTGGAAATATTTTGTTGTGTGGTCATACTGATGTGTTCGGGTCGTTGCGATAGCAAAGCAGCGTGACGTTCATCCGGTCGTTAGACTCCATCACATCAGTAATCCGATAATCGTTGCCTCTCCAAAATATAGAGTACAGATTTTGATAATCCACAATCTGTTTCATATTTGGGGTGTAGTTCATGACGAACTTCACAAGGTCGGTATAAATCCGGTCGTCCTTGGTGATTTGGGTCGAGTTACGAACATCCATGACCCGCGCCACAGTTTGAAACCAAGGCGTTGTGGTTGTGGTTTGTTGGCCATAAGAGTCCACCGAGTTGGTGACGTTTCTTACGGTCAATTGTTCGTATCTTGCGATTGCCATTAAAGCACCAAGGGTTTATAGGGACGTAAAAGCGCAGCAACACCGTAAGGAATCTCATTCAACGTACCTTGAAAGGTATTTGAACGATTGTTATACAGGTGAGTTAACAATAAAAGCCCTGCCTGTTTAATCACAGGATAAGTGGCGTAATTGTTAAAGCTCGTTGTGTAGTTAACAATGATCGGGTTGGTGATCGTCTGGTTGACCTCGTTAGGCATCCCACCGCAAATTACTTTATTACCCGTTGGGTCGTAGAAGTAATTAGTTGCGGCGAGATTATTAAAAACAGGTGGATTACTTGTGTCGTAATAACCAACAAAGTTTATAGTGACCCCACCAAACCCAGGTGTGATTTCCGGTAAGTCTAGGCAGACTTGGCTACCACTCATTCCGTTTGTCGCACCGTAGTAAACCTGATACGTCACCGGAAAAATGCTCATGCCTAAATAATCCTCAATAGCCATCCGTGTGGCTAATTCAATCGAGGACAAATAGGTGTCTTGGCTTGTGTCGCCAAACAGGTTTAATTGATCGGTGATTTCATCCAAGGTCAACCAAGGGGTCGATACGTCACGGTCAAATTGCTCCACCTTCTCATACGAAAAAGGGTTGCGCGTAGTCCCTAAATACGGGCCGTTGACGTAACTATCTAATGGCATTTTTTACCCTTAAGTGGAGATACGCACACCCGCGAACACATCACGAATGGTCGAGCAAACTCGCTTTTCAGCAAACAGAATCAGGAAACCTGGGGCTGTTTGTTCAAACCATTGGAAACTCATTTCTTCGTTATCGGCAATGGTCATAAATTGCGACCAAGCAGCCAAGTAAATTGGCAATTTACCGGCGGCGATAGTGTCCATGAACGGGTTAGGCACAACCTTAATGCCAAACAAAGTACCCAAGAATGGCCCTTCTTTTTCGCCCACATCTAGGAACAATGGCAAGCCGCTGCTGTCCTTTAATTCGCGGATGTATGTGATTGTCTGTGGGTGCATCATCCAAGCGGTTGTTGGATTGAGGTAGTACTGTGGAGGCAACTTAGCAACCAAGTTGTCCAAGTCGTTGTAAGAGATCGCCGCGCCGGTAATGCTCGCTTGGGTCAGCACAGTGTGGATACCGTTAGTAATAGCCGAGCCGTTAGAGCCAAAAGAGGCAGTAGACCCGCTTGGGTAGCTGTTCAGACCACGCAAGCCATACGTTGCGCCGTAAGAAGTGGTGGACGAGCCAGATTGATCGTTGTTAAACATCATACTCTGAGCTTCGATCACGCCAAATTCCATTCCAACGTCCGTGACGATGGTAGGCTCAAGGTTATTTACATCGCTCAAAATCGCTGTACGAACTGGCAAAGTCGCTGCGATAGACTGCACTGGCAATTGCCAAAACTGTGTAGCCGTGTTGGGTGTGCCCACGTTGCCCGTGAAAGCATAACCCCAAGGGTTTGTCGGGTTGGTTACGTTACCCGTTTTGACCACAAACGCTTCATCCGAACCGATTGTGGGAATAATTCGTGCACCCGCAGTGCGTAGTGGGTTTGCATAACGCAAAGCTGCAAACGCATCATCATAAATAACACGACCACCCACGCCAGAACCCGAGCCAGTCAGTGCCGAGGCTTCGCGCAAGTTCACCGTAACTTTTTTGTTTTTGGTAAATGATTTTTTAATGGCTTCGAGGATGAGGTCGGTCATATTTGTCCTAAATAAAAGTTAAAAGAAGGGGGGATTGCTCCCCCCCGCTTTATCAGGTCGCAGTAGCCGTAGAACGGTAGCGGATGATCGAAAATGGATCAACCACGCTGGTGCACAGACGTTTCTCACCGAAGAAGGTGATGTAACCTGGCAATGTCTGGTCATAGCGGCGCAGAACCATATTCAAACGATCTACGATAGTGTGACCACGCTGCCAGTCGCCGAAGTACATCGGATACAGGCTGGTCGTGCCAGGGGTGCTGGTCGAGCTGTTAGGGCTGTCAACGTACTTGTTAACCACCACATCAAAACCAAGCAATTGTCCGACAATACCGTCATACACCAGAGGAGACATACGCTCAAACACTGGAGTGCCGTTGCTGTCTTTCAGGCCACGGATTTGAGCCAAGAACAATGGGCTAACCATGAACTTGGTTGTGGGTGTCCAGTATTCCTGAGGCAGCAAGTGGATGAACTCAATGATGTCGGAATAAGTGACGTTAGCAGCGCCAACAGAAGCGGCGTTGGTAGTCAACTGGTCATAAGTAGCAAGGGATGCCAAACCGCTAGTGCTGCCAGTGCCAGAAGTGCCGAACGCTGCGGTGGAGATAGTGCCGCCTGTGTATGAACCGTTAGCGCCAGCGTACTGATTCAAACCACGCAAACCGTTTGTACCACCGTATGTGTTAGGTGTGTCGGTCTGGTCGTTGTTGGAGATCATAGATTGACCTTCCACCTGACTGAACTCCAGGAGCATGTCGTCAACCACGTTGGCTTCCAAGCCATCGATGTCATCCAGCGCAGCGGTACGGATTGGGAACTGAACGTTCAAATCTTGCAAAGTCAATTGCCAGATGTTAGTCGCTTCAGTTGTTGCCGAGCCGTTGTTTTGGATTGCATAGCCCCAAGTTGCGCCAGCGTTGCCCGTCTTGGCGCGGAACTGGTAGGTAGAACCTTCAGTGGTCACGTTGCGAGACAGACCGCGCATTGGGTTAACCAAACGCAGCTTGTGGAAGACAGGGTCATAAGCGGTACGACCACCAACACCTGCACCGCCGCCAGTCAAAGCAGAGGCTTCGTTCAGGTATGCGGCATATTGGGAATCATCAGCAAAAATTTGCAGTTCTTTTTCGAACTTGCCTTTTTTGATGAACTTAGACAATTGCTCTTTAACGTTTTTGTTAACGTCTTGGCGCACAGTCTTGGCGGGTTTGATGAAAGCCACGCTATTGAGCTCGGAAATCTTAGTTTCCAAAGCAACAACTTTCTCAGCGAATTCGGCTTTTGCTTCTTCCACTTTAGCTACTGCTTCGGCTTTGATTTCTTCAATCTTAGCCATGTTTTGCGATTCAATCGCATCAACTTTTTCAATGATTTTTTCGATAGACATTTGTTTATCCTTTAACACGTTTAGATAATGCTTTTAGCAACTCTCGTTCCTCAAGGGCTTTTAAGATTGCTTCGGCTTCGACCACCGCACCAGAGTCGCTCGGCTTTGGGGTTTCCTCAATTACTGGCTTGGCAACATCTCGTTGTTCAATCAGCTTTTTGAGTATTGAAGATGCGGTGGTCGCATCTTTACGCGAAAGACCTGCCTCACGCAGCACCTTCTCGATCTTGCGAGGGTTAGGTTGTCCCTCGGCTGTAAAACATTCCAAATTCATCACCTCTGCGGCGGGGTTGTTGGGGTACATCACCACCGACACTTCGCGCAAACCGCCTTTTGTGATTTGGAAATAGGATTCATCATCATCATCATCGCCGCTAACCATTGGGTCGCCATTAGCGTCAACATAACGAGCTTCGTCAGCGTAAGCGCCAACGGAGACACCGCCAAACAGATTAGGGGATTCTTTGAGGACGTTATAGAGATCGGAGCCGCCAACAGTGTTAAGGAAAAGTTTTCCTTCTGCGGTCATGCCCGATGCGTCAAAATTAAACTCTGTCCACTCACCGACTGGCATACCCATGTCGTTGTGATTCAGGAACATTGGAAGCGGTGCGCCAGATTTATTGAATGATTCACACCATTCCATAAAGCCTTCTGGCTGATAGTTAAATTTGCGACCGTCTGCGCCTTCTCGTGCGCCCCAAGTGGTAACTCTTGCGCTAATTTTGCCGCTTGGATTTTTTCCGACCTTTTCGTTGAGGCTCAGCTTGGCTTCGCAAATCACTTGCACTTGTTTCATGGATTACCCCATTGTGGATTGCTTGGTTATTGTCTTGTATTGTAAGCATATCGTCCACCACCGGCACTTTAACATTGCTTTTAATCAATTGCAATGCCGCAATTTTTCTGTACAAGTTCATTTGCCGATATTCATTTTGCGGGTCTGATTACCACCGCCGCCACCCGTGTCTTGCGGGGATGTGCCTGGGATAATCTTGGCGGTTTTTGCGCCAACAGGGATATTATCCGAGGAAATCGCGCTTGGGTCGGTGTTTAAGAGTTCATCTGCGCCATCAATTTTAGGCACATTTAAATATTCTCGCGCCTCGTTTGGCGTAAAAATACCCGCCGCTACACCTGCGGTTACAAAATTCATTTGGTCTAATGCCGCACCTTTGAGAAAATCCTTAGTGTCAAACCGGATTGAAAGGTTGGGATAACCTTTAAGGAGTTGCTGTTTAAACTTCTGCTCGATGTTAATAATCATCGGGTACATACTGGTTTTATAAAACTCATCCAAAAGCGTCTGAGTATTATTAAACTTGCCCGAGGCTAAACCTAGCATCTGAGGCGGTACACCAAATAAAGCACAAATCCGGTTGGTGGTTTGTTCTTTCAGCTTGGCAGCATCAGCGTCTTGGAGCGTCAGCATTTTGACAGTCTCAAACGTCATGCCCTGATCTAAGAGCATCCCTTGTCCAGGCTTACTCTGGTCAGTCGGCTTAGACCCCGTCATGCTTGCCCACGCTTCTTTTAATCGTGCGGCAATTTCTTTATATTTAGCGTCTGGGATGACTTGATCGGTTTTAAACAACCCAGAGGGTTTAGCGCCGTTTTGCATGACGTAGTTTGCATACAGGTCAATGTCGGTGTCCAAGGCTACCAATTCAGTTGCCAAGATACCTTTGTTAAAACCTGCTGAACCTTGCCACGGGGCTTCGGTGATATGAATAACTTGATGCGCTGCCAGTGGCTCGTCTTTGTTAAACCCGTAGGTTGGGGTAGACATCCGATAAGTTGGATACCTTAAAGGTGTCATTTGGACGGTGATGAGCGTAGCGTCCAAGTTGTACATCTCAATCGGGGTTTGCATTGCGTCTTTGTTATCTTTACGCAATAACAGGGTAAAGGTTTCACCCGCCAATTCGTGCCACATCACCCATTGATACCAAAATTCGTACTGATTTTGGAAATTATTAGGCTCTTGTAGAAGGTTAAGAACCTGCTTTGCCTTTGTTTTGTCCCGTGTTCCCGCCTTATCAGACTTTAAAACATCCTCAAATGTCCCGTCATCTGTCTTGTACATAATGGACAAAGAACACTGCGCCAAGGCACGAGCCTTAACACCAACACATGACATGATGGTGCTGTTTCGTGAAAGCACCGACATGTCCACAATGCGCCCTGCATTTGTGACGCTGGACGTTGTGACATATAAAAGTTGAAAAGCCGAGCCTTGTTGTCCACCCTGTGATTGGCGAACGATCTGGTTGCCCAATTGCGTCTGACCAAAGAGCGTATTTGACTCTTTTTTAACGTCTTTCTTGCCTTTGAAAATATCCAGAATTCCCATGTTTTGCTCCGGTTTCGCTACATATTACCATCAAAATAAGCGAAAACCAAACGATTCGCTAACATACACATTATCTAAATGGCAGTGCATAGCCATAATCATTGCAATCACTCCATCCACTTTAGCGCTTGGGTCTGCTTCATTCTTTCTGATTTTTACGTTACCGTTTACATCCACATAACAAGAACTGTTTGATATTTGCCACCCAATAAACGGATTGCCATCATGTTTAATTGCTTTCTTTAATATCAACTGTTCGGTCGTTTTAGACGGATTAGACAATACCGCCATTCCTTGTCCAACCTTTTTTACGGGTAAACCCTCAGCATAAAGATTGGCGACCAAAGCAGCAGAGTTATAGGGGTCATACCCAATTTCCTTAACATCATGCTTGGCGCATTGCTGTTTAATATAGGATTCCACCTCATTTAGATCGATCACGTTGCCTGGGGTTAACTTCAAAATCCCGCTTTTATGGGCTTGTTGGTAAATTGATTTATAGTGGTTTGGGATAAATTCTAATGATTCCTCGGGCAGAAAAAACTGAAATTCCGCATAAAAATCTTCCTCGGCATATCGGTGCATGGTCACCACCGCATTTAAATCTCGGGTGTGCGCCAAGTCAAAACCGATAAAAGTGGACTCGGGTTTAGCCTCTGGTTTGTCAGCTACTGACTCATCCCAATATCTGCGGTCAATCCAAGCGCTATTAGACGAAACATAGATATTTAATTGCTTGCACAAAAACTCATTAAGGCTTGCAGGCTTTGCCGATGCCTCGGTTGCCATATGCTGAATATGGTCTGTCGTTACCGAAACCCCCAACATCGGATTGGCTTTGCCCCAAATAGTCGGGTCTGCCCAATTGTCCCCTGTGTCGATGCTATACAGTAACCCAAACCAGCGGTAATTGTCATCGGCTGCGCCTCTTAAAACGCTCCTAAAGTGGTTTAAATCCTCATAGAACTTTGTCTCTTTGGTAAAGCTCGCTGTGGTCAGGTAAATCCTCAAAGGGTTTTTACGCGCACCCATACCTGAGTGCAAAACCTCGATTGACGACCTTTCTGTGATCTGCGCTGCCTCATCAATCATCGCCACGGACGGGTTTTTACCGTCACCCGTCTTTCGGTTTTCGCGTGACAGCGCCCGATAAGTAGATGTAGAGTCACCGAACTTTTTAAGCTCACTGCGGTAAACCACATATTTGGACGCCAACTCGGGAACCATGCCTTCAATGATGGCTTTAGACGAATCAAAGCAAATTGAGGCTTGATCTCGGTTAGTCGCTAGGGTAAAGACTTCAGCACCAGCGTCTCCAAACTGAAGCTCAAATAAGGCGATAACAGACGCCAGGGTGGTTTTACCTGACTTCCTCGGAACAAAGAGAATAACGTCTGTTGTCCAGCGGATTGAATGGTCTTTTTTGTCCCTAAACCCGTAGATGCCAGCAAGGAATAAAACTTGGAATGGCTCCAACTGAATTGACTTACCCGCATCAGGGCCTTTGACATGCTTACAGAACTTAATGAACTTTAAGACATGCTCAACCTTTGCCGCCACAAACTCATATGGTGCGTCCTTGCGCTCCACCATGTCAAGAAACCTTTGGGAAGTGAGTTTGATGTCCTCACAAGCCAGAATATCCCCACGGGTGACGCTTATGGCATATTGAAAGGCTTTTTCAAGCGTTGGCGAATAACTCATCTACTTCTGAAACCTGTTTGACTTTCTTTGCCAAAATATCTAATTCCTTAATTATCTTGACGATCTTATCCAAGCACTCAGTCCTGACTTTTAAGTGAGGCGACATAGCAGGGCCAGCATTAAATTGCTGAATATACCCATCACCCAAAATCGCTGTATGCGACTCAATCAAGGTTTGCATGGTCATTACCAACATGCCAACCAAGAGTTCCTCAGTTGAACTCAGTTTGCCTTTGACCGTCTCAACCTCATTGCGAATCAGCGTTTCAAACGCAGTCGGGTTCCATGTTTCAGGATTTCTTATATAGCCAATTATTTGATGTGGAGCTTTTTTCATATGTTTGCCTTATATAGGGTTAGAAAATGGGTTTAGCGGGAAATTGAG
>Ga0214207_1000531_pt1 | contig 11232 bp, 9 predicted proteins | sample TroBogEpilimnion_6_FD_153045 | JGI IMG/M metagenome (GOLD analysis project Ga0214207, IMG submission 153045) | Freshwater microbial communities from Trout Bog Lake, WI - 13JUL2009 epilimnion | ecosystem: Environmental > Aquatic > Freshwater > Lake > Epilimnion/Euphotic zone | place: Trout Bog... | reverse complement strand
GTGGTGGCATAGGAACAATTAGATTATATGATAAACCATTAACAGCTGATGAGGTATCAAATAATTATAATATAGAAATACTTAAAACATTATAATATGGGAAAAATATATATGTTGAATGGGGTTGATGTAACCAACAGACAATTTAAAACAAAAAACGGCACAACATATCCTGGTAATTGGGTAAAAATAAATAAAGATAGATTAAATGTTTTAGCGTCTTTAGGTATCACCGTATTGGATGAGGTTTATCCACCAATAACAAGTGGTGAAACATATAATGGTTATGTTGATCATATCATTACTGGTGCCACAACAGGCTCAACCAGAGTTTATAACGTTGAAGCAAAATCAAATGATGAATTTAATATTCCTATTAATTTTAAATTAATGAGTTTAAAACATGATTTATTATTATTAGCAGCTGATGTTGCTGTTGGGATTGATGGAGCAAACGATAAATACTTGGCGCTTAGAACACAAATAACGGAGTTGGAATCACAATTAAGACCTGTAACTGGATCAACTTATTAGTAATATCTTGTTTTTATAAACATTTTTGTTTAGTATTGTGAAAACCAAATTATGCATTGGAATTACGATACCGAAAAAATTGTTTTTATAACACCACATTTATCAACAGGTGGTTTACCACAATACCTTGCCAAAAAAGTTGAGCAATTTGTGGATGTTCTTACATGTGACGTTTATGTTATAGAATATAACGATATAACAGGTGGAGAATTTGTTGTTCAGCGAAATAAAATACAATCATTATTAAATAACGGTCTTATCACCCTCGGTGAAGATAAAACAGATTTAATTAAATGTATTGAATACATTAAACCAGATTATATTCATATTGAAGAATTTTCTGAAACGTTTATATCATATGACATAAACCGATGGTTGTATAGAAATGATAGACCGTATAAAATATTCGAAACATCACATGGTTCCGATCTAAAACAAAAAACATTTTTACCCGATAAATTTATATTTGTAAACCCATCACAATTAGATCAATACAGAGATTTAAGTGTGCCAATGTCATTGGTTGAATATCCTATCGAATATCACCAAAGACCTGACCGAACTGAGGCTTTAAACAAGCTAAATTTGGATCCAAATAAAAAACACGTACTCAACATTGGTTTATTCACACCAGGTAAAAATCAGGCTGAAATATTCGAATATGCTAAATCCTTGCCCGATTATCAATTCCATTTTGTTGGAAATCAAGCGGGTAATTTTGCTAACTACTGGCGACCATTAATGATGAATAAACCCGACAATTGTATTGTTTGGGGCGAAAGAGCTGACGTTGAACTATTTTATTCAGCTATGGATCTTTTTTTGTTTACATCAAAACTTGAACTTAATCCATTGGTTTTGAGGGAAGCTATCGGCTGGGGTTTACCTATACTGATGTATAATTTACCAATCTATCAAAACAGTTATGATAAATATGATAATATCAATTTTTTAACTGATAATTTAGACACAAATATTAAATTAATAAACGGTAATCAGAACACATCAAATGAAATTGTTGTTATAACAGCATATCCAGATACAAAAGAAAAAGAGGACTTATTAATAGAATTAATTAATAACGTTAAGTCGTTTGGTTATGATATTATGATTAGCTCACATTTTAATGTACCAAAACACATATTAGATATGGTTGATTATAATGTTTTGGATTTAACGGACAATCTTTTATATAGGAAAGATTATAAAGAATATGGTATGATTAATTATCTTTATAATACGAATGTTAATCGAATAGTTAAAAAAACATCCGTTTTTAATCATGCATATGCGGTTTGGTTATTATGGAGAAATGCTGTTAATGAATTGAAAAATAATTCATATGATAAGATTCATATTCTGGATTACGATTGTATTATTAGTGATAAAAGATATATTGAAAACCATTCATTTAATTTGAATTCATATGACATGGTTGTTTACGAATCCAATGATACCTTCAATTCAAACAGATTTACAACAAATTTATTCTCATTCAAACTAAATCAAATAACAATTGATTTATTTAATTATTATGATAATAAAAAGGATTTCTTTGTTAATGAATTTAATACAACATTATTGGAAGATATGTTTTTTTGTTTGATTAAGAAATTAAATATAAAACATTTGGCTTATAAGGAATCTGATTTACATAGGTTTAATAGTAGAATTAATGTTGTTTGTGGTGACTGTGATCCGCTTGATGAGTTATCGACACCGTATTTTAGAATGAATCTTTATAACTATTCAACAGATAAAGACGTATTACTTTTATCTAACCCAAATTCTTTATTGTCTGTTGATGGTGTTTTTTACCCAATTAATTCAGATGAAAAATTATATTTGATTGATAAATCTGAAAAACATACTATTTCTTATATAATTGATTCTAATCAGATAGATAAGATTGTTGATATGAAAGAACATTGTGAATTCAATACAATCGAGGTTCATAATCCATCCATTTTAATCGGTAACGAAAAACCAAGAATACGTGTTGTACATATGGTAACCGAGCCAGATACGAATGTGAGAGAAATTGAATCAGCAAAATCAATTAAATCATTTACTGATAACTTTGATAACGTTGAATATTGTCAGGTTGTAAATGAAATATATAAATCATTACCACCATCTGAAAATTGCGCCAACCCAGATTGGATCGCAATGGAGCCAGGACATCAAAAATTATCACCAGGTCATTACGGTTGTTATTTGGCGCACAGAAAGGGTGTTAGTTTGCCAGATAATTCAAACTATGATATAGTTATTATCTTTGAAGGTGATGCCCTTATTACGGCTAATTTTGATGAATTGTATGCTAATCTTCTTAGGTGGTCAAAAATAGCTGATGAAGAAAATATGGATTTAATTGGATTCGGTAATGTTTATTTTGATGGTAATTCTAATGAACGTGATGATCTATATTTGAACGTACACACATTCATTCCAGCACATGCTTATTTTGTAACAAAACGTAGTATACCTATTGTTGTTAAGGCATACGAAACAACTAAATGGCAAGTTGCTGATCTATGGATGACTAACATATCGGGATTACGCAAGGCAATAACCAAAAAAGTATATTCACAACAAATAGCTGGATATTCATTGTTAGATAAAAAAGTAAAAAATAAGAGTAACGACTTATCAGAAATATATAACTCTTAAAATGAAAGAATTATTAGACATATATAGGGAAACAAAAATAAACCCCAGAATTAAAGAACAAATAAATAATAATAAAATTATAATCAAATATAATGACGGTGCTATTGTTGAAACCGTTGGTGATTATGAAACCCAATATAAAATAGAATTTATTAATCTTGATACTAATATTGTAGAATATACTACAACAATATTTAATAATTGTTGGGCTAATACAAATAAAAAATATTTTGTTAATTGGTTGATTAAAGTATATCAGAATGATCAGTTAATTGTTGAGGATAAATTTGATCCGACTGGTAAAAATGTAGCGATTAGACTTGAATCAAGTGCTATTGGTGATACAATAGCCTGGTTTCCCATAGTTGAGGAATTTAGACAAAAATGGAACTGTGAAGTTTACGTATCAACATTTAATAATGATTTTTTTATTGAAAATTATCCCGAAATACATTTTATGCATCCAGGATTTAATGTGGATAATATATATGCTGATTATAAAATTGGTTGGTATTACAAAGATAACAATATTGTTAATTATGATAGAAACCCTATTGATTTTAAACATTATCCTCTACAAGAAACACCAGCAAGTATATTAGGATTGGATTATAAAGAAATTAAACCGAAAATAACATTTCCATATAAAATACCTAATTTTTATGATAAATATGTTGTTATAGCCCCACATGCATCAGCACATGCCAAATATTGGAATGCAGATAATGGTTGGCAAACAGTAATTGATCATTTGAATTCAATAGGTTATAAAGTTATTTTAATCGGTACCGAAAAATTGGGTGATACGTGGCATGATTCTAAATTGGGTGGAACTCTTAAAAATGTAATTGATAAAACTGGTGATATCCCAATTCAAGATAGAATGATAGATATTAAATATGCCTCATTATTTATAGGTGTTGGTAGTGGTTTAAGTTGGTTATCATGGGCGCTTGGTATAAAAACTATGTTAATATCTGGTTTTAGTGAAAAATACACAGAATTTTCCGATTGTATAAGAATTGGAACGGATAAAAAATATGCATGTCATGGTTGTTTTAATATTCATAGGCTTGATGCTGGTGATTGGGAATGGTGTCCAGAACATAAAAATACGCCAAGAATGTTTGAGTGTACCAAAACAATAAAACCTGAAACCGTTATAAACGAGATAAATAAAGTATTATTACTCGAAAATATTCGATAATTTACTGATATTTATATGTATGAAACTTATCGAAACAATAATTAACGAAAAATTTGAGATATTTATCGAGCCAGGTTTAAATCTCGATAAAGAAAAAAAATATTTGTTAAGACGATTTATTAACTTCTGCATTGATGAACTTAAACTCGAAGGTACGTTTAAGGCACATATCGTTGATGAGAGAAAAAAATATGGTATTGTAACAACCGCTTTTTATAAAGATTCTAAAAAGGAACTGGTTGTTTACGGTAAGGGTAGAATGCTTGGTGATATTATGAGAAGTATTGCTCACGAGCTTACACATAAGAAACAATACGAAGAAGATCGTGTACAACATCCAGTACAAGACGTTGGCGGTGAAATCGAAGATGAAGCAAATGCTAAAGCTGGCGCTATTATCAAAAAATTCATCAAAACTGACAAAGATGGTGAAAAAATATTTTACTAAATTTGTTTTTTAAGACGTTTATTAGTAACTTTGTGAAAAACAGAGTACATGGCTGAGGTTAAAAAGACGAGAATAGAATTTGTTTACGACCAATTTTCACAATTATACGAAAAAGCAATACGAAAGGATAAGTTATTATCGCCTATTAACCCTGATAAGTTATTAAAATTAACATCGGATGGTAATGCTCATTTACCAAAACTCACACCAATAAGCGATAACTATATTGATATTACTTTTTTTGATTATTATACCCAATTGGTTAATAATGATCTATTAATTAATACATATCTTGATAAAGGTACATTTAAGGATGTAATATTTCAATATTTTTTGGATTACGATCCAACACCTAATAAAGAATACATTTCCTGGTATGTGAAGTTGTATTCAGATTTAATCAAGGATAGACCACAGATCAATCAAATTAACCGAACTGGTACTTTATTCACTAAAGCAACCATAAGAAAAGAAAATTTCTTTTTTGAGGATTTTGGTAAAATAGCTGAGGCTCTTGAAACATTCGCTTTTATTAAGAAAACAGCTGTTCTTACAAACAAACAGAGAGATATTAATCAATACGAAACATATAATAGTTTTATTGCTACGGTAAAACCTTATATGACAACTGATAAGGATGATGATAGTGTTGATGTTCATACGCTAACACATTCTGAAATTAAATGTATTCAGAATTTTGTTAATAAATCCACAAAGGTTGATGCTCCAATGGCAGAATTGGTTTCGGAAGACGATGACTGGCTTATAATAATAACACATAACAAAGAAGCTAATTCAATTTTTGGTAAAAACACAACATGGTGTACTGCTGGTACAAGATATAACACCATGTTTGAAAGCTACCATAAACAAGGCCCTTTATTTGTGTTAATCAGTAAGGGTCACGGTTCCAGAAAAAGCATTCAATCCAATGTTTTGGTTAGATTGCAGTTTCATTTTGAAACCGAACAGTTTATGGATGCGATGGATAAACCAATTGATATTGGTGCGTTCCTATCTAATCATAAGACGATTAAAGATTATTTCCGTCATCATGTGGTTGATGTTGTTCAAAAAAGAAGTATAAATAACTATAAGAATTTTGATACTGATAGGATTATATCATTCCTAACAAAATTAGGATATATTGATCAGCTTATACCTATTTTAAAAGATTCTAAAGCGCAATATTTATCGTTAAATAATATTAAACTACAACATGATGTTATTGAGGCTCTTGGCGAAATAACCACGTTAAAAGAACTTTCTTTAATAAATGCCGATATTAAAACCATACCAGAATCATTCAAAAATCTTGTTAATTTACAGAAATTAGATTTATCATCAAATAAAGATCTTACTGAAATACCAACATTTATTAATGAATTAACAGAACTTACTGAACTGGATATTAGTAATTGTGATATTAAAAAGAATTTTGATATTTCGGGGCTTAAAAGATTGGTATTATTACTAATGGATAATAACCAAGAACTTACCGAATTACCGAAAAATATCCAGGAATGTATTTCACTAAAAAGGATTACCGCCTCATGTTGCAAATTAGATAAGATTGTTGATGAAATATTAGATTTAGAAAATCTATATATGCTCGATTTTCATAATAATCCGATAACATATGTTCCGATTGATTTAACAAAGATGGAGAAACTTATTGCTTGCAATTTGGATAGAACTGAAATAACTGAGGACATTGTATATATTTTATATAAAAACGCCACAACCAAGCCAAATAAATGTTCGTTTGTTAAACATAAAGAAAAAAAGACCACCGTTTAACTTTAATTATGTTCGGAACTATTTATATAAAAAGAGTTTTCCGTGAAAAAATCTGACGTATTAAGAAATAAAGTAATAAATAATTTACTTACAGAAAGTAAAATTGTCACCGATACAATATCAATTATTGTTGACGGTGACAATGGTTATTATAGTGAGATCGTGCCAATCAATGAGATTGGTGGTAAGGTTAATGAATTCATTGACGATTTTATTGATAATAAGATAGATAATTTATTGGAAAATCGTGGTTATTCGGTTGATTATGATAAGTTGAGTAGAGGATCAAGTGATTTGTATGATGGTCATGAATTCAAAATACCTATCAGAAAGGTACATAAAGACCCTGTTGAAGAATTCTTTAATGAAATAGATGAAGAATTAAATAATCAACAAGCGCCAGCACCAGCTCAGGCACCACAACAAAGACAGATTAATCCAGCTATGAAAAATCCAGCTGCGAATGTTCCGTTGGGTCAGGAGCCAGGTCAATACCAAACACAACATTTACCTACACAAGTGGGTATGAGGAAACAGAAAACACAAAACCCTAAAAAGGTGGATATGATTTTAAAAAATGTGTTTGCCTCTAAATTTTTTAAATATAAATTATCTACCGATGCTGGTAAATGGAATCCTATGGTAAAACCAGAACCTAACGGTAAGTTATTTATACAATGGGAAAATAAATCTGCTACTGGTATTAAGATTGAATGTTTATTATTCCCTAATGATACTAATAAGATTGAGATTTTCGTTAAAAATTCTCAGGGAGCTATTATGATCAAAACTTTTTTTGAAATATATAGAATCCCGACAAATGAATTCATTGCTGAGAAATTCTTTAGAAAAACATTCTTTAATCTATTAAAGAAATTTGTTGATACCAAGGTTATTTTATTAGAACCTTTTGTAACTCAATTTATTTTCTGGAAAAGTGATAATCCAGCGTATTCATATTCATTCAGTTCACCAAATAAGAATAAGATTATATTGGATCTTATCTCTTTTATTAATACCGCCCAGAAACCAACCCTGGATGACTTTTTTGAACAAAATAACTTGAAACATAAACAAGGTTATCTTCAAACGTTATTGGACTCAGCCGAAGCTGCTGGTATATTTAGGTTCAAACGTGAGGGTAATGAAATTATCATTCTTAGAGGCCCAAACTACAAATCTTTTCTCGAAGGAAAAGTAAGACGTGTAATGTAATTTTTCGCTTAATAACTTGTTTTTTTAGATTCTTTTTATTAGTATTGTAGGAATACAGTAATAATGGGGGAAAATATAGATATTGTTGAGCGTTTTAAAAATTATGGGCGAGATCATTGTTGGCAATTTCAGATACGTGAAGACAATAAGTTAAAGGATTTAACCGACTGTGGTTTAACACAGGATGATGTTAAGGATTTAAGAGTTGATGATTTCACATTTCAGTTTGTACCGAAAACTGACAAAGATACCATTAAAGAAATCAAAGCATTTATTGAAAGACATGAATGGTTGGGCAAAATAAGTAACTACCCAACACATTTCTTTGTTGCCAAATATAATAATATTTTGGCGGGTGTTGTAATCATGGATATGCCAAATGCTTTCTCAAAGTTATTGGGAGAAAAAACCAGGAAGTTGGAGCGATTAATTTCTCGTGGAGCCTGTATATCGTGGTCACCAAAAAACCTTGCCTCATCATTAATAATGTATTCCATCAAATGGATGGTTAAGAATAGCGATTACCGTGTTTTTACGGCATATTCTGACCCCGAAGCTAAAGAGTTGGGTACAATATACCAAGCGTGTAATTTCACCTATTTAGGGCAGAATTCTGGTGGTTCTAAACAATATCAACTATTTAACGGTAAATGGGTGTCGGATAGATATTTCAGAAGCCGTAGCGTCTATAAAAAATTATCAATTGAGGCTGGTATTGAATGGAAATCGGATTGGTCACATAAAGATAATATCTTATGGGAAAACATGTCACCAGAAATGGAGTCAAAAATAAAAGAACTAAGTAAAAATTATCAAAATAGTTGTTTAGTAAGGAGTGTACCTAAGAAACATAAATATGCTTATATATTGGGTGCTTCAAAAAAAGAAACAAACAAACTAAAAGAAGAATTTAAAAAACTTAATCCTAAACTTGTAAATATACCTTATCCAAAAGAAAGAGGTAAGCATTAAAAATTAAATATTATGAAATTTAAAGAATTAACTGACGAGCAAATTGCTCAAGCCAAAAAAATTTATTGGAATACGGAGATATCATGGGATGATCGTATGAAACAATTGATGGATTTGTTTGGTAAATCTGAAAGAACTGTAAGAAAATGGTGTTCTGAAAAATTAAAATTTAAAGAACAACCAGAACCAGCTGATTCAGAACAATATGAAACGGCAAAATTAAAGAAACACGATAAAACAAAATCACGTTTTCTTATTACCTGGGCGCAGAACAATACACCTGTAAACGGTAAATTCTTTGATAACATGAAAGCATATGCTGAATTCATCGGTGCTGACATACATGTTATGGCTGGAAGATATAAGAACCCAACATCCGTATTTGAGGATTCTGATCAGGAATTTTGGCATGAAGATCTTGTACCTTATTTGGATGCTGGTAGACATAATATACACAAATATATGTCAATCATGTCAGATATCAAGATTCAACCAACCGCTGTTAATCCAATGAGTGGTTTGCAAGGTGTGAGTGGTATTAACTCATGTGTGTTTGGCGCACCAAAGGTACAAATGGAGATGATTCCAGTACTTGAGGGAGAAGGTAATAAACCGAAAATGATGCTAACAACTGGTGCTGTAACACTTATGAATTATACTGATTCAAAATCGGGTAAGAAAGGTGAATTCCACCACACATACGGGTTTGCTATCGTTGAAATAAAAGATAAGGAAACATTCTATGTACGCCAGGTAACAGCTGATGATAAAACAGGAGCTTTTACAGATTTATGTTATAGGGTTGATAACGGTGAAATCAATAAGGTAAACTCAATGGCAGCAGCTGTTCTTGGTGATATTCACTACGGTAATCATGATGAGGCGCTTATTGATTTAACACATGAATTATTGGGTAAAATAGCACCAGATAATGTTATATTGCATGATGTATTTGATGGTTCATCAATTAATCACCATGACATAAATGATCCGTATGTACAGTATGGTAAAGAAATACATAATACAAACTCATTACAGAAAGAAATTGATGAAATGATGGGTGGTTTGAAACTATTTGAAAAATATAAAAAGGTCGTAATCGTGAGAAGTAATCACGATGACTTTTTGGATAGATGGCTTAAAAACCAAGATTGGAAAAGACAACCAACACCTAAAAACAACAAATTATACATGAAGTATAGTGCTATGCTTCTTGAACAATATGAAAAAGATATGTATAATGTAAAAGGTGTTATACCAGAAATTATTAATACTGCATTCCCTAAGTTTATTACGTTGCGTAGAAACGATTCCTATAGGGTTAAAAATTGGGAATTAGGTCAACATGGTGATCAAGGTACTAACGGTAGCCGAGGGTCTTTAAATCAATTCAGAACGCTGAATACGAAGATTGTTGTTGGACATTATCATTCACCAGGAAGAAAAGACGGTGCATTGGCTGTGGGTACATCAACAAAATTAAGAATGAGTTATAATAGCGGAGCTTCATCATGGGCGCAAGCACATGTATTAATACATAATGATGGTAGAGCGCAACATATAACATTCGTTAAGGATGAAAAAAATAATATTGGATTTACAACTTTTGAAATATAATGAGGACATTTGAACAGGACTGGTTTTCTGGTAACATACCATCGTGGAGTTTATTATTATATCCTTTTAAAGATAAGCCCAATCTCAAGTTTTTAGAGATTGGGTCATTTGAAGGTAGATCAACCACCTGGTTATTGGATAATATTTTAACAAACGATTCATCAACAATAACATGTCTTGATACTTTTAATGGTAGCTACGAACATGCTGATATGGGTGTTGACCTTAATAATCTTTATAACCGATTTATGAACAATATCGCTGGATATGAATCAAGAACAAAAGTTATTGTTGGTGAAAGTGGTAAAATATTAAGTTCAGGACAATTGATTGATGAACAATTTGATTTCATTTACATTGATGGTTGTCATGAATCAAAAGAAGTACTGCAAGATGCTGTATATAGTTTTGATTTATTAAAACCAGGTGGTATTATGGTTTTTGATGATTATACCTGGGGTGATTATATTAATAATCCAACAAAAACCCCAAAAATATCAATAGAGGGTTTTTTAAATGCTTATGCTGAACATATTGAGCTATTAGCTAAAACCCACCAAGTATTCATCAAAAAAAAATAATTTGGTGAATTCAAAAAGAATAATTACTTTTGTAAAAAATAAGAGAAATGGCAAAGTTTAAAACACGTCAGGGTCTTATAATTGAAGACCTAAAGAAATATGTGTTAGAATGGATTTCTGATAAACCAGATGCAGAAGTGTACATTGGGTGTGACTCACAGGAACGTGATAGACAAATTGACTAT
>Ga0214207_1000528_pt1 | contig 11282 bp, 20 predicted proteins | sample TroBogEpilimnion_6_FD_153045 | JGI IMG/M metagenome (GOLD analysis project Ga0214207, IMG submission 153045) | Freshwater microbial communities from Trout Bog Lake, WI - 13JUL2009 epilimnion | ecosystem: Environmental > Aquatic > Freshwater > Lake > Epilimnion/Euphotic zone | place: Trout Bog... | reverse complement strand
CTTGTCTAGTACCCTTTGTAGTGGTATTGAAAGGATTATCAACGTGTGCTATATCATTACCTCCAACATATATGATTTTATCAAATTTATATCCTTTTACTTTATCTATTAATCCATCTATACCTTCTGAAAATCTCTTTTTTGTAACACTAGTACTAGTTTCTTCTCCTGTTTCAGATACTGTTGAGTATTTACCAAAGTGCAAATCTGCAGGGTCCACAATTAAAAGATGAGGGTCATCGATAGAAGATCTCTTTATTGTTGGATAAACTGGAGCAAATTTCTTTAAATCCTCTATAAAAGCTTGTCTTAATTCATCAAAAGTTACTTCATCTGAACCAGGAACCTTTATATATGCAGAAATACTACCGTTTTTCAACCAATACTTGTCTACATTCTTTATGTTAACTCCTTTTTCTTTACAAAATTCAGCTAGAGAATAATGATCATCTTCTATATCAATTTCTTCCATAAATCTATATAAAGATCTAATTGAAATTTCTAAAGAATATTTTTTAATAATAATGTTAAAAGCTGATGCTTTAGTGTGTCCATTTTTAATCAAATCAGCAGCCTCTTTTAAGTAAGGCTTTAGTTCTTGTTTATTAATCATTTTTTGATTATTTTTTTTTAAATTGAAATATTTTTTATAATAGATTTTAATACATTAACTGATATAGTATTACCCGATTGTTTATAAATTTGAGTATCTGAGACAGGTTGTTTAAAGTCATCTGGGAATCCTTGTAATCTCATACATTCTTTAGGAGTTAATTTTCTTATTCTAAATTTATCTAATATTTTAGGTGAATTTCCGTGTCCTGCTGATAAACATTGAGATATTCCATTTACATCAAATACAATTCCATCTTGAGAATTGTTTATTTTACCTAGTATTATTGATTTATCAGATTTCAAATTACTTTCATTACTAATCATAATTTTAGGCTGTCTATTACCTCCGGACATTGTATTAATAGTAGGGCATATTCCGTATTGATCATACACTCTATTCATTGATTCATGCCCAGGCATATCTAAATGCCCCATCAATTTTAAAGTACTATTATCTTTACTCTTTGGATTATTATAAGGAATAAAATTTCTTACAATATCCTCACTCATAAAGTACTTTTCATCTACTTCATTTTCAAGAATATCTTTTATGCACAATAATAAAGACTCTTTCTCAGGGAATTTAAAATAGTTAGGCAAATCATTTCGTATACCAACTAAAAATACTCTTTCCCTATTTTGAGGTAAACCGTAATCCTTGGTATTTAATACTTTATAATGTAAATTGTATTTAAGGCTATCTTCGTGATTAACATCATTGTACACTCCATTTATAGATTGACCTAGCAAAGAGCACCAATTATTAAAAGTAGTTCCTTTTTTATCACTTAAAAGACCTTTAACATTTTCTATAATAAAATATTTTGGAGATTGAATTTTAACATAACGGTAAAAATCATAAAATAAAAGGCCTCTGGGATCTTGTTCCCCTAGTCTCTTACCTGCAAGACTGAAAGATTGACAAGGTATACCTCCAATGAATAAATCAGAATATAGATGATTGCCCTCCCAACTCTCTTTAGTCATGTCTTCAAACATGTATTTGGGATTAAAATTAGCTAAATAACTTTTTCTAGCGTACTTATCTATTTCACAAGCAAATACTATTTCATGATTTATATTTAAATCTTTTAGTGCTTGTTCAGGAGAACCTATACCAGAACATACAGTAGCTATTTTCATAACATTTTATTAATAAAACTATAGTTTATATTGTAAAAGTAAGTATAATAATTTGTAATTACAAATATATTTTAATTTAATTAGCTGATACTAACCTACATGGGATATCTAAATCCTCTGAAAGATAGTAAATAGAGCACACTCTATGGTATCCATCTGCAATAATTAATTTACCTCCAGTATAAACTAATAAAACAGGAGATAATTTTTTACCTTTTTTGACTTTTTTAATGTTTGATTGTACGTGTATATTATTTTTATTAACTAATTCTAAATCACTTGATCTTAAAATATCTTTAGCTTTTTTAATTATAGTAGGAGCTTCTATTAATCTATTTACAATATTAATACATGTCTTACTATCATAAATTAATTCTAAGTAATCTTGAGCTGCAAAATAATCATGATCTTCAGGGTCAGTTAACCATATTGGATTTTTTTTATTATTTTTCATATTTTAAATTTAAAGATTCCTCAGCTATCTCTTTTAATTCCAAGTAATCTATATAATAAGTACTATTTTTTTTATGAGTATAAATTCTAAATAGAGCCTCTTTATATTTTTTATTTAAATATTCTAACTCATCTATTTTTTCTTGAGGTGTTATTAAGACTTTTTCTTCCATTTTTTAAAATATAAAAAAGATTTACTATAATTTAATCCTCCCCATAAAATAAAAATTACGTAAAGAGTAACTAACCAATCTAGCGTTGATAATTTATTTAGAAATTCTTTCATTTTTTGTTAAAATAAATTTGGATTATTAAAATATTTTTTGTTTTTTATATATTATATATAATATTTTATATATCTTTTATGTATAATAATATTATTATATTTAAAATATATTTCTTATAAATAGATAATTTTAAATTATTAATTTCTTTAAAATATATATTATAATTGTATAATATAATATAATTGTTACTGCAGTATACTATAGTTAACACTGCAGTAATATCTACCCTCTTATTTAAAAGAGGGTAGATTTTAAAGGATATAATTAATATATTATCTTTTTATTTGTTAAATGTAAACTATATTTTTAGTTATATAGTATAAGTTTTTTAGAAATTATAAACTACAGCTCTGCACTATATTCCTACCCAGGGAAAAATTAAAAAATTTAATTTGTATAATTAAAAAATAACATTATATTTGTAGTAGATACAAATTGTATAATTAAATTATATCACTATATTTGATGCTATGAAACAAAAAGAAACAAAATTTCTACCTCGGATTGACCCCGAACTAAAAGAGAAAGCTGAGTATTGGAATCCGTCAAACTTTACTATTGAGTTTATAGAGGGTGCTTTTTGTGGCACAAATAAAGGGTTATCCATACCAACTGACATTAACCATTTCTACGATAGTACTGGTTGTGCAATCGAAATTATTGGAAACATACACCAACAAGAGGACATAAAACTTTAAGAAGATGACACACGAAGAAAAGATAGCAATCCTTGATGAACGCTTTATAGAGCATAGGATTAACTCAGACAGCATTTTAGAATGCTTATGCCACATGACAACATTTGCAGGTGATGACTGTTCAGAATGGTTTTTTGCTGATGAGGTTATAGAATGGGATGATTACACTATTAACCGATAAGAAGATGACAGACGAAACGAAACTACCAAATGATGAATTTGCCAAAATAGCAAAAAGGTTTAATTCAGATGATTATGATTTGATTGACGTTATGCTTAGGGCGTATTATTTAGGCTCTGAGCAACTCCAACAAAAGCTACAAGCTGCTGACCAACAAACAGCCGAACTTCAACAAGAGGTGGAGAGGTTGAAGGCGGCACTCGAACAATGCAAGGGACTAACAACATGGGGTACAAAAGACGCAACTCATGTATTTAATCAAATTGCTAAAATAGCATCAAAAGCCATTAACCCCCAACAAGATGAAAAAACTGGTGAAAGTGCAATAAACAACACCATTTAATAAAATAACCACAGCAATAAATAAGAAGATGAAAACGGAAGATAGTAAAAAGTTGATAAAAGCCTTCAAAGCATTGGGGTTGTCAATTATAGCCCTAACCATAATTTTAGGTTTTATAGGATTTGTTATTTGGGCTGTATTGACGCATCCAATTATAATCCCTATTTTGGTAGTAGTAATTATTATTGGTGGCTTATCTATTAATATTTACGAAAATATGAATTAAATCATTAACACATAAATCATGACAAAAGAAATAGAACTTGCTGCTGAGGCAGGCGCAAAGGCAAGGTATCCACAAACAGAGGATATGACATTTTCAGATATTGTACATTCTGATACAGACCGATTAATTACGAAACGGGTTTCAAGGATTGCGCACAATGGATGGCAACCCGCAATCCTTGGAATAAATACCCTGATGTTACCCCAACTAAATATGGGCAATATGAAGTGTTTCGTGCGGGAGCAGATAAGCAACATTACGAAACATGGAACAATACCGGATGGGCTTATAACAACAAAGATATAATCCATTGGAGAAATAAAGTTAGACCAGATGGAACTGTAATGCGTTAATTTACCTATTTAAAAAAAATAAATTAAAAAAAATATATATGACAGTAGAAAATGTAGCAAAGATTTGCCATGAGGCAAATAAAGCTTTATGTGAAACACAAGGAGATTTTTCTCAACCTTCTTGGGAAGAAGCACCACAATGGCAGATTGATTCTGCAATTAACGGAGTTTTATTTCATTTGGATAATCCAGATGCATCCCCAGTGTGCTCTCACAATTCTTGGTTAGCTCAAAAAGAAGCAGAAGGATGGAAATACGGACCAATTAAAGATGCAGAAAAGAAAGAACATCCTTGTTTTGTTGCTTATGATCAGTTACCGCTAGAGCAACAAGCAAAAGATTATTTGTTTGGGGGAATTATTCTTTCTCTTGAACCTTTTATTAAATAAAGTATTTTTACAAAAAAAAAATGAAAAAAGAAAAACAAAAGAAGTCCCCTTGTGAACAACTTTTACACGAAGACTTAGAAGATAAAGAATTACAGCGTAGATATGAATCATTTAAGATAGAGGAAGAATCTCTTTTAAAGTCTTACAATGAAATAGTAGCTGAATATAATAATTCTCAAGAAGAGTTTGAAAATCTTAAAAATATCATATTACATAATTTAATTCAAGGATATACTATCCCAGAACAAATTGAAAAATTTAAATTACGCAAAGAAAAATTAGATATATTTTTAAAGGATATTAAAGAAATAGACAAGCAAGTAAAAGAAATACAAACTTTAATAGCATCTTATAAGCAATCTTCTCAAGATAGATTTTATTATCATTGGAGATATCATAAAGCTTGTGGTGAAACGGATCTTACTTGGTTTGAATGGATTAAAAAATTTGATAAGGTAATAATTTAAAATATATATATATATATATATAAATGAAACTAAGAGAATTACTAGAAATTATACTGGCTCCACAGTTGGTTAAAGACAAAGAAGAAGAAAAAAATCTATATATTAGAGGAGAAGATATTATTCCTTATAAAAATGCTATATTAGCTTGTGAAGAGTTTAAAGATTTTAAAGGAGATATTTTTATATGGGATTCCCCAATAGTTCCTTATGTAGATCCTAAATATAAAAAACTTACTAGTTTACAAGCATCTACTTACAACATAGAAGGATGTTATTTTACTGGAGATATAGTTTATTTGTATGAACTTAGCTTGAGCCATGAATTGTACAATCCTAGTATTTTACATAAACCTGTAAAAGATGGTTCTTCAATAACCCCAATACAATATGATGTTGAAACTTTTGAACGTTTTAAGGACATAACTTTAAGATATTATCCAAATAAAGTAAAAAGCTATCCTGCATTGTGTTTACAATTAGGTACCAGACTTTATGCGATATTAAGTAATGAAGAAGAATATACACCTAAAGGAGTTAGAAGTGTAATAGCCAGGGGAAAATTCACATTAGTAAAAAATAAATAAATATTATATATGTTAACAGAATATTACAGAAAAATAATTAAATCTAAAAATTTAGATCAAATAGGAGTAGCTATGGGTAAAGCAATAAAAGATAATGAAGTAAACCCTGAAGTGTATGCACAGCTCTGTAAAGAAGCAATAGCCGTAGGTTTTAAATTTAGTAAAATAGTTTTTAGCAAATGAAAATTCAATAAGTAGATAGATAAATAAACTAATAATAATAATAATAATAATAATGAAAAAACTAGAAGGACAAATATATTGTATTGATTTTGATGGGACTTGCGTCACACATGATTTCCCCATTGTAGGTAAAGATGCACCTCACGCTGAAAGAGTACTTAAAAAGATGGTTAGTAGTGGAGCTAAATTAATACTTTGGACAATGAGGGATAAAAAGTATCTTCAAGATGCAGTAGATTGGTTTAAAGAAAAAGAAATACCTTTGTGGGCAATACAACAGAATCCTGAACAACATTCTTGGACTACTTCTCCTAAAGCTTACTGTCATAATTACATAGATGATATGGCCTTAGGTTGTCCTCTACTAACAGAAAATCACAGTAGACCTTACGTAGATTGGTTAAAAATAGAAAAATTATTATTTTAAAAAATATGTATATATAAAAGAATTATGAAAGATAATGAATTAAAGTATAAGATTGTAGATCTTATAAGAGAGCACCATAATATGCCTATAGACAAAATAGCTCACGAGTTATATATTACAGTAACTACAGCTAAAATATATGCTTCTATGGCTCTAGCTGAGCAATTATTAAAATTTAATAGAGAAACTAAAGAATACTATTTTGACTTTGAAACAGAGACTTTTTCAGGTTGATTACTTTTTTTATTTGCAGGTGTGATAGTAACTACCAAAAATAAAATAATTAAAGATATCAGTTCTGCAAATTCTCCAATAATTTTTAACATATATTACAGTGAGATTTATATTTCTATATATGTAATAAATACTTTAAAAAGTAGAATTAATTATTACAAATTAAAGTAAATAATTAAAAAATGATTAGGATCATATATACATATTTTATATATTTGTTTTCAATATATACTTATATTTAAAATAAAAAAAAATGAAAGTTATAAAAACAAAAACACTGCAGAACATGTCCTTATCCTTAAGGACCTTAACTTTAAAATCTAAATTAAATATTGGTAAGTACGGATTACTTACAATACAAGACTTTATTAATCTTGATATGCAAAAAGATTTAGTAGAAATGTATTATAAATACTCTAAACTAAACTACAATCAAGAAATAAAAGATATCTTGGGGATAACAAAAGAGAATGAAATCAGTAAACCTGGAACAGGTAAAGTGATATATCCTAATAAATTACCTAGTACAAAAGCTAAAAAAGGTACTCACGAAAGTTTGGGGAAACTTATTGTAAGTAATAAGATTGCAGAGGAAGCAAGACTAACTAGAATGAGTTATAAAACAATAAACTTTAGAAGAAGAGATAAATTCTTTTATCTTAAGAATCTTAAAAAAGATACTTTTGTATCAGTTGAAGAACATTAAAAGAGAAAACCCAATCTTACGGGACTAGGTTTTCAACTGCATCCTTCGGGAGAAAGGAATATTTTTAATGTTGTAGTAATAGCGTACTTAATACTCCTAAATCATTTGCACTTATGTCACCTTCCCCTGGGGCAACAATTACATTAGATTTCATGTTCTTTAAAGTACCTCCATTTTTAAAGTAGGGCTCTATATTTTTAGTATATTCACTATAAGTTTTTATTGTTTTAGGATCTAGATTATATTTTTTAGCTAACCTATCTTTTAAAGTATTTAATTCATTGGGTTTAATTTGCCATTGACCCTCAGATCCTTTAACTAGACTTCCTTTTTCATCTTTAACTAATAAATCATTTAAACTATTTTCATTATTATCGTCCGAATAAGAATCTGATTCTTTTAATATTCCCGCTATCTTTTATAGTTTTCGTACTTGTTCAGTAAGTTGCATCTATATATGGTTTTTTACCTTTTTTTTGTATTATTTACTAATAAATAGTTATTTTATTTTAAAACAGACATCCAGGAGTAATAATCTTTGTTGTCTTCAATAAACCTTGAAAGCGTTTCGTTTTCTTCTTTTGAAAGGGGCCTGTTAATATTCTTTATTATTTTTTCGATCTGGGGCTCGTCAAATCTGTAAAGATCATTTAAAGTAATAAACAACAGAGATTTGCCTTCAATTACATTTTTTGAATTGTAAATTACTTCAAGCTTATTATCTACTATTGGGGAAAGCTCTTTTTCAGAAGGAATATCGTCAATGATCTCTTTTTGTATCTTATAGCTTAGTGTATTAAGATAAATTTTACGCTGAAGCTCTGATAATTCGTTAAATACATATCTTTCTATGAATCTGTTGTACCGCTTAAAGATTAAAATTTGATCTTTTACCGGAAGCTTGTTTATTTCCCGGGTAAGATTGTAGCTATTTATTTTGTCCCCACCTAACAGGTCAGTTTTAATGTCGAAAGCGTCTCCAATTACTCCGTTTTTAATTCTGGTACAGTAGATGCTTACATCTTTTGCTTTAGTAATGTCCCCTTGGGGAATCTTAGACATGTCGTAAATGACAGACCCATGAGTTGTATTGTCATATTTAGGTACCCCGCTTACGTTTACCCCGTTAAAATTGTTGTACTCCATGATGCGGGTTGACATCGAAGCCCTTTTACCTTCTTTTTCTTTTCTTAAGTTCTGGTGATCTTTTCCCGCTTCTTTGATCAGCTGAATAAACTGTTTGTACGGAGGAATGTCAAGTCCTAATCTACTAAGATTATTCTTTAAAACAAGATATTTTGATCCTAACCAAGCTGGGATGGTATTATCTTCCAACAAATCTTCAAAAGAAGCGTAAAACACATTGTTGATCATCTTTAAAGTTTGAAAAAGATAGTCTCCTTTTGTTTCTGAATTTACCCGGTAAAGGTTTTTATAGATGTCAAAGTCAACTCGATAAAGATTACTTGCTACCTTTGAAAGCTTTTGACTTCTGTTTTTATTCCATTCGTAGTCGCTGTTGGATCCGTAGTTGTCTTCGTAGTCTCGTTTGTCTCCCCATCCTTGGCAATTGTAAGTAGAAAAGTAAACACCTGAACCAAAGTGACCAGTTCCTCTTCCTCTCATGGTAACAATGTTATCTGAACCGTGGGGAGCGACTTCACCGTCCCCTAAATTACCTACGTGGTAATTGTAAGAAGCTTCGTTAAGTAATTCCTTTAGTACAGTAGTTAGTTTCATACATGTAATAAATATTAGCTATAATAAGAATCGTAAACCTCTCCCGTTAATCCGTAGTCAATAATAACTATTGCATCTTTTCCATCTCTTTTAACAACACCGTAGGTACTAAGTCTTTGAAGATCTCCTCCTCCCTTAGGTATGTCATAACTACCTATATAATTAAATATTCCACTAACAAAATCATCTTCATACATAGCATCCATTATGTTTTGGTCAATCTTATATTTTCCAAGTTTACTTTTGGAATTAGCATCTATCCAAACGTTATTAACTGCTCTAATATAGGTATTAAAATCAAATCCTGTAACACTTTTAAAAATAGAAGGAGTAACTTTTCTGGCTAACTCCATTTCTACCCAAAGACTATTATAATCAGAATCAAATACTTTAGCAAGTATATTTTCTAAGTAATTATCGTCAGAAAGATCTATCTCTACTTCATTTTGAGCTATGCCTTTAGAGTTCTTAGCCAATTTAAGAACTTTTTCATTATCTACAATAAAAACTAATCTACTGGATCCACTGTGAGGTTTTCCTAGATGTTGTCTACAGTAATCTATTCGGGCCTTGAAAGAAGTTAATTTTTAAATTCTTCTAGATTCCAACTAGAAGGATACTCTTCTTCTATGTTTTGTTTAGCTGGATATCTAACAAGTAAACGTTTAGAAATTGATTTATCTTTATTTTTAATAAAACCAAATCTTTTATAAAAATTTATTAATCTATTAATAGAAGTTGCACCATAAGATGTGCTAGGAGTAAGATATATAGGTTTATTTTTTACATCAGCATAATTTATAATTTTATTCATTATATCAGTACCTATGCCTTTTTTTCTGTTTTCTTTTGGGATAACTATAGTAGATAATTCTAAGGTGTTACCATTGTCCCATAGTTCTACACTAATTTCCCCATCATCTGATATTCCTAAATCATTTAGAGATACGAAATTACCTTCTTTTAATATTGTAGCTAGTTTCATCTTTCTTTATTATACAAATATAAATATATAAAATTTAAATATATATCATTTCAAATATTGTGAAAATTTTCCCTTTTTGTTTTTTTGAAAATACTGTATTTAAAGTAAAAAGTTTAAAATCAAATTAACGGCAATAAAAGATCAATATTGCCAAAATATAGTACAATAAAAAAATGGACAATATATATCATTTAAAATCTTCTAAAATTTTCCGAGTGATGGTTAGAAGTCAAATCCATCCTGGTCCCGGCAGCACCTTGTAGTCAATTGAAACCCTATTGGCTGCATAATGCTATCAAGTGACATCACTACGATATCAGATGCTACTGTCCTAAAAAGTATACAAATTTAATTTAAGACTATTTTAAGGACTTATAAGAGACTTTTATTTATTTTGGATATGAGATACATAAAAAGAAAGATAATCGATTTTAGAGCATTTTAGCTATCAATAAGGCACAAAAAAAGCCGTATTTGCTACGGCTTAATTTTATAGGCTTATATATCTTATTCAAAATTATATTCGATACCCTCGCAAACTAATTTTTTTATATTTTCTATTTTAGGCATGAGGGGAAATATTTTTTTTGATTGTGGCTGATTGTCTGCGGTTCTCTCTTTTTTAGAAATGAATTTATCTATAAAATCATTAGATAATTCTTCACCATTTGGCGAAAAATACTTAATTTGAGCATTTTTTAGTGCAAAATTTGGGCAAAGCATTAAGTACTGCTGTCCATTCTCTTTGTGTGTGTGTAGTGCTTCACCGTTTACCCTATGAGCGTAAAAATCACAGGGCTGAAAATCAACTTTTAAACCTTCTGCCTTGCTTCTGTCATCTATCCACTTTTTATAGTTGCTAATTATCTGAGTTGTGTAATTGCTAACCTTTCTAATTTTTTTATAGTAGGGGTTAACGCTCCCATCTATCTTTGAGACTTTTAATATATCAGTCGGGAGCGTTTCTGTTTCAATTTGAATTGCTTTGCCTGTTGGCATTATTTCGGACGCAATTGCTTCTAGTTCTTTAATAGATACTGTTTTGCTAATTCTGTTAGCTTTTACTACTTTTGCTAATTCTTTTAAATTTTTCATGTTTTTAAAGTTTAAAATATTTTTTAACTGTTTGTTGCCAACAAAATTACAGTTTATTTTAATTCGTCAATACTTTTTTTAAAATAGTTTTCCACAATTTAAAGAATAAAATGTTAATAACTTTTATTTGTTTATTAAAAGGATTTTTTTAATTTAGCACACGTAAAACAAAC
>Ga0214207_1000526_pt1 | contig 11327 bp, 7 predicted proteins | sample TroBogEpilimnion_6_FD_153045 | JGI IMG/M metagenome (GOLD analysis project Ga0214207, IMG submission 153045) | Freshwater microbial communities from Trout Bog Lake, WI - 13JUL2009 epilimnion | ecosystem: Environmental > Aquatic > Freshwater > Lake > Epilimnion/Euphotic zone | place: Trout Bog... | reverse complement strand
TTGTGTCCCTTTCAACTAAAATTCCATTGCAAGCACCAAATGCAATAAGAATCCAGTTCAAATTCCACACAAAATCATACAATCTCACTATAGAATTAAGAAAATGTCCCAAATATTGCTCAGAATCTAGGTGGGCGGCCAATAAATGAAAGAAAGGAAACTGAATAAGAAAAGAAACCGAGTGCCACATGTTTCTTTTCAATATTTTTAAATTTTTAAAGAATTGTAAAATTACCGTCTGGGTCTTTGAGGCGGCCCAGGATTAGGCCTTGGGTTAGGCCTTGGGTTAGGCCTTGGGTTTGGTCGTGGCCTTGGCCTCCAGGCCTCCATCGCGGCGTAATGAGGGTCAAGATTTTCGAAACCGGTTGGCAGCGTCATTTTGAACAGTTGTAATGTGTTTGTTTGATAGTTGGTAAAAATCAATATTGCTTTCAATTTTTTTGAAGAATAGGTCAAAAATACAAAAATAATGGAATCCACCGATCCCAAATTATTCAATGTTTTTCGCTAACGCTCAGAGTCTAGGTGCGGGCCCACCTAGAAAGCCTTGTTTAAATTCCTACTAAAATTCCATTGCAAGCACCAAATCCAATAATAATTCAGTTGAAATTTCACACGAAATAATCCAATCCCACTTTAGAATTATGTAAATCAACCAATATCCAAAATTTCAGTGTTATTCGCTTGCGCTCAGTATCTAGGGGCGTATCAAGTATAGAATTTCAAAACATATTCTTCATTTATAATACGCAAATGAGTGATCTTTTTGATAAATATGGTTATGTTGAATTGTCCATTGGGGATTTATTATGGCATGAGAATGATAGTTTTCCAGACCTAACGAGGGAGATATTTTTCTTGACGGATACCTCACATGCAGAGACACTATATGGTGAAAACTTGTATGAATTTATAGTTAAAAACCCTATCAAGTTGTTGACACCTTTTAAGGTTTCGAAGCAAACACGTGCGAATTCAGATTTTTGTCAATTGTACAAATCTATTTATCATAATTCAACAATTACAAATAATGTAGCAATAAAAATGAATGTGAAACGTCGAAGAGAATTGATTGAATGGTTCAAAAAGCAAGGTATTGATGGTTGGGTAAGTCCTGTACAAAGAAACTTATATGAAGTGGAAGTGTGTATATTCAAGCCTATTGAATATATTGAACCAAACTGTAAAGTTGCACAAGGAACGAAAAACTCAACACAAATAAAAGGAATAGTTGGTAGTTGTAATAAAATAAATGTGAAAACATTTGTAGAATCCAGACAAGAAAATTCACAATACCATAAGAGGTATGGAGTAAGTGATTATTCAATTTATGATCATTACATTTTGTAATACATTATTGACATCGAGAAGAACATGAAGATCAGAATGAGTATCATTAGAATTTTCAGGGTCAGTCAATGTTATAGTAGAGTCTTTTTGTGATATAACATATGATATGTTATATTTCATTCTCGGACTGAAAACATGAATTGAATCAACGGAAGCGAACATTAAAATATTTCTAGCCCAAGCAAGTCCATGAAGAAGATTTTTAACTAGTTTATGATTATATTGGTCATCAAAATTGTTAATGTCCATAAAAATGTAGCGTTTTTTCATATCTTTACAAGACACAAAGTATTGAATAAGGTCTATATCCTTTGGAATGTCAAAACAAGCAATATTATTTTCATTGGCAAATTCTCTGATAGCTTTTTGTATTAAACGCTTATCCTTGTCATTTTCTATAATTGCACAAGTTGTAGTCAAAGGCATGTTGTAATAGTATTAAATATAATCACTTATATAAGCGTGTGTCCCTTTCAACTAAAATTCCATTGCAAGCACCAAATGCAATAAGAATTCAGTTCAAATATCACACAAAATAATCCAATCCCACTTTATAATTTTAGAATCCACCGATCCCAAATTATTCAGTGTTTTTCGCTAACGCTCAGAATCTAGGGGGCGCCATGTGTGGATCTCAACTAAAATTCAACTAAAATTTCATTATAATTTCACAGAGCATCCAGTTGAAACAACACACAAATACTAAGAGTTTTGAGCAGCCAAGTCTAGTATAGCATTTTTGATAGGAGCATAAACGCCTCTAGCTTTAGAAGATATTTGAGATAATTTAAGATTTCTAAAGTCGAGCAAATCTTTTTGGTCGTTTGTCAATTGACAAATTTGGTCGATATGGAAAATTTCATTATTATATGCCACCAGAATACCGTGTCCTTTAACAATCATGTCATGAATAATTCGTTGCCTGTCTTGAGATTCCCACTTTCCCTGTTCATTAAATACCAACATTTGAGGAGGATTTCTTTCTCTACCAATTTTGACATTTTGGTTTTGAGGCACGTCATCATTGAAAAAAATAGCTTTAACAATATTAGGTATTCCCCGCAAAGAAATATTTTTGACACATTCATCAAGTAATTCTGTGTCACTTTCCACATGATCAGTCAGTTCTTTGCCAAAGGGTAAAATATTGATGGTAAGATTTTCAATATGAATACTATTGTCAACACTATTGTCAATAGTACTGACAACATTGTTGTTATCTCCATTAACAACCGTTTCAATATTTTGATTGGCTTTTGCAATCTCAATTTCTTCTTGAGTATGGGATTTCAAGTGTTTCAATAAACCGGATTGAAATGCGTAAGACTTCGTACAAACCTCACAAACAAACTCTTTTGAAGGTTTTTTATTGATGTCTTCAATAATAAGACTACGTTCAATATTAGAATACAATGTTTTACAAGGTTCTGCTCTTATCAAGTGTTTCAGAATATTACATTTCACATTAGTGGAATAATGACACCGTGGACATTCATAATTTTGATCCATGAATAACTTGACCTAAGTAATCTTTATGTATTAAGCAAAACTGTAAATATTAGTTTGTGTAAAATTAGAACTGAAATACAGACACAGTGGGCCGTTTCCAACATAACATAGTTGAAATTTCACACGGGATAAATTATATCCCACTTTGTAATTTGCTATAATTTTCTAGTTTCCAGCAGAATTGAAGTGCCAATTTAAATGTCAATATTGAATACAGTCTATAGATTATGGTATATATATCATATTCCATAATGTATGAATTTGATACAAATCAAAAGGTTTTGATTTCAGGAAAAGGTCTATAGAGAATAAAGACTGCACATTCATAATTTGGATACTCGGTTTATACCCCACCATGTCAAAATATGCAGAGGTATAAAACGGATAACTGGTTGATTAAGTTGTGCAGGTTCAAGTTTACATGATAGTTTTGTGAAATCAACATATGTTAGATCAAACAGAAAACGGATATGATACGTAATGTAGGAATAATATACCATTTGAAACAGATTTCAGAATCAAATTTTGGAAAACTTGAAGAGTATATATTTTTCAAATATGAAAAACAAGGAAATATAAAAACAGAAAATTGTCTAGAATAGTTTTTCGTATATACGTTTATTCTAATCAGATACAAGAAGCAATCTTCAAATCTTCATGATAGTATATAAATATATGATGTTTGTAATTTTTAATAAAATACATACAATATAGTCTATGGATTTATGGTTTATATAGAATATTAAATATGACTATCATTTTATACAAATCAAAAAGTTTTGATTTCAGGAAAAGGTCCAAATAAAATAAAGACTGCACGTTCATAATTTGGATAACTCAGTTTATAGATAATCATAACACTGTAATGATGAAGAATGACAAGTACACCTTATATTAATATATTGTTGATGGAGGGGAGTATAATAGAATAGTGCAAAAGTATAAATTGGATAATTCGTTGATGAAAGCGTGCAGTTCTACATTTCCATGAAGGTTTTCTGGAATCAACATAATTTTAACAACATAAAAAGTATATGAGTGATAAAACAATAACAATTTTCAACAGCAACACTGGTTTCAGTGTATTACTTGTAAATAGTCATAAAAATACCGATTTTTTGTTTTTTAACATTGTGAGATTTGAAAATATGACTTTTGTGTAAATTTCAACTAAAATTTCATTATAATTTCACATACCCAATAAGAATTCAGTTCAAATTTCACACGGGACCTAATATATCACCCGAATGAATATATTGAAATACATAAAGGTAAGAATATATTTAATACACATAATGGAGCAAGCATCAGAAAATAATTTAGCCCCTCCCAAGAAATCTCGCGCAGAGTACATGAGAAATTATTATGCAACGCATCCAGAGTTTAGGAAGAAGAAATATGAGAATCAAAAAGAGTACAAAAAGGAATATCAAAGAAAACGGAATGCAGAAATCAAAATGAAGCTAATTGAATTAGAGAGGCTTAAAGGAGAAATGCAAATTATGCCCACTTAAACATTGCAAGCAATATGAGTATAGGTTCTTACAATGGCAACGAGTGAAATATTATTGTGCAATGGAATGTTTTTTGACAAGAGCAAGTATGATAAACGCCCGTTCATGAAGGTTGACATACTCAAAGCAGTTGACAAGATCAAAGAGGGAGGGACAATGTTTGAATACTTGCAGGGTGACCCTGTTGTGAAGTTGTATTTTGATTATGATGAAAAAACGACAAGAGAAGATCCAGAGTATATTTCCCGAGTAAAGCGAACATGCTTAGCAGACCTTTGCAAAGGTCTACAGGTTCAAGAAAAAGACATAGTAGTTGCAAGCCGTCACAGGAATATAGACGAAAAATTTAAAATTTCTTTTAGATTCTTTGTGCCAAGTATGAAAACCAATGTTTCAAATATTGCAAATATTATTTTGACCTTTTTAAGTGAGAAATGGGATATTGCCCCGTACAAGCCATCTGAACAACTACTTGGATGTGTCATGAACCATAAGAGCCAAATAGATGTTGCTGAAGAAGTTTTGAAGCTTGAAAGTAGCCATCCAATTGAGGACACTATAGTGCAATACACTAGTGAAAGAGAAATACTTATTGATCATGTACCACTTCCTGAAAAACTCCAGGCCCCATGCAAACCAAAACAAATAACTGATATAGATGAAATTGAATGTTTGGTAAAGCTTTTGACTCCTCAAAGAGCTGATGATTACTATACTTGGATGAAGGTAGGTTGGTGTCTTCATAACATAGATGAGTGTCTGTTACCACAATGGGAAGAATTTAGCAAGCAATCTTCAAAGTTTTGTAAGGGAGAGTGTGAGAGAAAATGGTATAACATGAGGGATGAGGGTTTGCATCTTGGGAGTCTTCATATGTGGGCAAAGAATGATAGTCCCTACCAATACAAGATGTACAAAAACAAATGTGTTTTTGAGGAAATCAAGCATTGTAATGGAACACACAATGCGGTTGCATCTATTGCTCACAAGTTGTTGGGAAAGAGTTATGTTTGTGCCAGCCCAAGTGGTAAGCTCTGGTACAAGTTCACTGGGACGTTATGGAAAGAAGACAAAGAGGCTTTGAATTTGAGGAAAGAATTATCAAGTTATGTGCGTGATCATTTCTTGATTGTGATGAATAAGCTAGCAGCTCCAGAAAATGATGATACCATGTCTTCTGCATCCTCTGGGCTACGGAACAACAAGGATACATGTCAAAGACTATTGGGAATTTCTTTCAAACTTCAAGACAAGGGGTTCAAAGACAACATAATAATGGAAATGCGTGATTTCATGTATCAGGAGGAATTTCTTGAAAATTTAGATTGCAATCCAAATTTGATTGCTTTCACAAATGGTGTATGGCAACTGAAAGAAGGTGTTTTCCGGCAAGCATTTCCAGAAGATTATTTATCTCTGTCCGTAGGGTATGATTATCTTCCAGAAAAGAGTGAAGAAATCAATGAAAAGATGAAATCCTATTTTCATCAACTACATCCCAATGAAGAACAATACAATTATGTGTTAAATACTCTAGCCCGTCAACTATATGGTGATAATGGTTTTGAGTTATTTCATGTTCATTCAGGGCATAAAGGGTCAGCAGGGAATGGGAAATCGCGATTTTTTGAGGTTCTTGAGATAGCACTAGGGCAATATGTGAGGAAATTTCCTGTTGAACTGTTAGTGTCAAAGCAAAGAGGGGAAGCACATAAGCCAATCCCTGAATACAAAAATTGGAAAGGTAGGAGAATTCTGTATTGTTCAGAGCCAAATAGAGAAGATAAGCTGCATAGTGGCATCATGAAGGAGTTTACAGGTGGAGAACCAATTCATTATAGGTTACTATTTTCTAATGATATCCACAAATTCCATCCTCAGTATAAAATGCATATAATGTGTAATGATACGCCCCAAGTCGATGCTGCAGATAAAGGTGTGAAAAGAAGAATCAGGAAGATAGATTATCGGGCTCAATTTGTTGATGAAGCACAAGTGGATGAAAGTAAGTTCAAATACAAAAAGGATATGGGGTTTATAGAAGCCTTTAAGACTGACAACGCTTACAAGATGGAGTTTTTGAGATTATTACTTGATACCTATAGGCATAAATTCACATATGAGATGCCAAATGTTGTGAAGATGAGCTCGGAAGCTTATTTGGAAGAAAATAATCACTTGTCTGCTTTTGTTGCAAAATATATCCAATATGAAGAAGGGGATTACTTTGCATTGAAGGATGTAAAAGAGTGTATCAAAGGGATGGAGATTGAAAAAATAAGAATGGATACCTTGAAAAGGGATCTTGAGAAAGTTCTTGATACTACCTGTTTAGATCAAAAAACTATCAGAGGATATAAGTATAAAAATATATTTTATAATTTCAAATTAACATGGTGTGAATTTTAGAGATATCGAGACCATTTCAATCAGCAAGACCAAAGAAAGTGACAAAGTTCCCCATGGGAAGGGCTTCCCAGAAAACCTAGTCAGAATCGTTGGTCTTGCTGATTGAAATGGTCTCGATTTACTCCTTTCAAAACAACATAAATAAAAAACCAAAAAACCAAAAGTACCAAACCTGTATAAATGATTTAAAAAGAATGTATGAAACAATATTTAGAATGGATGTTACATTTGGGTATGTATATGTCATAATTACAAGGGAGTTCTTGAATGCTTTGTCACCTGTACTCAAAATAGGATACAGTATCAATATATCACATAGGCTATCCCAATATCCAAAAGGAAGTCGGCTTCTCTATACAAGGTTTGTTGAAAACGTAAAATCAAAAGAGACAGAGGTATTGAGAATGTTACAAGAGGGATTCCAGAAAAGAAAGGATATTGGGAAAGAGTACTTTGAAGGATCACCAAATGCCATAATCAATTGTGTTGACAGTATTCTAAGTAGGGACCAAGTAAATGTGTTTGAAGTACAAGCAAATGCCACAGAAGAGGAAATGACACATACGGAGGGGGGCTTTCATGATTCTGACCTAGCCATAAGAACATTTTTCACAACATATCTGAAGGAACATTGTATATCTTATTTTATGCCACTTGGAGAAATCTATCAAGTATTCCAAGAATGGATGCTTGACAATGCTTCCCGGAAGAGCAAAAAAACAATAAGCATTGAACGGTTTTGCAAAGGCCTGAAACGTAATTTTAATATAGAAAGAGTAATGTATCAGGGAGAAGTATTGTTAAGCTTCAAGGATCATGTTCAACAACTTGATGATGATAATGGAATTTTGAATTGGTTCAGATTAAATTTTGAATTTACAAGTAACTGCCAAGATACTTATCCTTTTTATGAGATACATACACTTTTTGAAAGAGATACCTCCAAATCAATTCAATTAAGTATATTCAAAGAACTCATAAAAAGAAATGTAAAGCTTTATGTTGACATATCCGGAAAATGTATAGGAATAATTCAAAAAACTAAAACCAATCAACTTGAAAACTTTATTGCCAGTAATATTCAACAAGAAGATAAATCTTATTTCACATTGAAAGAAGCTAAGGTTTTGATGGAAAAGCAAAATGTTAAAGTAAATATTAAATTTGGGTCTTTGAAGAAGGATTTTGAGAAAATGCTTAACACCAAATGTATTTATCAAAAGAAAATATTGGGTAAAAATGTAAAGAATATATTTTATAATTTCAAGTTATCAGAAAAGTAATAATGAACTATCGAGACCATTCAAATCAGCAAGACCAAAGAAAGTGATAAAGTTCCCCATGGGAAGGGCTTCCCAAAAAACCTAGTCAGAATCATTGGTCTTGCTAATTGAAATGGTCTCGATTTACTCCTTTCAAAAACAATATAAATTTATCAAAAGAAAATATTGGGTAAAAATGTAAACAGAATATTTTATAATTTCAATTGTTAAAATAGTAATATGAAACTATCGAGACCATCCAAATCAGCAAGACCAAAGAAAGTGACAAAGTCTCCCATGGGAAGGGCTTCCCAAAAAACCTAGTCAGAATCGTTGGTCTTGCTGATTGAAATGGTCTCGATTTACTCCCCATTTTTGAAAGGAGTAATAGTATTCAATTTGTAACCATATTTTTTAAATTTTATACATTATTATGTTTTCAGTGTAAATTTCAACTAAAGTTCATTAGAATTCTAAATTTCAATGGGCATTCAGTTCAGTTCGAGATAACAAAAAATAGATAATAGATAAAGGTACCAAATAAAGTGATAAAGTCCCCCATGGGAAGGGTTTCCTGGGAAACCTAGTCAGAATCGTTGGTACTGGTTCCATGAATGGTACATATTTTAAATTCCTATTATAGAAAGTGCTTTTCGCTTGCGCTCAGTATCTAGGGGGCGCCCTCTTTGAGAAGCCAGAAAAATTCTTTCTATACCTTCCGTTCAAGGAACAAAAATTGAAGATGATTCAAAAACAGTGAGCAACACTCATCTCCACTATCAAATGGATCGCCTAGAAATCGGTACGTATGTCAGGTATTGTTATGTGGTTGAAGGTGAAAATGGTGATGAAGAGTATTGGTACTATGGTAAGATAGAGGAAATCAAGGAAGAAGGAATTGGAGATGATGGAGATAAGTATAAAGTTGCTGTTGTTGAATTTCCCAAGGAGGATGAGGTGGATAAAAATGTAACATTTTGGAAGGTCAAAGCGGGGATTGCTGGTGCTTTAGGATGGAGTGTTTTAGGGGGAGAAGGAGAATTGAAGGAGCGTGAGAAAGTTGAGGAGGATGTTGTGAGTCCTTCTCGTCCCAAAAGAGCAAAACGAACTCGTGAGGAAGCCAACGACATGGTGCAAGAGAACGAACAGAAAAATGCAGAGTATTTCAGGAGCTACAAGGATAAGAAGGGTCGAGGTCTGGATGAGAATGTGGCACGGACGACGAGGAAAAGGGGAACAGAACAGGGTGGACCATCACATGTAAAAAAAGGGAAACAAGAGGAAAATGTGGAATATGTTTCTCGGGGTGAATTCCAGGCTTTCCAGAATGCGGTCCAGAGGGAAGTGAAGGTTCTCAAGGATGATAACAAGGGTCTCAAGGTGAATGAGATAAAAATGAAACAAGAAATATCACGATGGGCATATCTCTTTGATCAGTCCAAAAGAGATATTAGTAAGGCGAACTTGATGAGCTATTGCGCACGGTTCAAGCCAGTTATGAAGTTACCCCAAGGTGTGTCACAGGTGTACCCCGCCATGCTGGCTTCCATGCAGCAAGGTCATAGAATGTTCAAAGTTCCAGGTTGGAATCAGTATCAGTGCACCAACATGTTTGTATGGGAAAACGAGCGACCGCGTTGCCGGAGTGCCAAGTGGTATGATACAGTAGCCACAGAGACTGGCAGTTCCTCTATTTTCCCAACCGGGAACCCCACGGATAAGAGTTTTTGGTTGATGCCAGGATCGGGAAGTGCTCATCCTTTTGGGTATCATACATCACTCTCAATTTTCACCAGAGATAAACCCGCCACTGACGCTGTAACAGACTGCATGACGTATGGTTTTTGTCGGGGCTGTATGCAGGAAAAGGATGAGTTCATCTCTTGGACGAAGGATTCCTCGAGGAAGCAGTCTCAGTGTGCTGTGTGTTGCAGACATACCACGATAACAACAACAGATGGATCACAGGATGTAAAGGTGGATGTGTGTACCGATTGTTTTACGGCAGTTGGCAGTAAAGACAATCTGGGGTATGCTTTTCGGATGGTGAAGCATCTGTTTCCATTGAAAAATGTGAGGACACACACGGATTCTATCACGATCGATGGCAAGACTTGGAAACCAGACACGACGATTGAGTTTACTACCGACCTTACCCAGTACTTTATCTTTATAGAAATGGACACGAGTCAGCATGATAAGAAGAGCAAGCAAGACGAAGTTGATAAGAAGGAAGACATTGCTCGCTACACCTATCGGGACAACCCAGATGCCAAGGTGTTGTTTATCCGCTTTTGCCCTGGTGGGAGCTACAGGAACGACAAAGGAGAGGTCCAGGATAACGTTCCTACCACAGCACAGAGGGTTATAATGTTAAGGCAATGGGTAATCTGGTACATTGCAACTACCGAGTCAGTTGTTCCCAAGTTCCTTGTGCTATATCTGTGGTACAATTATGAATGTGGCAAGATCAGCTTGGCGAAAGAGAGGTTTGGGACTGCTTATGTTGGACAAAGCTTTGGCTATCCGGCTGAAGGTGTTTGGCAATGGTATGGTATTTCCCCTCATGAGCAGGTGAAGGTTCAGAAGTGGACATTTGAAACGACGGGTTGCCTGGGGGAGCATCCGAAGTATGTGTTTCTCAACTATGACAGATTCTGTGATATGAATCTAGAGTTACCTGAGTGTCTGGCTTGAAAGGATTGTTGATTTTACATTTCAATGTTATTTTATTATTTAGTTGAAGTTGAGTTGGACTTTGAAAATGCATGGTTTGCGTGTGGAAATAGGCATTTTGAGGAGCAAGGTAGGGCGCACTTCATCGTGGTTGCGATGAGAATACACATGTTTTCATCGTGGTTGCGATGAGAATACACTTGTTTATCATCGTCATTCATGTGCCACATGGGCAGTGGTCGCTGCGCTGCGACTCGTAGTGCGGCCATTTCAGGGCACTTCAGGGCATTTAAGGGCATTTGAGGGCAACATCTGGCTTGAGCGGGGCTTGAATGGAGATGCTGCGCATGGAAGTGGTCGCATGGGAGCACTGGCAGTGATCGCTGCGCTGCGACTCGTAGGGGGCGCCATCTCCCGGCAAACAAGGTTGCCCGGAGCGTTTCCAGGGCACATCGGGTTGAAAGGAGGTCAAATCAAGGTTCATCGCGGGGTCATCGTGACTGCGATGGTGAGCGCACTGGTTTTCATCGAGGGCACATGGCAAAATGCCCCCAAAATGCCCTGAAACCCCGCGAGGGATGCCCCAAACTGCCCTGATAGGTTAGTG